>Ga0316592_1000028_pt1 | contig 11446 bp, 6 predicted proteins | sample S0NA_4_FD_207776 | JGI IMG/M metagenome (GOLD analysis project Ga0316592, IMG submission 207776) | Metatranscriptome of rhizosphere microbial communities from salt marsh grasses in Alabama, United States - S0-2_160517rDrB (Metagenome... | ecosystem: Host-associated > Plants > Roots > Rhizosphere ... | reverse complement strand
GTACTGAGAAGAATCCGTTGCATCTGTTGTACAATGATAGCAGCCAAGATATCCTGTTCCTTCCTCCACTAGGATATTGTCAGTCCGCATCAGACCGCGTTGGCCGACTATTCCGTCATGACTCAGATTGCTGTTGTCCTGACTGTTAATATCCCAGTTGATTGTCGCCCACGTCATCACATTGTCATCACATTTGAAGGCGGAAGAAGGCGGAGGAGATGTCCAGTTGTCAAAACCGGACAGGTCATCCATCAGCGGTTCTTTGAAGCCGAACATGGCAGCTTTGCTCCTGTCTGCTTCTCCGGTGCAGGAGGCATTGAGACACCAGCCATCATCGGTCTTGTCTTTCTCGCCATAGAAGCGTCCAGTTCCCGCATACACCCAGTAATTCCAGTTGTCGTAGCCGACAGAAGGCGCGCCGACAACCGGCATTTTAACATCAGCCAGCAGCCGGAGCGGATTGTTGTCCGTCCATCTGCCCGCCCAGTCCGACGGCTGGGAAGCTTTCTCTTTGCCGTTGCTATCCAGCACTTTGGTGACCAGCCGGAAGACTCTGCCGCCTCCATTCCAGTAGAACTGGTCCGCTGCACCGTTAAGATATCCAGACGGATATTTTTCAAAGTCAGTGCCATCTGTTGTGCCGAAATAGATGGCATCTGTGCGGTATCGGGCACCAAGGTCATCATTCACGTCTGAAAAGTCAATATTATAATCAATTGATATGATATCAGAGAGGAAGCTGGCACCGTCTGCCGGCGGAACTGTGAAGATGCCGCCCTCAGAACTTGCCTTGGTGGGAGGTGCATTAGGGATACGGAAGGCTTTTCTCGTGCTTTGATCCACGCTGATAGGTATGCCGCTTGACCAGCTATTGCTATTAATTTCGCCGTTCAGCCACGACAGCGGGATGACAGCAAGCTTGCCATGCGCACCGCTGTTGTTGGCACCGTCCTGATCCGCCGGACCGCTGCCAATCGTCAGATACCACTTCGTTTTCGCATCGTGCGTGTCGCCATCGCGCATGATAATCATGGACGGCGAGGAGGTGGTGTACTGCATGTCCGCATAGTCATCCACGTAGTTTCCGTCCGCGTCTTTCGCGACAGTCTGTGTCATCTCTCCCAGAAGCACTGGCTCATGCTCTGGATCGGTAATGTCGAGCACAAAGAAGGCGGAAATGAATTTCCGGTTATCATTTGGGTCACTGTTCTGTTCCGAGGCCAAAACTGGTGTGCCGCCAAAGTGCATGCCGCCAACCAGAATGGTGCCCCAGCCGCCAGCGTGGACACACTTTGTCTCATACGACATAGTCGTCGGATCAGAGCATTCAGGTTCCTCAGCAAATATCTGCACATCAAGAATACGCGGCTTCAAATCAACATAGAATTTATGGGCATAGAATCTGTCCGCCAGACACTTGAGATGCGGCTGTAGATTGTAGGGAATATAGGCCCACAGCTCGTCGCCAAGATCAACAGAATTCCAAACGCTATGGGTACCGCAGCCATCCGCTGGGGAATCCTTGCAAGTTCCGTCAGTATTCAGTTCAGCTGTGCAGCAGAATTTGTTGTCAAAGTAGAAGCCGCCGTTCACCGCATGAAGCATGCCGTCATTACCGCCGAAATAGACCATGTTGCGACGTTTGCTCCACTTGGCCGCAAACTTGGCGTAGGTTGGGTCTCGGTAGATGTAGTGATAGGATTCAGCAGGTTTGGCCACGACCATCGGCGTAGAATGGATGATGTCACCCAGCCGCCATGTCCTTGTCGCCCAACCGCCGTTGCCATCACTGAAGGTGAACTGACGGGATCGCAGCTCTTTGGCAGTCCAGCTCCTTCCTTGACTATCTGTCACCGTCCCTTCACTGAGCACATCAATGCCTTGCAGCCAGCGGGTCAAGGTTTTTAGAGCGTTCTGCTCCATTTCCGCTTCTGTCTTTGTCGCATCATAGACGACAAAGTCCTCCACATCATCAGCTTTGAGAAAATCTCTGGTCACTGAATTGGTGATGGTGCCACGTGCACCGGAATCGAGCGCGGCGGTGTTGAGCGCGGTCCAGTCCACAGAATCATTGAGCTGGAACCACTCGCCGTCATTTGCATCAACAATGCCGTCATTGTTCAAATCGTTCCATGTGAACAGCTTGCGGTTCAAGGCAATATTGTTGGCTTTTTCCAAAGCTGTCTCATTGTCGTCGGCCACCTCATCCACGCCGGCCAACTTTTTGTTTGCTGACCACAGATATTTGATATCCTGTAGCTCAACGCAATCTGTGCCATCACAAGGTATAGGGATGTCACCATTGCCAAGCCCAGGGTCATTGCAGTTGTCCTTGCTCGAGCTATTGAGCAGATGAGATATGTTGTAACAGCCGCGTGTTTTGTTCGCCACACTGCTGAAGTAGAACATGACCCGCTTGTCTTTGCCCGCTGTATCCAGCACCCCGTTGCCGTTTGCATCTTCGGCCACATCCAGTCTGCCGTCGCCGTCTATGTCCTCCGTGTCCAGCACCCCGTTGTCGTTTACATCCTCTCCGGCATCCAGCACCCCATTGCCGTTGATGTCCTCTGTATCCAGTACCCCGTTGCCGTTTACATCTTCGGTTACATCCAGTCTGCCGTCACCGTCTATGTCTTCAGACGGATCTAGTGCGCCATCTTTATTGGTATCTTCATACATCAAGCCCTTGGAATCGACAAACAGAGAGTGAACGTCACCGACCCAGCTCACCTTGTTGTTGGTGCCGTTTCCGTCCAAATCTCCGTCTTCAAATTTTGGCCAGAACACGGCCTGATAGACTGCGCCTGAACCGCTTCTGGAGCTGGAGATAACCGAGGCTGCCGAACCTGCTGAAGCGCGGCTGAGAATGTCATCAAAGACTGCGTAGAGATTGTCCTCTAGCTGCTGGGGATTTTCACCCGCATAATAGTCGTTAGTGCCGCCATTCACTGCGGCTTGGGTCATCAGAGTTTCGGGGTTACATTCACCGTTTCCTTCATTCAGCAGGGTGCCAGTGGTGACCACATGCGTGTAGATAGCCTGCTTTTCGGTCTTGGTCTCCTTGGCCGCATCATCAACGCAACGATCTTTGTACAGCGGCTGGACATATTGCCCCAGCCATGTCATATTGTCAAAATAGGAGCTGGTGTAAAGACCATCATTGCAAACAGTGTCATCCACTCCGTCATCGTCCGTGTCATCTCCATCGCCGCTCTTCAACTTATCCAGCGGAGCGGACAGACAGCTATTTTGACCGTGCGTTGTGCAGGTGCCGGGGCAAACCTTTGACAGGAGATGCGAATCATCTTCAGCCACCTGCCCAGAAAGTTCTTTTACCTGCTCGTTGATATCCGCTGTGGACTCGCCTTCGGTGATCACTAAGATATGATTGTCTTGACACCAGTACTGAACTGGATCAGATTTTGTCACAGTGGGGAAATAATCGTCATTCGGATTGTCTGCTGTCGGGAAATCAATACACTCCCCTGAGCCGTCTTTATTCAGACAGAAGTTGATGTTCTGGGTGTAATAGCCCACCGCCTCATACATGGCCTCAGCTAACGGTGTCCACGAGGTGCCCCGCGTGGTGTTGATCGCTTCTGCCAGATCATCTACGTGCCGCCGCTTGCCGCTCTCATAGCTTGGGTCATCATTGTCAACAACATAGTCGCCCACGTCCAGCGGGGTGCGCAGCACGGCACCGTCCATGTTGTTCAGCGGACAGTACTTCTCAATCTTGGAATCCGTGGTCGTTGCGGCAAGATCGCATTCGGTCTTTGCACCCACGTAGCGGAAGGACATCATGCCGAGACGCAGATCGCCTGCCACCCGATGCACCACACCCTCAGGCCGTTTTGCTTGATAAATATGCCCTTTCATGGTGGCAATAGGATCTTCGCCGCCGAGATAGGCCATGAGATAGGAATCACGGATCAAGCCGGGCATGTTGCCTGTATCGCCCGTTTTTCCGGCAGTGTCAGACGGATCAATAACTTCTGGGACTTTCAAAGCATCGCAGTAGTCATTGATCGCCGCCATGATGCAGTTGCCAGAAGAAGAAGAATCGTCAGGCCAAGTTGGGTCCTCCCATGTGCCATTGCAATTGGTACCAGGGAGACATATCTGCTGCGGATCCTGTGGATAATCGCAGGGACCTGACCCGTCATCCCATCTACCAACTGCGACCCAGTTTCCGTTCGGACATATACTATTGCCGCTTTCGTTCGGCTTGCATTCTTCAACATACCCATCCTTATTTCTATAAATTTGACATTTATTCATGCTTGTGGGGTTATTCATGTTCTTCCAGCATGCATCAGCACCCAAACTGGTTGAGTCTGCGTCGTCGGTGGTAAGCTTATTGCACTCTTTCTGCACATAGCCGCCGCCACCTTGAATCCAGCAGCGGCCCATGTACCCTGCCCGGTTGTTGGGATCAAGGCTGGAATCATACACGCCGTAGCAGAGATACGGCCCGCCGTCAGCCGGACGCAGTTCCGCCGGATGAAAGGCTCTAGTGGGAGTGAAGTTGGTAGTTCCTGTCTTCTCTCCTGTGTACAGAGTCACGCAATCATCAATAACATTCTGCCATTGTCCTCCCAGATTGCTCTGCCAGCAAAGTTGCAGGCTGTTGTTGAGCGTAGGTCGGGTGTTGGCCGCCACTGAATCATTACTGGCATCAGGAAAAGTTGCAATACATTGTTTGATATCATTCTGCGCACCGTTCAAACCATGCTCGACAATTTTTGTAATAGCATCCTCGCAGTCTTTTGACAGTTCATAGGCACTGTCAGTGACCGCCATCACCTCCAAGCGGCCAGTGTCATCCGTGCTGTCAATTCGATCTTCATAGAGCGGGCCGTCACTGTATCGGGAAGAACGTACGCCAAGACTGAGGAATTTGCCTGCACCAGCAGAATCGGTGACCGGAAGCTGCTTCACCATTCTTGAACCGGCACAGCCTCGGTGCTCGCTCACCAATATCTGATCCTTGTAATTGTACTTGCCGCCGGTGAGAATTTTTTTCTCCACGTCAAACTTGGAGGACATAGCCCAGTTGAGCAAATTACCACGGGCCGCAAAGGCGGGCACCTGCGCTGGGGTGGCATCATTGTTGATGCTGATGCAGAGATCATCCTGCGTATATTTGTCGGTTGCTCCCGCAGCTAAGGAACAGGCGGATAGGGCCGCGCTTCTGCTCACCGTAACAAATGAGCCTTCATCCAAAGCCTCCCACATTCCATCCGGGTCTTCATAAAGACTTGTGCTGCTGGAAGTGCCGCCTGTGGCCGTTTCGTACAAAATGCCTCTATAGGTGACAATAGTTCCAGCACTGTACGATTTTTCTGGCAGCCATGTTGAATCCACCGCCTTCCAATCTGTGATGCCAGTATCAGCGGTCAGGCTGAGACCATCACTTACATCAGGGTCGTTGCTTTTGCCGCCTGCTGCGGTGTAGTAGAGCTGCGGCCCTTCCCAAACAAAGGAGCCTGCGGTATAAGTGGTCGCGTTCTTCCATTTTGCTATAGTATAAAGACGCTCCCACGCCGCGCCGGTGTCATCTTCAGGCGAGGTACCGCTGGAAGGGCCGGTAACACTCTGCGCCTCCCAAAAAACACCTTGAACATTGACTATGCTGCCCCGAGTATTCTCGCTAGGCCCTGTATAGGTCTCACCGCTCTTCCATGGCTTGTAATCGCCTTCCGACCATTCATACCACTGGTCATTTTGAAAATAACCGGCATACGTCTTGTCTTTGTCGTAGGTATCATCAAAGCAAAATGAGCCATCCTCGCTGTAGGCCGCATCCAGCATAGAGCCGGAGTTATCCAGCACCATCAGCAGATTGGGCTTGGCCCCGGAGGAAAGGAACGGCGGGATGCCAACGCCCTGACCGCAGACGTTGGCGGCAAGGCCTGCTGCCGGAAGTAGTGACGCTCCGGCCAGGCCCAACAAGGCTGTGCAACATATTTTTTTCATAATCTTCCTCTTAAGAATCCGCGTTCATCGTTATTTTCAATTTTTTTAGGGATAATTGCAGGTTCCTTCCGAACCAAGAACATGGCCATATTGAATGGATATTTTTGAAAGGCTATTGCGCGGGCCAATCTGCGTCACCTTGATATCATACAGTAGAACAGCACCATTCACTGCCAGACTTTTGCCGACACCCTCGTAGCCAGCGGCCATCTGAATCGCGGCACCGGCAGTCAGTTTGGTGTTGCCGCCAATGTTGATATTGGCATGAGGATTGCGGTCAGTTGCAGTTCTGTCGAACTGAGCCGCTCCAGATGGATCATCCACAACTGCCGGATAAACAATGTCGCGATTCGCATCATCTGCAGGAAAGACAATTCCATTTGGAGAATAGTTTCTCCAGAATCCTAATGCGCTGGGTTCTATATACACATGATAATATTCATCCGGCGTTTTTCCTTCACCATAACCGACAAGCGTCATGCCTTGTGGATTTTGCCCGAATCCCAGACAGGCGATGCTTTGCTCCAAAACTTCAGAAGCCAGCTCAGTAGCCGCATCGGCATTGTAAAAGGTCTCTTTATGGACGCGGTCATTCATGGCAATCTGCCATTCTATGGTGGTGTTTCTGTTGACAGCAATACCCAAAACTGTCAGCACAAGAAGGATAAGCAGCGAAGCAATCAGGACAAAGCCGCCATCTTTCTCTGTATTATAGAGTTGTTCTTTCATGAGATGCCCCATCACACATTCTGCTTGATGTAATTGAATACAGCCGTCTGTTCCTCACCGCTGCCTCTGTCAACAGTGACAATAATACGTAAATACTTTGGCCGCTGCACGTCCTGCGGCGGAACTCCAACCATAGGAATTCCGGTTAAAGTACAGTCTTGGGCAACATTCCAGTAGATGTTGTAATAAGGCGGAGAAGAAGCATTGTTTCTGCCGTCAATAAATCCGTCTGCGTCAGCATCTGTGCCGTTTCCTGATATCTGATCATTCAAGCCATTGCAGCCATCCCCGTCGTCATCAGAAAGAATGGGGTCATTATAATCAAGGCTGATCAGACGTTCTACTTGATCAGATGCCCATGCGGAACCTGTAGTGATCTTGTTGGCTGCCAAATTTTCTGTAATAGCCGCTGACTGCATTCCAAAAAGAGCAAGAATGCCAATAGTGAAGATGGCCATTGCCATCAATGTCTCAATCAAGGTGAAACCAGCTTGTTTTTTCATTGCTTCGTCCTCTACATATTTCGCAGCTCAATTGTGGTTATAAGCAGTCGGCGGTGAAAATGATCATTTGCAGGAGGAATCCAAGTTGCACCAGAACCCATTACATATTGGTTTGTATCTGTATATTTTCGATCGGGATAGGTTGAACGAATCAGCATCGATATTTTCACGATACGAATATTGTCCCTGTCTCCTGGTGTTGCAACAGGAGCAGGAATTGGATCCCCACTGGGGGTATAACCAGAAATATATTGAATTTCAAACTGATCTACACCATCTGCTATTGGTATAGATGTTGCCCCATTCATATCTCTGTCTCTTGTCAAATGAAGAATATTCGGTTCTGAACTGTTTGGATCAAATTTTATCGTAATCTCATAATCAGTATCATCTGCGACACCGTCGTTATTTTCATCCTCAAAATTGCAGGCACGGAAAATCATTTCTTGAGCGTCCGCCTTAATTATCTTATAGCCATCACTACAAGCGGCTTCATAGGCTGGATTTGATCCAGCCATTCTGATATCCCGTGCTAAAAAATCCATAGCAGAACGAAGCCGCTGCTGCATTTCCGCCACCTGTTCCTGTACAGTGTAACTTTTTTTCTGGACTGTATATACTCCATAAACTCCAGCTATTATAAAGCTGGAAATGACCAAAGAAACCAAAAGTTCGACAAGCGTCATGCCGCTTTCTTGCCGTATTATTTTTTTCATCTCATTACTCCCAAGAAAGTTGCCGTCTTCTCATTGTTCATCCCAGCCGCTTCCATTGAAACGCCGTATTTGCACAGCCCCAAAAGTTGTTGTTATTACAGCGTAACACACATCTTTATTTTGATTTTGCAACAAAATTACACTATAATTCAAACCAGAATTAAATTCACGATTAGGGTTTCCGGCAGAGCAGGCGTTTCCGGTAGCAAAAAATGTAATATCATCTGTAGGCAAAGTTGGAAGGGTATTTGGTGTGTCTTCCCAGTCTGTAGTAGCCTTTCCCTTTCCAAAACTCACATCGCCATCTTCCGATAAATTTCTTTTGAATTCACCTGTAGTGAAACTGCCGTTGCCGTCATTATCAAAATAATAAAAATTATCACCAAACCGTACTGAAACTGATCTATTTTCCTTCACAGCCAACAATCTTGCCCGCTGCATGTCCGCATAGAGATTACGAGCGGCATTCTTCAAGCGTTGTTCCGGCAAGCCACGTAAAAGGCCCGGCAGAGCCACTGCCGAAAGTATCCCTATCATGGCGATGACCACCATCAATTCCATAAAAGAAAAACCAGAACTGTCTTTGGCGCATTTTTTTAACATGATTATAACCCTTATTTTAATTGCATTATTTCTGTTAAAAATTTCAGCAAAGAACAAGCGAGTTCAAAACTGTTACTTGAGTCAGTTCCACAGGCAGCCAGTTTCCTTTCGATCTATGCGCACATGCCCATGTCTTGTCGTAATAATTACATAACATACATCTTGATTTTGATTTTTCAGATAAATTGAGCCGGTGCTAGCAGAACCAGTAGGGCCGAAACTTATATTGTTTGTCTTTCCAAAACTCACGTCGCCATCCTCTGATAAGTTACGTCTAAAATCGCTAGGAGTGTAGCCATCATTGTCATCATCGAAATAGTAAAAACCACCTGTTTTGTCAAACTTTACATAAACTCTCCTGTTCTCTGTAACTGCCAGCATTCTTGCCCGCTGCATGTCCGCATAGAGATTGCGGGCGGCATTTTTCAAGCGTTGCTCCGGCAGGGCGCGAAGAATGCCCGGCAGAGCTATGGCGGAGAGAATGCCTATCATGGCGATGACCACCATCAGTTCCACAAATGAAAAGCCAGAACGGTCTTGGGTGGTTTTCTTCAACATGATCATGACCTTATTTCGACCATATTACTCCTGTTCTGTTAAAAAAAATTAATGCAAAATTCATGCCCGTTGCAGGAATTCATTGGTAACTGCAAGCAATAAAACATTTTTTATACAAATATATTTTTGAACGTTTCATTGTGAGCTTGGCGAAGTATTAAAAAAGTTTACAAGGCAGCAGGCTGGTGTAAAAAAGTTGCATGATGGCTGCTTCGCGCTTGATACGCCAAAGTTCCCGCAGCCCAAGGCAACCTTGGGCCTTGGTGATTCGCTCACTTCCGCTTCCGTTGCAGCTTGTATTTCTTCATTTTATACTGAAGCAGGCTTTTGGTGATGCCAAGTTTCTCCGCCGCTCTGGCCTGCACCTGATCGGCATCGTCCAAGGCCTGCCGCACCAATTTTTCTTCAATGCCGTTGAGGATATCCGCCAAAGGCAGCCCTTCCGGGACAAACTGACTCAGTTCCAAACCGGCACTCCATTCCTGCGCGGTTGGCAACTGGCTCGAATCCGGCTGCACGTCCTCGGCTTCAATGCGGAATTCGTTGCAGAGAATGGCGGCCCGCTCAATGGTGTTTTCCAGTTCGCGGATGTTGCCCTCCCACGGCAGGCTGACCAAAAGACGCATGGCCTCCGGGGAAATGTCGTAGGTTTCCCGACCGAGCCGCTGGCCGTTTTTCTTTAAGAAATGATGGACCAAGGCAGGAATGTCATCGACCCGCTCGCGCAAGGGCGGCATGTGAATATGAATGACATTGAGGCGATAGTAGAGGTCTTCGCGGAAATTGCCCTTGTCAACCTCATCCTTCAAATCCTTGTTAGTGGCGGCAAGGATGCGCACATCAACCTGCATAGTTTTGCTGCCGCCGACCCGCTCAAACGCCTTTTCTTGCAGGACTCGCAGCAGCTTGGCTTGCAGTGACGGAGCCATTTCGCCGATTTCATCTAAAAACAGGGTGCCAGTGTCAGCCAGCTCAAAACGGCCTTTGCGCATGTAGGCCGCATCCGTGAACGAGCCTTTTTCATGGCCGAACAGCTCGCTTTCCAAGAGATGCTCAGACAAAGCAGCGCAGTTGACTGAAATAAAAGGCGCGTCCCGCCGCTCGCTCAGTGTGTGGATGGCGCGGGCGACCAATTCTTTGCCAGTGCCGGATTCGCCGGTGATCAGCACTGACGACATGGTCGGAGCCACTTTTTCAATCAGCCGATACACGGCCAGCATGTTTGGATTTTTGCCGATCATGCCGCCAAAGCCAGACTTGGGCGCGGCCTCGCTGCGCAGCCGGTTCACCTCCCGGACCAAGCCGTAATGCTCCACCGCCTTGCTCACTGCTGCCAGCAAGGCTTCGTTGGAAAAAGGCTTGGCCAAATAGGTGAAGGCACCAAGGTGCATGGCTTCGACCGCCTTGCCCACCTCTGCATACGCGGTGACCAGAATCACCGGCAGATGTCGGTTGAATTCCTTGAGTTTGGCCAGCAGTTCAATGCCGTCCATGCCCGGCATCTTCATGTCAGACAGCACCAAATCCAAGTCGGTCTCGCGGGCGACTTTCAAGGCTGCCGGGCCGCAGTCAGCCGTGAAGACTTCGTAGTCCTCGTCGCGCAGCAGTTCGGAGAGCACAATCAGATAATTCGGCTCGTCATCAACAACAAGTATGGTCTGCATGGTCTTGGTCTATATGCGTTTTTTTGTTTTACAGGCGGCTCAGGCGTTGGCAAAGCTGCTCCATGATCGAATCTGGCGGACAGAAGCCGGTTGCTGGTCCGGCCAAACCTCTAATCCGGCTGTCGCCATGATAGTCGCTGCCGCCAGTGGTCAGCAATTTATAGCGGCGGGCCAGACTGCTGAACAGCTCGGTCATCTGGCGACTATGGCCGGGATAATGCACCTCCAAGCCGTCTAAATGCCGTTCCGCCAGTTCACGAATAAGCTGCGGCTGTTTTTTCAGGGCTGGATCAATGAGGCCGGGGTGGGCCAGCACAGCCGCGCCGCCCGCTTGATGTATTATAGCAATGCTTTCCGCTGCTGAACAGGCAAAACGGGGATGCCAAGCCGCTTTATTTCTGCCCAGATACCGGGTAAAGGCTTGATTTGGATTTTTGACATACCCTTTGGCGACTAGGAGCCGGGCAATGTGCGGCCTGCCGGTCTGGCCGCAGCCGGAGAACTGCTCCACCTCTGCAAGGCTGATGGCCATACCCAAAGCGGCCAATTTTTCTATAATGTGCTGATTACGTTCCCGACGGCCCTCTTGAATCCGAGCCAGCCACGTATTGAGCTGCGGATGCTCCGAGGCAACGCCATAGCCAAGGATATGCACAGAAATATCACCATGCCTGGCGCTGAGTTCCAAGCCGCT
>Ga0316592_1000027_pt1 | contig 11463 bp, 2 predicted proteins | sample S0NA_4_FD_207776 | JGI IMG/M metagenome (GOLD analysis project Ga0316592, IMG submission 207776) | Metatranscriptome of rhizosphere microbial communities from salt marsh grasses in Alabama, United States - S0-2_160517rDrB (Metagenome... | ecosystem: Host-associated > Plants > Roots > Rhizosphere ... | reverse complement strand
GTATAATTAAGTTTTCGGATTTAGTTTGCATTTCTTAACGCAGGAAATTTATTTCCCAACCATTTCGTCTACCTCTTCAGTTGTCCTGAAGAGGATGTACCCGAAAGGGTTAGAAGAGTGACCTTCACAGGTCGCTGATCGAATGATGAAGTTTTAAACGTTCTTCAAAAACGGTAATTCTGCAATCTTGCTTGTAGAATTTTTAATATTTTATGGTGTGAATCTATCGCAAGAACATTTGATTCACGCGCGCTCTGCGCGCACGCCTAACCGGCGCGGCCACCCATTGGGCGCCGTTTTAATCTCTAAAAAGGAAGAGTATAAACACCCGTTTTCATGCCTAGTGCGTTAGGCTGAAATTTAACACCTGTAGACCGTTCAGATACACGCACATCTTCTGAACTCCACGCTTAGCGTTGGCTGGTCACCCGCGCAATTGCGCATTCTTTATTACTATTGGATTTATTACTTTTAGGACACTCTTGTCATCGCGGACTGGTGTGCTGATAATTCTTTGACCTCTCTGACGTCTTACGAGACGTTCGATGTTACGGAACTCAGTATGCTAGTACGGATAAGCAATCATGCCGTATTTGATGCAGATCCAATTGCTGTTCAGTTGCCGAGCTTTACTTGGCCTCTACCTAAATGCTTGACAATGCGAAAATTGCAAGTTGATTATATTAATGTTCTCAACCTTGAGTGGGCGAATTTATAGCCATTCAATTGTAAGTCCCTATTGATAATACACATCTAGGGCTCTCCAAGGACTGTTTATCAGGAGAATGTTTGTATTTTTGGCTGGCAACTATTAGCTTGTCAACATCATATGCCAGTATAGCATGCAAAAATCGAAGAATTGAACAGATGCTTCATGTATTCTATCTAGTAAAACGTGATGGGGTATTAACCCTTCTAGCTGATGATTCCAATAGTACAATCGTAATTTTTGTTAGTTTTGTCGAAGAGCAAATCAAAACTATCTAGGCTTGAGACATACGCCGAGCTTAACAGCAAGTTGTCTCACCCGCTTTTTACAAGCACAACATGACAGGTAACCAAGGATCAAAACGAAGTTTCTGCCAGGTCTCCGGACCTGCTGTCATTCCCGGGGTTTTGCACACCCCACGAAAAACCTCTTTTTCCAAAAAGAAGAGGCAAAAACCAAAAGTGGTGAGAACCCAATATGACACGCTCGCCGTGTTGGACAAATACGTATATTGTGTAATGTTATTTGTCTTCTACACTCTCACTTTTGGAAAAACCCAGGCGGCAATTCCCGTGAAAATGTCTCCTAGTGCTAATGAAGATAAGCACTGGTCAACTGCCTGGGTAATAATTTTCTTTGTCATACCCATGATAAAGAACCTCTTTCTCTGGTTTTGGAACAGACCCGTTGTTCAACGCCAGGTGAGAAAGGCCATCCATTGGATGGAAAAACAAGCGCGCGACGATCCTATTCACGTCGCTTTTATCAATGCTACACAAGCCTTCAACAACATGTCTGCTGAAATGGATCCAATTGTCGATGAAATTGAACCATCCATAGTTGATGATGTTTCCGTCATAAGTGGCCCCTATGAAAACGCCCAATCGGTGCGTACTGAGCCCTCTCGGAACGTGAAATCCATTCCACCAGTGGACCCGCAGGTCTCGTTTCAAGCATTTGTATTAGCACTGTGTTACTTGGTCGGCCGCGCTTCCTTGAAGGGCGTGAAGAAATTCAATTTTTCATGCCTGTGGATTTTTCTTTGTTACATAGTCCTCCACTACACAGGTGCACCGTATTGGGTTTATATCACATTATTGATACCCAGCACCTTCTTTTCGTCTTTGTTGAATAGCATTGTGATATCTCTCACTATCGTTTTTGAGCGCATTTCGGCTTGGTGGAATGATGTTGAACACCAATCTGTTTTGACTCGCTCTAATGTGCAATTTTTGGAAGAATGCGTGGAAAAATTAACCCCTCGAGTTCTTTTGAGAGCGTACAGAAACATGAGTGAGACTGAGCGTGCTGTCAAAAAATCGATGATTAGAGGACACGACGAGGATGAGGACACATGCGTCGGTGGCGGCACTGTCGCAACGATGGAATCGGCACAGTCTGTTCCCGATGGCTATTCAGTGGAAGTTGAATGCAAGCCCGTTGAAGTTTCGAAAAGCAACGGCTTGCAAGATATTTTGCTTTACATCGGATGTGACAGTACTAATAAGATAATCTTTGATTCTGGTGCTGCTATCATGGGCATGGTATTGACAGAAAGCAAAGCATCCGTTGCCCTGCAATTGTATGTATTGGTTTCAAACATTTTTCATCGTGCGCGTGCCATGCACGGCAAAGAGTTCGATCGCGTTTTGAGTACTTTGTACGCTGATTTCCACTCGTTCCTTGGATTCAAGGCCGAGGATGACGGTACAAAGACTGTAGACAAGGAATCCTCAATGCCGTGGTTGGAGCAGGTCGCAACTGAGATGGGTAAGCTGGCTAAATTTGAGAGCTCACTCATCGGAAATGTGGGAAATGCATTCTTTGCATTCATCACAACTGTTCCTATTCTCTTGAGCGATCTTTTTGAAGCGGACACCTATATGAAAAGGTGGAAGATTGTTGTGAAAACTTTCAAAACGACGGGAGTTTCTCTTCACAAGATCACATCATGCTTCAGTCACTTTTACTCTCGTGTGATCCTCGCTACCACAAGTGGAGAGGGAAAATCTGCTCTGAGACTCCTACTAGAACCAGACACTTTCAATACCGAGTATGCTCATTGTTGCCAAATCATGGCGAATTTGACGACCGGCACTAGTATCCCTTTGCATTCTGAGCGACAGCGAATTGCCCAAGTGGTTAATCGTCTACGAGCCCGTGCTGAAGCGAGAGCTGCCGCATCGGGTTCGAAAGAAGATGTCAAGCTCATGAAGGACGTAAGTCTCATGTGTTGCAAAATTGTGAAAGAGTTCTCAGGCGGTAATAGACGAAAATATTTTCCATACACTCTGTCATTTGACAGTGTCCCTGGTACGGGGAAAACCACTTTCCTTGCCAGTGTGATTAAGTATTGTCATATGTATTATCCTTTTGGTGACATATTAGACAGTATACACACTAGTTTCATAAAACTGGACACGAAACATGACAATTCCACAAAGAGTTGGACCACAACGGTGGTGTTGGAAGATCAAGCGTCGTTACTCCCGAGTCTACGAGAGAAAACTTTTGCTAGTGTCCTCATGGACGTAAATCAGCCGATTGCCAATGAGGTTGTGAAGGCTGAATTGGAAGAGAAGCACATGCATTTCTACAACAACATTTTCACTTTGATTACCGACAATGATAGAACCAGAGGAATCCAACATGAGATGTCAGTTCCATTTGCGGGTTTCAGACGTTTGGAACGGTGTATTGAAGTTAAAGTGATTGACGCGTTCAGTGACCCTAGCGGGAAACTTGACAAGAGAAAAGCTGATGAGGCTGATTTGGACACCCTAGGTACGCACCTAGCGTTTAGACCATATATGTGGCAACAAGTGAGCGGAAAACCAGCTTCCACTTACAACCTCGTGCCTGAAGCGTCCCACCCAGAATTTGGTGATGGTTTCATGGATTCTTATGATTTCAAAGTTTGGATGAAGAAGGATTTGGTGAACCACTTCATGGAACAAAAGGCGATTATCGACAAAGCTGACAAGATTGACTTTTCCCGCCCTTGTGGGTGTGGAGTAAATCCTATGGGCTTCTGCGAACGTTGTGGTAATCACATGTTTGATGCAGTCGAAACGGAAGCCGAGTTCGATGACTTGAAGGCCGAAGCTGATCTATTTGAAGTGATCAACAATACGCAAGTAGCTCTTGCTGATACTAGTGCGTGGTTTGGAAGCAGAGCCCACGGTTGGTTAGCCCACTGGGTGGCTCTTGGGGTCTTCGTTCAAGATCCAAAACGAGTCATTCTAGCAAAATTATTAGGCACGCAAGAGATCATCAATGGAATCCGTATTTTTATGACATTGTTATTTTTGTATATATGGTTAGAGAAAAAATTCAATTGTACTCCTTTTGCATGGATATGTTACTGTTTATTATATGTCTGTTTTGCTTGGTTAGAATTCTTCCGAGGGAGCTATGGAGAAACTGTTGAACGCTTGCAGAGAAACGCCATCGAAGACGTCATGACTATGACCACAAGTCTTCGTGCCTCATTTGGAGGTGCGGTGCAACTTGGCTGCATCTTAGTAGCCACGAGCTTCGCTTTGAGTAATGTAAAGACTCTAACTGACTTCATCTTCAAACAGTTTCCCACCAAAGTCACAACATTGAAGGAAACGAAAAACCCTTTGCTAAAAGGTAAGGAGAAGGTTGATGAGACCAAGTTGGTTGCTGAATCAGGCTTAACACCTGAACCGGATGAACCTGTTACTTGCGAAGTTGAGGTACATCCTCCGCAGAGCGATGATGCTAAAAACCCCGGAGGTACTACCTCCTGGGTGGCTCAAAAACGCACTGAATTTGAAGGCAATCATTGTGCCAGCACGATTACAATGTCGGACCTAACCCGGAAAGTGGAAAGAAATTGCACAACTGTGAGATTCACCGGTGCGAACCACAAGGCTGATCTATGCGGTTGGTTTTTAGATTCCACAACTTTTGTTTCCGCCGCACACCAAACCCGAAATGGTTCGCGTCACGAGGGTGGCGTGTTGGAGATAGACACACAACCGGGAAAAACCGACACCAAACCTATCTCAATACAACTTACTGAGAAAAATTGTTGGCTCGCCAATGATGTTTTGATAGTTAAGGTGACAGGTGCTGGTTTCCCTCCAAAGACAGACCTACGTCCGTATGTCACTACCAGCATAAAAACTCTAGGGAAAAAGGCTGTACGAATCGTGCGCAACTCCAATGGGGGATTTGTGCATGTTGACACTGAAGCCACAGAGGGGAAATGGGATCGCGTTTACTCCTACTCTTCAGGAAGTTCACGTGTCGAGGTTGTCGGCCTGCAGGCCTATCGCAGCCTTGAGATCAACGGGCAGTGTGGTTTACCGATCATGACAGTCAGTAATCCACACGTCATTTGTGCTATTCACACGTCAGGGTTAGACTTATCGTGTGGCGGAGCCCTTTTGACTCAACAGATGCTGGAAATGGCAGATGCTCATTTTCTGACTAATGGATTGTATCGAACGTTGAGAGCAGAAGGAATGCCACAGCGGAAAGCAGGAAAACCGATTGAAATTGGTGAGGTGAATCCCACACACCCTGTGAATTTCTTGGAGAAAGAAGTTGAAATTTACGGCGGCGTACCTACAAATATGTCGCCAAGGAGTGAGATGAAACTTCATCCAAACGTTCAACAAGCCAAGGACATTCTAGGCGTTCAACCCAAAAAGGACCTTCCCGTCATGCGGTGGAGAGAATCCACACACGATGTTTTGAACCACGCGCTAAAGGAGATTCCTGGGGGAGACTTTAAATACATTTTTGAAGCCTCTGATTTCCAGGTTGATAGGGCCGTGGCAGCAGCCGATAAGCTGATGGAGAAGTATCCTGATTGGGATTGGTCACGTCCGTTGACACAAGCAGAAGTGCTGAATGGTGTCGAAGGCATGCCTATGGCTCGTATTGATAGATCGAAGTCTTCCGGCATTGGTGGCAAGAAAGGTGATTACATCATAGAGATTGATGTCGAAGGCTCTGAAGTTCCTTATTTGGAATTAAGTGAAGAACTGAAACATGACCTTTTGCAGATCACGGAAGAACTGGACAAGTTTGTCGATCCCATGTTTGTACATAAATCTTGCATGAAAGATGAATTGCAGGGGATGAAGAACGGTAAGCGAAAACCCGTTCGATTGTTCTACTGTAGTCCGATTACTGAGCATATTTTGCTGAGCCAATATTTTAGAGGCTGTCTGGAAGCTGTAGCAGCTTTTCCTGAGTATTTCGACACTGCCGCTGGACTAAACATCCATGGACAGAAATGGGTAGAACACATGCGACCATTCTTTGATGAGGCTTTTAAGAACTTGGTTTCCGATTTAGATCAAGAGAAATTTGACGCTAGTCAGATGGAGGTGTTGAGAGGTATAGCCACTCGACCGTTGATACATATGAACTCACGTTTTGGGTTCTCTGACAGAGACATCCGTCGCTGTCATGCTCTTCTATCAAGCACAACGCGCCCACTACTGAATTTGCAGGGAGTGTTGATGCGCTTGGAGCGTATTTTGCCCTCAGGGATCCTTCTGACCTTGTTAATGAATGGTTTGTACAATAGTCTAATCGTGCGTTCTTCTTTGCTGAAATTTGGTGATGAGAAAAACCAACCCATTGACTTGTATGTTGATATTTTTCTGAAAACCATGGGCGATGATTTATTGGTTAGCGTCAAGGCTGCCTTGCATAAGGGAGGATGGACGCTGAATGACTTGATTGACCACGCAGCCTCTTGGGGTATGAAAATGACCTCAGCTGACAAGACCGGTGTACCTAAATTGGGTTCGTACGACGAAAAGGAATTTTTGAAGTCTTATTCCAATTGGCATCCCGAAATCAAGCGTAATGTCAATGTCATTGGACCGGATTCTTACTTCAACCCGTTGTATGCGCATGTCAGGGGAAAGAATTGGGAAGTCAATTTATATACCTCTGACATCATTGATAACATTCTAAAGAATGCGTTTATGGGAGGAAGAAAATCATTTGAATTTCTCAAACCGAGGCTGGAAGAGTTTGTCAAAGCTAGCGGCCTAATTCGACCACTTTCGCTTAATCTAACATTTGATGATTGGGTGGACAAGGTCAAGTCTGAACCTGATTACGAGCCGCAAGAGCAAGTGTTTCAAGTTGAGGATCGTGGAATGGAATTACTTAATAAGTACTACGAACGGACCGGTTTTGATATTACTACGAGAATGGATTTCGTAGCTGAGGCAGACACGGAACCAGTGGCCAATTTCGACCTTCCTGATGGCGGCAACGTAACTCTTGATGAACCAGCTGTCGTCGATACCGCCCCAGTTCAGGCTGAAACCAGCGCAGTGAGGCGAATAGATAGAACATTCCTATTGGACACTTTCGAATGGCCTCAAGAAGGACGGCTCATAGCGCCATTTCAGGCAATGATGGAGCAGATGCCTGTGCGCGATGCTTTACATAACGTCGCATACATGAGTAGTAGCATAGAATTGCGATTTACTATCGTTGCTCCACAAACGGTTGCGGGAAGGGCGATGGCCTCGATTTATCACCCTCCTGATTCATTACTTCCGAATCTATCAACAGACGTGGCGAACCTTTCCCTGGCCTCGCAAAAGATGAACATATCAATGCGAGTCGGTGGTGATGATTCAATGTGGACATTGACCGTCCCTTTTCACCATCCCATGAAAATGGTAAATCCCTTTGATAGTCAAAGTATGGGATGGCTTCCGAAGGTTATTTTCTTTCCCATGACCGACCTGGTAAGCTCTACCGAAGTCGTGCCTATAGTGTTTGTCAAAGTGTATGGGTCTTACGTGGACCTGCAAACCACAGGAGCGACTGCGTTGCGGTCTCCAGCAGGATGGGTGGCTGAAGCTAGTGTTACTCGACCTTTGAGACGGACGCGAGAACTAGAAGAAGAAGAGAATGGTTATTGTTACTTGCTGCTGTTTCTTCCATCGGTGAGACCATGGGTGAAAGCCATTTATGGTTCTTATCCTCAGCTCATAAGGTTGTATTCAGATCTAATGGAATTTTGGCACCCTGATGAGTTGTACGACGCCTTAATTGTCGATGGCGTTTGGCACGTATCGCAATCGGCCAACGGCAGGGGAGCGAGAGAAGTCTACCGCTTCATGTGCCAAAATGGCCCAGACCGGGTAGGTGCCAGAAGAGGACCTACTGCGGCAGAGAAGAAGAGAATGATTTCCAATATTGTGCCTATTCCCTACTGCCCTCAAGCTTTGAACTTGGTTGACGCTATTATGCGCTATCGACATGCCATAGTCTGCAATAATCCACAATGCATGCACATGCCTGGAGTGGAACCCCGCAGACTAGCTACAAATGCGAAAAAATGTAAAACCATGAAGAGAAATATTGCGCACTACATGAAGTGTCAGAATGATGAATGTACTGTTGAGGAATGTTTTCAGATAAGGTATGCCATAGCACACAACATTCAATGTCCTGGCATTGACCGCAGAGGAGAGCACTGCTTTGTATGTACAGAAGTGTACGACCGTCACAAAGCCAATATAATCACTGATGTGTTGCGATTTGAGGCGGGCTCAATGATGGACGGCTTTTGCTATCTCTGGTTAATTGTAGCTCATGGAAGATCAGAAGCTAGAGAGACTCTTGGTAAGTATCCACTAGTAAAAGACGTCTTGCAGTTCCTCAAAGATAGACCATTTTTGCGTACAGGGGTCTCAGATCTTGACATTAGATATGGAGACTACTTGCATATTGTCAGGTTTGTCGGTAGGAGCAGTTTCAATGACATCTTTCGTATATTGGTGGAACCCAAGAACATGACAAAAAGACTAGGCGGAACTGAACGTTTTTCGCGTGTCGTGAAGAATGTTGCTAGTGCCGGTAAATCCGTTGGTCAATTTCTGGGTTCAGGTTCTATTGTGATGGCTTCTGATTTGATCGGAAAAGCTGGTGATACCTTGCATTATTTTGGTTTTTCGAAACCAATATCACAAGGAACCCAGATACAAATAGCCCCCAACCTTGCGAACGCGCAAGGAGATGAAGTCACTGGTGTGGTTTCAGTAGAACGAAAGCAAGAAATAGCGATGAACAATCTGGGATTGGGGGATGAGTTATCATTTGAAGCCTTTTCCAGGAGGTGGAGCCTCGTACACAAAAGAGAAATCAATCTCGTTGCGATGCCAGGAGAAGTCATCATGCAGTACAATGTCACTCCGCAAATTATGTTGGAGGATGGCTCCAATTGGCAGCCCGCCTCATGCGCGATGCCAGCGTTGTTTACACATTCATGGAAAGGCGGAATGGAATATCGCCTAGAATGTGTGGGTCCAAACTCTGTAAGTGTGTTAGCAAACATATACTACGACCCACTCGTAGAGGGAAACACGAGTGAAGACGGTACCACAAACAGATTCGTAAATGAAGATTTGAATCAGTTTGTAGCACATGACTTTGGCACACGCCCAGCTGTGGAGTTCACTATCGGGTACACCAATAATCGACCAGCATTGTTGTGCTCCACATCAAACATAGTGGATTACAAAAATTTCTATGCGGCAGACAATGGTGTTCCACGACCAAAGGACGTTGAATACCATAAAGGTGTAAACATTGGTGCCATTAGTCACTGGGATGGGGTTGCTGATCCAGCAGCACACAATGGTTTTGTCAGAGTTGATCTGGCTTCAGCAATCGTTGGTGGCAACAATCCTGCTTTGAAGGTAGTATTCCTACTTTATGCAAGAGCTGCACCGGACATGCAGTTTGGCCAGTATAATGGTGCTCTAGCCTATGGACTCAAGGGTCCCCCTGTAACAGAGCCTGGTTACAATGTTGCAAGTGAACAAACCTGCACAATTGAGACCATTGGGGATGATGCGGGGTTGTGTGCTGAATCGGCATTCAATACGCCTCCGAAAGAGACGCCGTTTCCTACCACCAATAGTGCTAACCCTACAATGATTACTCCCCCATTACCGACACCAACTTCGGCACCTAGTAAGCTTTATCATCCCTCGCGTCTTCCTAGCATGGTGCCTTCCAATGTCCCTACGAAAACGGCATCATCACAGCCCAGCTTTTGGCCTTCTTTGTTTCCCTCTGAAGCGTCGGAAGAGCCGAGCAATTTGCCATCTTTGGTGACAATTGGACCAAGTAAAACGCCATCGATAGGACCTTCTATTGTCCCAAGTAGCGTTCCTAGTACTTTACCAACAATGGTGCATAGTACTAGTCCGTCCTCAAAACCGAGTGAATTGGCATCAGACGCTCCTTCCACGCAACCTAGCACTAAACCATCATCGCAACCCACTACAATGGCTCCGATAACGCCCTCACCCACATTAAATGTAAGAGCGCAGGGCTCTCCTGGTTTGGTCACTTCTGCTGTCCAAAATGCCAGTACTCTTGAGGCGCCATATTGGCTCAATGCTGAAAATGTGAATGAGGGTGAGATGGCCGTCAGATTCACGAGCAATGGATCAGTGCGTATACCATCTTATCCAGATGATTTCGGTGTGCGCCGAGTAGGAATTTCCTGTAGATCAGTGTCTGGAACGTGCACTTTGGGGGGCGTCACCGTACCCACTACAACCACGACCATGGAGTTCGTGGTCACTGGGTTCAACAATGTATTGAATGTCACAGTTAGTAGTGGAGGAGATCTTCGAATTTATTCAGGAGCGTTATGGCTGCCATACCACAAGTGCATCAAGACCATACCGCCTCCGGGACCTGCCGTAGATCTCAATGATAGGGGATTCTCTTACGACCCCCCAGTGTACGTGCGAGAAGTTGATAGTTTCGTGAGTATGCCCGCGGACATCTCAATACTTCCATCAAATTTCAACTTCACCGTTACCTGTTACGGACAGATGATTCTGCGAGTGAATGGACAGGATAATGTTGTGGGAGAACCAGGAAAGTGGGGAAGATATCAGGGATGGACTGGAGACAACAACGGAACATTTTCTCTCCAGTATAAACGAGCTGATTCTTCCTCGTTCATCTACTCTCTCACTTACGTGGCTAACGGAACTGTATCATCAGTCTCAGATCACTCACCCGCGAGGAGACTGACTACCAGGAATGATTTTATAGCAGAGGCTGACGTGGAAGACACGCAGACATTAGCCCCGGTTGTACACCACTTGGGGGCGCCGCTAGTCAACGACAGCACTTACACTGCCCACTGTACTGGCGAGCAGATTGCGTCATTTAGAGCTTTATTGAAAATTTCCCACCCCGTGGTAGAAATATCAATGAGCAACGGAGGCGCGGGACCGTTCGCAAAGAGCATGGCTATGTACATGTATGCGATGGAAGAAGAAAACAGGAGTTGTTTACTATGGTCAATGTACAATTCCTTTGTAATGGTAACTGGCGGAATGATTTCGCACTATGCCCTCATGGGGGACTGTGCGTTAGAAGTCTGCCAAATACCATCCACCGAGTTTTTCAGTGGAAGATTAAAACAAAACAGAAATGGAATCATTTTAGCTGACTCCCGAATTCAGCCTTTTCTAAGCGTGAAGATTCCAGGACAAAAATTGACCAACTACACTCACAGTGCCATGGAGAATTCTCCTGGTAATATTGAGGTTATAACTATACACGCTTGGAACGCTCCAGTAAAAGTTAAGAAATACAGGAGCACCGCTGAGGACTTTAATCTCAGCATGTTCAGAGGAGCTCCAAAGCTCTCTCTGGCCTAAAAACCTGTGTGCGGCACAGGCTCGGGCTACTCCCCTCAAAACAGG
>Ga0316592_1000024_pt1 | contig 11865 bp, 11 predicted proteins | sample S0NA_4_FD_207776 | JGI IMG/M metagenome (GOLD analysis project Ga0316592, IMG submission 207776) | Metatranscriptome of rhizosphere microbial communities from salt marsh grasses in Alabama, United States - S0-2_160517rDrB (Metagenome... | ecosystem: Host-associated > Plants > Roots > Rhizosphere... | reverse complement strand
TGTCACCAAGGCTCGGCAACGGCCGAGCCGGTTCGCGACCGGGTTACTCGCCCGGCTCCACGGCCTTCATGCTGAGGCGGATGCGGCCCTGCTTGTCCACCTCCAGGACCTTGACGCGCACCACATCGCCTTCCTTGAGCTTGTCGCTCACCGACTGGACGCGCTCCTCGCAGATCTGGGAGATGTGCACCAGACCATCGCGACCGGGCAGGATGGTCACGAAGGCACCGAAGTCCATGAGCCGGGCCACGCGGCCCTCGTAGACCTTGCCCACCTCCACGTCCGCGGTGATGAGTTGGATGCGCCGCTTGGCCTCCTCACCCGCAGCCTTCTCGACCGAGAAGATCTTGACCAGTCCATCGTCGGTAATGTCGATGGTGGCCCCGGTCTCTTCGGTGATGGTGCGGATGACCGAGCCCCCCTTGCCGATGACATCGCGGATCTTTTCCGGGTGGATCTTGATCTCGATGATGCGCGGGGCATGCTCGGACATCTCCGCCCGATGGGTGTCGATGACCTTGTTCATCTCACCCAGGATGTGCAACCGCCCCTCCTTCGCCTGGGCCAGGGCAACCTCCATGATCTCGCGGGTGATGCCCTCGATCTTGATGTCCATTTGCAGGGCGTTGATGCCCTGGGCGGTCCCTGCAACCTTGAAGTCCATGTCCCCCAGGTGGTCCTCGTCACCCATGATGTCCGTGAGGACCGCGAACTGATCCCCTTCCTTGATCAGGCCCATGGCCACACCCGCCACCGGGGCCTTGATGGGCACGCCCGCGTCCATCAGGGACAGGCTGGTACCGCACACGCTGGCCATGGAGCTCGAGCCGTTGGACTCGGTGATCTCCGAGACCACTCGCACCGAGTAAGGAAAGGACTCGATCCCGGGCATCACCGCCAGCACACCGCGCTTGGCGAGCCGCCCGTGCCCGATCTCGCGACGCTTGGGGCTGCCCACGCGGCCGATCTCGCCCACGCAGAAGGGTGGAAAGTTGTAGTGGAGCATGAAGTGCTCGCGCCGCTCCCCCTCCAGGGCGTCAATGATCTGGCTGTCCCGCTCTGTCCCCAGGGTGGTGATGACGAGGGCCTGGGTCTCGCCCCGGGTGAAGAGCGCCGAGCCATGGGTTCGCGGCAGGACCCCGGTACGGATGGTAATGGTGCGCACCGTCTTGTTGTCACGCCCATCGATACGGGGCTTGCCCGCAAGGATGTTGCCGCGCACAGTCCCGCTCTCCAGCCGCTCGATGGCACCCATCACCTGCTGCTGGCTCCATTTGCAGCCCTCCTCCCCACAGATCTCTTGCACCACGGTCGCCCGAATTGCGTCCAGGGACCCGTAGCGAACCTGCTTCTCCTTGATCGTATAGGCCTCGGCGATCTGCTGCGCACAGACGCTGGCGACCCGGTCCTCGAGGTCTCGATCCGGCTCGACCGGGGTGAAGGGAATGGGTGCCTTGCTCACCTCCGCGGCCAGCTCGCGGATGGCCTGGATGACCACCTGCATCTGCTCATGGCCGAATAGGACGGCCCCCAGCATGACCTCCTCGGATAGCCCCCTGGCCTCGGACTCCACCATCAGGACCGCGTGCTCCGTCCCCGCGACCACCAGGTCCAGGTCACTATCCGGGCTGAGGCCGGTGACCGCCGGGTTCAGGATGTACTCGCCATCCTTGTAGCCCACCCGCGCGGCGCCGATGGGGCCGTTGAAGGGAACGCCCGCCACCGCCAAGGCGGCCGAGGTCCCGATCATCGCCGGGACCTCCGCGTTCACCGCGGGGTTCAGGGACTTGACCGTCGCGATGATCTGGACCTCACTGGTGAAACCCTCGGCGAACAGGGGACGGATGGGGCGGTCGATGAGGCGCGAGGTAAGGATCTCGTTCTCGCTGGGGCGGCCCTCCCGACGGAAGAAGCCACCCGGGATGCGGCCGGCCGCGTAGGTCTTCTCCTGGTAGTCGACCGTGAGCGGCAGGAAGTCGCGCTCCGGCGCGGGCTGCTTGCTCACCACCACGGTGACCAGCACCACGGTGTCGTCCATGTTGACCAACACGGCGCCGTCGGCCTGGCGGGCAATCTCGCCGGTCTCCAAGGTCACGGTCTGGCTGCCGTACTTGAACTGCTTGCGGATGGGGGTGGGGATCACGGGGTCTCCTCGGAATGTGGGTCGCCGATGGGTCTGGGTTCTGGTTTCGAGTTGCGGGGTCGATAAGCCGACGTACGAGCCGCCAACGCCGCGCCCCCCCTGCGGGGATCTGGGCGGATCTGGACTCTCCGGGTTCGAATAGGGGCAGAAGCGCCAGGCCCCGACCCCTCGCGGCCCTCAGCGACGCAGGCCCAGACGGGCGATCAGCTCGCGGTAACGGTCTAGGTTCTTGCCCTTGAGATAGTCGAGGAGCTTGCGGCGAGAGTTGACCATGCGCACCAAGCCTCGACGCGAGTGGTGGTCATGCTTGTGCGTGTTGAAGTGCTCGGTCAATTGCTGGATACGCGCCGTCAAAAGGGCTACCTGCACCTCAGGGGAGCCGGTGTCGCGGTCCCCGCGGGCATAGGCGTCGACGATTTGCTTCTTCTCTTCTGCGGTCATAGTCATTAGGTGTCTCCTTGAGACTGATCGGGCGACAGGACAAAGGGCCACAGAACCAGCGGCGACCGCCGGCTTGACCACCCCGACCATGACCTCAGGGGGCCCGGCCCACCAGATCGGCCCCTTCACCGGGCCGATCGACTTGAATACGAAATTTTACCGGCTCGCCATCCGCGAACCAAACGAATTCGGCAGCCTAGATCAAGCGCTTGGGTTGAACCCGGCCGTCGTCCAAGATCTCGCCGACGCCCAGGAAGCGCTGTGAGACGTCGAAGAGGCGCACCAGACCCTGGGTCGGCGCCTGGGGCACCAGGACCGCCTGCCCCTGCTGAAGGTAGAAGGCAGCGTCCGCCGATAGGCGCACGGCCGGCCAGTGCCCAAGGGCCGACTCCAGCGGCAAGAGCAAGGCATCCAGCTTGGGCGCCGCTGCGTCCTGATCCGCCAGCTCCCGCAGCCGTTCTAGGGTGACGAAGGCGATCCCCGTCTCGTCAAAGGGGCCAACCCCGGTGCGGCGCAATGCGCTCACATGACCGCCGCAGCCCAGCTCCCGGCCGATATCTTCCGCCAGGGTGCGGACATAGGTCCCCTTGGTGCAATACACGTCCAGCTCGATCTCGGGCAGCTCCACCGCCCTGAGAATCAACGCGAAGATCTGGATCCGCCGGGGCTGGCGCTCCACCTCCAACCCCTGACGCGCCAACTTGTACAGGCGCTCCCCTCCGTGCTTGACGGCCGAGTACATGGGTGGAAGCTGGTCGATCTCCCCCCGGAATCGGGACAGAACCTGCTCGATCCTCTGGGCGTCCACACCCGTCACCGGTCGGCGCTCGAGCACGTCGCCCTCCGCGTCGGCGGTGCTCGTGGTGACCCCAAGGTGCACCCGAACCCGATAGCGCTTGTCCGCATCGAGCAGATAGGCGGAGAACTTGGTGGCGGCGCCCAGGCAGATTGGGAGAAGCCCGGTGGCCAAGGGGTCAAGGCTCCCGGTATGACCCGCCTTGGCGGCCCGGTAGATGCGCTTGACCCGCTGCAGCGCATCGTTTGACGTGAGCCCGATCGGCTTGTCGAGGAGCAGGATACCGGTGACGTTGCGCCCGATGGGATGGCGTCTGCCCATGATGGTCGGCCCCTCAGATGCCCGGCGGATCGCCCGCGTCGGCGCCACTATCCTCGGTCACCTGATCGATCAACGCGGACAGGCGTTCACCCGTGCGGATCGACTCGTCATGGACGAAGTGAAGCTGGGGCATGGCGCGCAGTCGCACCCGTTGGGCCAGGGCGTGCCGGAGGAAGCCAGCGAGCCGCCCGTTCAGAAGGCGCTCCTGTTCATGACCCGCCTCGTCGATCGGGAAACAGGTGAAGTACACCTTGGCATGGGACAGGTCTCGCGCCACCCGCACCTCTTGGAGGGTGATATTGGCCAGCCGAGGGTCCCGTACCTCATCACGCAGGACTTGGTAGAGTTCCCGCTGCAACTCGGCCCCAATGCGCTCTGTGCGGTCGAATTCCTTCATCGCGACCGCTCCGCGCCCACTCTTGCCCTGCGGGAATGTGGGGGAACCACGGGAGGGAGAACGCGGCGGAGCCCCGCCGCTGCCGACCTCCCGGCCCTTGGATTCGGACGCTCCATCACAGGACGCGCGCCCGCTCCGTGCGCTCGAACACCTCGATATGGTCCCCGACCTGGACGTCGTTGTAGTTCTTCACGCCGATACCGCACTCCGTGCCCGCCTTGACCTCTGAGACGTCGTCCTTGAAGCGGCGTAGAGACTCCAGCACACCCTCGTAGACCACCACATTGTCGCGCAGCACCCGGATCGGGTTGTTGCGTCGGATGACCCCGTCCACCACCATGCAGCCGGCGATGGCGCCGAACTTGGAGGAGCGGAACACCTCACGCACCTCGACCATCCCGATGATTTCCTCCGTGACCACTGGGCTCAGCAGGCCGGAGAGGGCCTTCTTCACGTCGTCGATCAGCTCGTAGATGACGCTGTAGTAGCGCAGATCCAGCCCCTTCTCCTCCACCACCCGGCGCGCGGCCGCATCCGCCCGGACATTGAAGCCCAGGATGATGGCATTGGAGGTCACGGCCAGGTTGGCATCCGATTCAGTGATACCTCCGACTCCGGTGGCCACCAGGCTCACCTTGACCTCGTCGCTGGCCAGCTTGAGTAGGCTGTCCCGCAAGGCCTCCAGACTTCCCTGCACGTCTGCCTTGATGACGATGTTGAGGGCCTTCTGCTCGCCCTCCTTGAGCTGGGAGAAGAGCTGCTCGAGGCTTGCACCCCGGGTCTCCTCCAGCTTGGAGCGGCGCTCTCGGGCGCTTCGAAGCTCAGCCACCTCCCGCGCCCGTCGCTCATCCGCCACCGCGACCACGTCGTCCCCCGCATTCGGGGTGGACGAGAGCCCGAGGACCTGGACCGGGATCGAGGGCCCGGCCTCGTCGATGGGGTTGCCGGCTTCATCGAACATGGCGCGGACGCGCCCGTACTCGGATCCGCTCACGATCACGTCCCCGCGGCGTAGGGTCCCCGCCTGGACCAGGACCGTGGCCACCGGACCACGGCCCTTGTCGAGGCTCGACTCCACGATGGTCCCCTGGGCGGGTCCATCCACGGGGGCCTTGAGCTCCAACACCTCCGCCTGGAGCAGGATGGCGTCGAGCAGATCATCGACCCCCGCGCCGCTCTTCGCAGAGACCTTGACCAGCATGGTGTCCCCGCCCCACTCCTCGGCGATCACCTCATGCTGGGAGAGCTCCTGCATCACCCGATCCGGATTGGCGTCCGGCTTGTCCATCTTGTTGACGGCGACCACGATGGGGACCTTGGATGCCCGGGCATGCTGGATCGCCTCGATCGTCTGGGGCATGACCCCATCGTCCGCGGCCACGACCAGCACCACGATGTCCGTCACCTTGGCACCGCGGGCCCGCATGGCCGAGAAGGCGGCATGGCCCGGGGTGTCCAGGAAGGAGATGACTCCCTTGCTGGTCTCCACGTGGTAGGCGCCGATGTGCTGGGTGATTCCACCGGCTTCTCCGGAGGCCACGTGGGTGCGCCGGATGTAGTCCAGGAGCGAGGTCTTGCCGTGGTCAACGTGACCCATGATGGTGACCACCGGGGCGCGGGGCCTGGCCTCCGCCTGCTCGACCTGGGCCTCCACCTCCTCGATCAGGGTGTCCTCCGCGGTGCGCTCGTCGGCCATGACCGCCTTGTGGCCCATCTCCTCCACCAGCAGGGTCGCCGTGTCGCGATCGATCGATTGGTTGATCGTCACCATCATCCCCTGCTTGAAGAGCTCTTTGATCAGGTCCCCTGACTTGACCGACATGCGGCTGGCCAGCTCACCGACCGAGATGGTCTCGGGGATCTCCACCTCGCGGACCACCGGGGCAGTCGGCCGTTGGAACAGGTGCTTGTCCTGAAGCTGGGGCTTGGCGGTCTTCTTCTTGCGCCGAGACGCGCGGCCAACCGCCCCCTCCGCGTCCAGCTCCTCGTACTCGCCCTTGGGGATCTCCTGCTCGCGGGCGCGCAGGGAATCCTTGCGGGCGGCCTTCTTCACAGAGCGCTCCTTGTCCGAGAGCTCGCCCCCCTTCTTTGGCGTCGCGGCCGCTGGACGCTTGACCGCCTTGGCCACCTCACCACGGCGACGCGCGGCTGCCTCCTCCTGCGCGGCCGGCTCCGGCTCCACGATCTCGGCGGCCGGGGCCTCCTCGGGGGCTGAAGCCCGCTCCTCGGCCAGACGGCGCTCCTCGGCCTCGGCCCGACGGCGAGCCTCTTGCGCCACCCGGCGCTGCTCCTCCTGCTCTCTCTCCAGACGCTCCTGCTCCTCCCGCTCGGCCAGGCGACGGGCCTCCTGCTCCGCGCGCAAGGACTCCAGCTCGCTACGGCGGCGGACCTCATCGGACACACCCCGCAGGGGCTCCCGCAGCCGCCCAGCCTTCTGGGGCTCCGCGGTCGGGCGACGGCTCGGCGCGGCCGGCGCCGGGGCCGGGGGGGGTGGGGGGCTCTCGACCGCCTCGCCGGCGGATGCAGCAGCCGCTGCCTCTTCATCCCGCCGCACATAGACGCGCTTGCGCCGGACCTCCACGCTCACGGTCTTGGAACGTACGGCCGGCGCCGGGCGGGGACTGCCGGCGGGGCCCCGCGGTGCCGCGACGGGCTGGCGCAGCTCCGTGACGGACTTGCGCTTCAGCGTGACGCGGCTGGGAGCGGCGCCGGCTTCCGGCTCCGCCTTCCCGTGACTGCGACGCAGGTAGCCCAGGAGCTGGAGCTTCTCCTGCTCAGTGAGGGTAGCGTCCTCCCCGCTGGCGCGGATCCCGGCCTCGTTGAGCTGTGCCAGGAGACGCTCGACCGGGATGCCGACCGTGGAGGCAAGCTGCTTGACCGTCACTTCGCTCATACTGACCTCTTACCGGGACGCTTCGCCCGCCTCCGCAAACCAAGGCTCGCGCGCCTTCATGATCAGCCGCGCCGCCCGCTCCGCGTCCATGCCCTCGATGTCCATCAGCTCGTCCACAGACTGCTCCGCCAGCGCATCCACAGTGCCGACTCCCCGGGCGGCCAGCGCCAGGGCCAGGGCCTCATCCATTCCATCCATCGCCAACAGATCCTCACCCGGCTCCCCTCCAACGACCTCTTCGGAGGCGATGGCGCGGGTAAGCAGCACATCCTTGGCGCGCTCCCGCAACCCCTGGATGGTCTCATCGTCAAGCTCGGCGATGGCCTGCATCTCCGCCACCGGGACGTAGGCCACTTCATCCACGCTGGTGAAGCCCTCGTCCACGAGGACGGTCGCCAGGTTCTCGTCGACGCCCAGCTGCTCCATGAAGCTCTGGACCGCCTTGTTCGCCTCCTGCTCACTCTTGGCGGCGGCCTCCTCCTCATTCATCACGTTGAGCTCCCAGCCTGTGAGCTGGCTCGCGAGGCGTACGTTCTGCCCGTAGCGGCCGATGGCCTGGGACAGGTTCTCGTCCTTGACCGCCACATCCATGCTACGGGCCTCCTCGTCGATGACGATCGAGACCACGTCTGCCGGCGACATGGCATTGATGACGAACTGGGCGGGGTTCTCATCGTAGAGGATGATGTCCACCCGCTCGCCGTTGAGTTCGTTGGAGACCGCCTGGACGCGGGAGCCCCGCATGCCGACGCAGGCGCCCACGGGATCGATGCGGGGGTCCTTGGTGCGCACCGCGATCTTGGCCCTAACGCCAGGGTCGCGGGCAGCCCCCAGGATCTCGATCATTCCCTCGCCCACCTCGGGCACCTCAAGCTTGAACAGGGCGATGAGGAGCTCGGGTGCGGTGCGGCTGACGAAGAGCTGGGGCCCTTTGGCCTCGGCGCGCACGTCGAACAGATAGCCGCGCAGCCGGTCCCCGGGTCGTACCGACTCCCGGGGGATCACGTGGTCGCGGGGGACAAGCGCCTCTGCGTTGTTCCCCAGATCCAGCAGGATAGTGCCGCGGTCCGCCTTCTTGACGATCCCGGTCACCAGCTCGCCCTTGCGATCCATGTAGGCCTCGACGATCTTGGCGCGCTCGGCCTCTCGCACCTTCTGGACGATCACCTGCTTGGCGGTCTGGGCGGCGATTCGGCCGAAGAGCTCCGACTCGATCTCCTCCTCCATGAAGTCTCCCGCATCGAGATCCGGCTCCAGGAGCTGGGCAGCCGACAGGGTGATCTGACGCTCTGGGGCCTCGAGGCTGCCCTCCTCTGGGTCCTCTACCACCTCCCAGCGGCGAAAGGTCCGGTAGTCACCGGTCTTGCGATCGATAGCGACACGCACCTCAATCTCGCCGCCGTGCTTCTTGCGGGTCGCAGAGGCAAGGGCTGCCTCGATCGCCTCGAAGATCACATCCTCAGGGACATCCTTTTCGTTGGATACGGCCTCGACGACCAGCAGGATCTCTTTGCTCATAGCTCAGCACTCTCGAATCGCACCGGTGTGAGGGCACATAGGCCCCCCTGCCGTAGATCACACCGTCAAAACTCTGGCACCAGGCGGACGGACGCCAAGACCGTCAGGGGCAGCGCCCACTCCCGCCCCTCCGCCTCCAGACGGAGGATCCCCTCCTGCTGCCCGAGGAGCACACCCTCCAATCTGCGCCGACCCTCGACCTTCTCCGCCAACCGGACGCGAATTCGCTGCCCGCGGAAGCGCTGGAAGTGCTCCGGGTAGACCAGAGGTCGGTCAAGACCCGGCGAGGAGACCTCCAGATCGTAGTGCCCTGGCAAAGGGTCCTCCACATCCAAGACACCACTCAATTGGTGGCTGACAGCAGCACAGTCATCCAACGTGATGCCGTTGGCGTGATCGATGTAGATCCGCAGGGTAGATGCCCCCGAAGGGCGCCGCAGATGCTCCACCCCGACCAGCTCATAACCCATGGGCTCGACGACGCGCCGAGCCAACTGGGTGAGGCTGCTATCCAACGGCTCCATCTTCGGCCCTGCAAAACAAAAAATGGGCCTGCGGCCCACTCTCTTTGTCGACCGGCATCGCCTCGCGGCACGCACGGCCCAAATCGTGAGATACAAAAAAACCCCGGGGTTCGGGGTCGATGACGGCGTCTGTGGGAGGGCCCCGCTCTGTGGGAGGGCCCCACCGGGAAGCCAAGCCTACGCGGATTTCAGATCCGTCATCCCTAAAGCACTGGAAGTTTAGGTTCAGCCGTTAGAATAAGCAACCCCGAGCGCGTTTTCGCGCGGCCCGAACCTCGCACCTCCTGAACACGCGCGTTCATAAGGGGCGACAGGGGGCGACGCCGTGCTTAAGATGCGGGTCCCGTCCGAAATCCGGCAGCTTGGAATCAATCGCCCGGGTGACGTAGCACTGGGATTCATATGGGACCTTCGATGACCGATGCTGAGGAGTTGGATCTGTGGCTGCAGGCCCAGGTGACAGCCAAGACCCGGGAGCTGCTGAGACGGGCCCTCTCTCCCCTGGACCTGCACGCGAATAGGCTGGAGATCCGGTTCGACCTAAGGGGTCGGGCTGCGGGCCAAGCCCGCTATGGCTCCACGGGACCCTGGGTCATCCGCTACAACCCGGTACTGCTCCGAGAGAACGGCGACAGCTTTCTCGCATCGACCGTTCCCCACGAGGTCGCCCACCTGATCGCGTTCCTCCGTTACGGTCCCCGCATCCGCCCCCACGGGGCCGAGTGGCGAGCCATCATGGAGCAATTCGGGGCCACCCCGGAACGCTGCCACCGATACGATCTGTCGCGCATTCCGCGCCGAGCCACACGAGTCTTCACCTATCATTGCGCCTGCAGCGAGCATCGGCTTACGGGCATTCGCCACCGTCGGGTCCTCGCCGGTCAGATCTACCTGTGCAGACGCTGCGCAGAGGCCTTACGGCCCGGACGGGGAACAGGGGTACCGTCCGAAGAACTGGACTGACGGTCATCGTCGAATCTTGACGTCTGTTGGGCTTACCGGGGGGTGCTGATTGAATGCGCATCCCGAGTGAACCAAGGATGGCTGGGCATTTCAATCCGCACTAACTCTTTGAAAATGTTACTATTAGACGCTAGCGCCCCCATGACACGCGCTGAGACAATGCCACGACAACACGGGGTCGGCGTTTCCTTAGCGAGTTCCCCCAAGGGACTCAGCGGGAGGGATAGACCCAGGGGTGATGGCCATAGCCAGGGTAACCATAGGGTAAGCCGGCCGGTGGCGGCATCCCCATCTGCCGCCGATACTGACGCATCTGCTCTTCGGCCGCGCGCTGCAGGGATCGGTATTCCATGAGAATACGGGCACGCTCGGCCTCCTGCGTCTCCGGCATCCCGGATCCGGAATCGAGCTCCTGGCCCGAGGTACGCCCCACCGGCGCCGGCTGGGTGCGCGGGGTTTGGGCCTGCGGGGCCGAACCACCGGTCCCCGCCGGGACCTCCTGAGCCGCTCCACCCGTCCTGCCGGCAGAAGTCTCCGGCAACGGGGTCGCAGTCGTGCTGCTCCCTTCACTTGGAGACGCTGCCACGGACTCAGTGGATTCGGCGGAGACCTCTTCGGCAGACTCCTTGTTGAGGAGTGAATCGGCGAAGGCCGCAGACTCCGCGGCGCTGACCGGCTCCGGTGCCTCGGCAGATCCCTGGGTCCGATCGGCCTGGTCGCCAACCGGAGCCGAGATGGAGTCCGCGGTTGATTCCGAATGCCCAACGCCAGGATTCGAAGCGGCGGCACCCGCCGAGGGCGAGGCCGCGGGGACCGAGCCGACGACGGGGGTCGTGACCGGCGTCGGGGAGACGACACGCGGGTTGTGCTTCACCGAGCCGAGGTACAGGACCCCAAAGACCAGAACGAGGGTCCACAGGACCAATTTGGCCCACCAACCGAGGCCTGGGTTGCTGGAACCGGTATCTGCTGCCGACATCTCGCGACTCCTATAGCGACTCGATCAAAGAGCGATTCGATCAAAGCGCGTGGATCAGGCCCGCAGGCCCGCCAAATCGCGCCAGCTTACGCCTCGCCCCGGGTCTGCGACCCCATCTGGACGAGGGCGGCTAAGATGGCCGCGACCCGCTCCATGCAATGCCTGAGGTGCCGTTCTATCTCATCCATCCGGATCGGTCCCTGGTCCTTGCCCGCCGCCCAGTTCACGACAAACGCGAGGGACGCATAGCACAGACCCAGCTCCCGTGCCAAGACCGCCTCGGGCATCCCGGTCATGCCCACCAGATCGCAGCCATCCCGCTGAAGACGCAGGATCTCTGCGGCCGTCTCCAAGCGAGGACCCTGGGTCACACCGTACACGGCGCGGTCGAGCACCGATACCCCCGTCGCAGCGCACGCTGCGACCAGCAGGGCACGCAGCTCACCGCAGTAAGGATCGCTGAAATCCACGTGCAGGACGCCGGACTCACCACCTTCGTGGAAGCTCTGATCACGCCCATAGGTGTAGTCGATCACCTGGTGGGGGATGGCGAAGCTGCGAGGGCCCAACCCGGCCGCAATCCCACCTACAGCGGCCAGACCCACGACGCGATCCGCCCCGGCTTCCTTGAGGGCCCAAAGATTTGCCCGGTAATTGACCCGGTGGGGCGGGATACGATGGCCCACCCCGTGCCTGGGCAGGTACAGGATCTCATGACCCGCAAGCGTCAATCGCCGGATGGCGGCCGAGGTCGCCCCGTAGGGTGTCTGCGCTGCGCGCCCCGGCGAGGCTTCCGAGTCGTCGAAATGCCGAGAACCAGAGCCGCCGATGATCGCGAGAAACCCCATGACCCCACCGAGTCTGTGCGCCGGGCAACAAGTCTACCCCAG
>Ga0316592_1000023_pt1 | contig 11911 bp, 20 predicted proteins | sample S0NA_4_FD_207776 | JGI IMG/M metagenome (GOLD analysis project Ga0316592, IMG submission 207776) | Metatranscriptome of rhizosphere microbial communities from salt marsh grasses in Alabama, United States - S0-2_160517rDrB (Metagenome... | ecosystem: Host-associated > Plants > Roots > Rhizosphere... | reverse complement strand
TAAGCTGTCAACAGGAAACTTTCTTGAAAAGCTCAGTCGAATTAGAGGCTCTCTCGAGAGAACAGTTTGGCTAAGTAACTTCAAGATTGTCAATGAAGCCTCGCTCAAAGGGTCGCCAAAGGAGCCTAAGTGCGATCGCACAGGTCAATCCAACTGCCGAGGTTAATTGACTAAACATAGGATGTTTAAGATCATATAAAAGCGATCGCCATCCTAAAAAAATCAAGCTTAACCAAAGCCTTAAGATTGGCCGTTAAAGGATACTAGGCAGCTTGCTGCTTAAGTCCTGGCCAGAAGCAATCAAGGTTAGAGTTTCAACTCAACCCCAGAATAGTTTCTATTCTACTTCGCTATATAGTCGCGTTGCATTAATTCTAACAAGCTGTCTCTGGTTTGAATCAAACCAGAAGTTGGACTTGTCCGCCAAATGGTGGAGAATGTGCCAGACCTTGAGCAACAAGTAGATCCAGGTTATACGCTCCATATTGTAGTGCAGATAAAGGGGAGACCAGAAAGCCGTGTCTGTCGGTATTCTCGGCACAAAGCTCGGCATGACCCAAGTATTTGACGAAGAAGGAAAAGCAATTCCTGTCACCGTCATTCAAGCCGGGCCATGCGTCGTAACACAAATTAAAACACCAGAAACTGATGGCTATAGTGCCATTCAGGTCGGATATGGTGAGGTAAAAGACAAAACCCGTCAGCTAAATACCAAAACGCCCAAAACAGTCAATAAATATTTGACCAATCCTCAGCAGGGACATCTGCGTAAAGCGGGATCTCCGCTACTGCGTCATTTATGCGAATATCGCCTAGACGACACCGCAAGTTTTGATCTCGGTCAAAAAATTGGTGTGGATATTTTTGAAGAGGGACAACTGATCGATGTGACGGGTAAAAGCATCGGTCGGGGGTTCGCGGGAAATCAAAGACGTCATAACTTTCGGCGTGGGCCTATGTCTCATGGCTCGAAAAACCATCGTCAACCGGGTTCCATTGGTGCAGGGACAACCCCTGGTCGAGTCTATCCGGGTAAGAAAATGGCTGGGCGTCTTGGTGGCAAGCAAGTCACCACCAAAAAACTAACCGTGGTGCGATTAGATCAAGAACGCAACCTTATTTTAGTTAAGGGTGCAGTTCCCGGTAAGCCCGGTGGATTGCTGAATATTCGTCCAGCTAATATTGTCGGGAAATAAATTGCAAATTGTTGCATGTGAAGTGGTCGGTGATTTTAGCGGCGCTATTCTCGGATAGGGACGGGTTCACCAGTCAACACTCAACAATTGACAAACAAGAAATTTTTGTATAGCTGAAATGGTTAACTGTGTCGTTAAAAATTGGCAAGGAGAAGAAGTTGGACAAGCGACTTTAGAATTAAAAGTCGCCGTAGAAGAAAATGCTTCTCACATTGTCCACAAAGCTCTCAGACGGCAAATGTGTAATGGGCGTCAGGGAAATGCCTCTAGTAAAACCCGATCTGAGGTTAGAGGTGGGGGCAGAAAACCCTGGCGACAAAAAGGAACAGGACGGGCTCGCGCAGGTTCGATTCGATCGCCTCTTTGGAGAGGGGGTGGGGTAATTTTTGGGCCAAAACCCAGAGATTATGACATCAAAATGAATCGGAAAGAACGACGTTTAGCAATTAGAACTGCATTTCAAAGCCGTTGTGAAGATTTAATTGTTGTAGAAAGTTTTGCCGAGAATCTACCTCGTCCTAAGACTAAAGAACTGGTCAGTGCTTTAAGTCGGTGGGGGGTTGAATCGGACGCTAAAGTGCTATTAATTTTAGACGAGCGCTCGGAAAACATCTTTTTGTCAGCTCGCAATGTTCCGTCCATAAAGATGATTCCGGCAACCAGCCTGAATGTTTATGATGTGCTATCAGCCGACAAAATTGTAACTACAGCAGCGGCTATTGCTAAAATTCAGGAGGTGTATAGTGACTAAATATAATACTCGGGAAATTATAGATTTAGTCATTCGCCCGATACTAACTGAAAAGGCAACCATGCTGATGGAGCAAAATCAATACACATTTGATGTAGCTTCAAAAGCAAGTAAGCCTGAAATTAAAGCAGCGATCGAACAAATCTTTGATGTCAAAGTTCAGAGTGTCAATACTCACAAACCCCCAAGGAAAAAACGGCGAGTCGGTAAATTTATCGGTTATCGCTCGAATTACAAAAGGGCGATCGTGACATTGGCAGAAGGATCTTCATTACAGAGTATCTTCTTCCCGGAAGTGTAATTATCTCAAAATGTAATTAGTTTCCTGTTCCGGGCAATAATATTGATTGCTCATAAGATTGCTAAAAATTGCAGAGGCAAAAAGTCTCCTGCGTAGACCAAACAATTGTCAGGAAAAAATTCTCCAGTTATGGGTATTCGTTTTTATCGGCCATACACTCCCGGTAGTCGCCAAAAGTCAGTTTCAGACTTTGCCGAAATCACTCGGAGTGAGCCAGAAAAATCCCTAACGGTATGGATTCACCGTTCCAAAGGGCGAAACAATCGTGGCGTGATCACTTGCCGACATCGAGGAGGCGGTCACAAGCGTCTATATCGCATGATCGACTTTCGCCGCGACAAACACAATATCCCTGCCAAAGTGGCAGAAATTGAATACGATCCCAACCGCAACGCCCGCATAGCCTTACTTCAATATCAAGATGGAGAAAAGCGATATATCCTTCATCCTGAAGGATTAAAAGTCGGCGACCAAGTGATTGCTGGACCAGAAGCCCCTCTGGAAATTGGCAATGCCTTGCCTTTAAGTAATCTTCCGCTTGGCACCAGTGTTCACAATGTTGAACTGACTCCGGGTCGGGGTGGACAAATGGTGAGAAGCGCTGGCGCTAGTGCGCAAATTCAAGCCAAAGAAGGTAAATTTGTCACCCTCAAATTACCTTCCGGTGAAATGCGGATGTTCCGTAAAGAGTGCTACGCCACCATCGGTCAAGTGGGCAATAGTGATGCCAGAAATATCAAAATTGGTAAAGCTGGGCGCAATCGTTGGAAAGGTCGTAGACCTCAAGTTAGAGGCAGTGTGATGAACCCCGTAGACCACCCACATGGTGGTGGTGAAGGTCGTGCTCCCATTGGTAGAAGTGGGCCGATGACCCCTTGGGGTAAGCCAGCTTTAGGGGCTAAAACTCGGAAGAAGAAAAAATTAAGCAATTCCTTGATTGTACGTCGTCGTCGCAGTTCTTCCAAGCGTCGTCGGGGCGGTCGAAATGGCTAATCATCAAGGATGAAATGTTGACGGTTTATTTGATTTGACCGTCAACCATTAAACTAAATTTGCTTAAATCGTTCATATTGCTCACAAATTAGACATTAAAAACTATGGCTCGTTCTCTAAAAAAAGGGCCTTTTGTTGCCGACCATCTCCTAACAAAAATAGAAAGATTGAATGAAAAAGGTGAAAGACAGGTAATTAAAACCTGGTCGAGAGCATCAACAATTATTCCTGATATGGTGGGTCATACCATTGCAGTTCACAACGGAAAACAGCACGTTCCTGTGTACATAAATGAACAAATGGTAGGCCATAAATTGGGAGAATTTGCTCCGACACGCACCTTTAGAGGACACGCAAAAAGCGATAAGAAGTCCCGGAGGTAATGGAAGAATGCGCGAATTTTGAGTAGATTCAAAACCATTATTCAAAATTCATTCATCTTCAAGAGGAGAAATTTATGCCTATTGATACTACTAACGAAGTCAAAGCAGTCGCCCGTTACATTCGGATGTCACCCTATAAGGTACGACGAGTTCTCGATCAAATTCGCGGGCGATCCTACCGGGAAGCGCTAATTATTTTGGAATTTATGCCCTACCGCGCTTGCGATCCTGTACTAAAAGTTCTGCGATCGGCTGTAGCGAATGCAGAACATAATGCGGGTTTAGATCCATCAACCTTAGTGGTTTCTCAGGCTTATGCCGACGGAGGTCCAAGTTTAAAACGCTACCGACCTCGGGCACAAGGGCGAGCTTATATGATTCGTCGCCCAAGTTGCCACATTACGGTGAAAGTAGCTCCTGAAGTTTAAAACAATTAATTATGACTTCGGAGTCATAACATGAGAAGAAATCAGTAATTAATTAAAGGGATTTTATCCGTGGGACAGAAGATTCATCCAATTGGCTTTCGGCTGGGAACGACTCAAGAACATCGCTCCCGTTGGTATGCCGATGGCAATCGCTACTCAGAGCTGTTACAAGAAGACTTTGAAATCCGCGAATACGTGCAAAAAACGCTTAGTAACGCAGGGATTTCTCAAGTTCGGATTGAGAGAAAAGCCGATCAAATTGATCTTGAAGTCCGCACCGCTCGACCTGGTGTTGTGGTTGGACGAGGTGGAACCGGAATTGAATCATTGAGAACCGGCTTACAAGATTTATTGGGCAACAGTAATCGGCAAATTCGGATCAATGTGGTCGAAGTGGCCAAAGTAGATGCTGATGCCACACTCATTGGCGAATATATTGCTCAACAACTAGAACGTCGGGTTTCTTTTCGGCGAGTAGTGCGTCAAGCAATTACACGCGCCCAAAAAGCTGGGGTTGAAGGTATTAAAGTGCAAGTTAGTGGTCGTCTCAATGGCGCAGAAATTGCTCGCACTGAGTGGACTCGAGAAGGTCGAGTTCCACTGCATACCCTAAGAGCTGATATTGATTACGCTTACTGCACCGCTAAGACAATTTATGGAATTCTTGGCGTTAAAGTTTGGATATTTAAAGGTGAAATTATTCCTGGACAAGAAGAAGCATCCGCTTCAGTAAGCACCGCAGGACCCCGACGTCGTAAAGGTCGTCGCCAACAATTTGAAGACCGTTCTGCTGAAGGCTAAAACGTCCTTTGTTGTTGATAAGAGGGAAAATTCCAGGAGAAAAATCATGTTAAGTCCTAGAAGAACTAAATTCCGCAAGCAACAGCGGGGACGAATGAGAGGTGTAGCCACCAGGGGAAATCAAATTAATTTTGGTGAATTTGCCCTGCAAGGTTTAGAACCAGCGTGGATTACGTCTCGACAAATTGAGGCAAGTCGTCGAGCCATGACTCGTTATATCCGCAGAGGTGGCAAAATTTGGATTCGTGTGTTTCCAGATAAACCCGTTACCATGCGTCCAGCGGAAACCCGGATGGGTTCTGGTAAAGGTTCCCCAGAGTATTGGGTAGCAGTAGTTAAGCCCGGTCGAGTTTTATTTGAAATTGGCGGGGTGCCAGAAGAAACTGCCCGTGAGGCAATGAGATTAGCTTCTTATAAATTGCCGATTAAGACCAAGGTAATCACAAGAGAAGAGGAGAAGTCTTAGGTTATGGCATTTCCCAAGATTTCAGAAATTCGAGATTTGAATGATGAACAACTCGCTGAGGAAATTGTAGCGGTTAAGCGACAGCTATTTGAATTCCGTTTGCAAAAAGCAACGCGCCGCTTGGAAAAAACTCACGAGCTGACTCATGCTAAACACAAACTGGCTCAATTACTGACCGTTGAATCAGAAAGACAACGTAGCCAAGATCAGACTGCTGCTGGAAAACAAACCCCCGGAGTTACTCGGTTAGGAGAAGTCTCAACCGGATCCAACAACTGAAAGTTAATGGCTAAAAAGGAGTAAGTTTCAATGGCAGTCAAAGAAAGAGTTGGCTTGGTGGTCAGCAACAAAATGAATAAAACGGTCGTGGTAGCAGTGGAAAACCGTGCGCCTAACCGGAAATACGGAAAAATTGTTGTTAAAACCAAGAGATATAAAGCTCACGACGAGGATAACCAGTGTCAAGAAGGCGATCGCGTCCGCATTCAAGAGACTCGACCGCTCAGTAAAACTAAACGCTGGAAAGTCATCGAAATTATTAATCAGGTCAATGAGAGCGGACGCTAAGAACAAGGAGACTGAAGGTGATTCAGAAAGAGTCTTATCTCAATGTTGCCGATAACAGCGGAGCCAGAAAATTAATGTGCATCCGAGTCCTGGGTGGCAATCGAACCTACGCTGGAGTAGGGGATGTAATTATCGCTGTTGTCAAAGATGCCATTCCTAATATGGCAGTCAAAAAATCTGACATCGTGCGAGCTGTGGTGGTTCGCACTCGTAAAGGACTACGCAGATCGAGTGGCATGAGCATTCGTTTCGACGATAACGCTGCCGTGATTGTTAACCAAGATGGGAACCCCAGAGGAACTCGCGTGTTTGGTCCGGTCGCTCGTGAACTGCGTGATAAAAACTACACCAAAATTGTTTCCTTAGCGCCGGAGGTACTCTGATGGCGACCAAGAAAAACACTCAAAAGCCAGCTAAGTATAAAATGCACGTCAAAACTGGCGATACAGTTCAAGTGATTGCTGGTCAAGAAAAAGGCAAAATTGGGGAAATTCTTAAAGCAATTCCTCAAACTAGCCAAGTGATTGTTAAAGGCGTGAATATTAAAACGAAGCACGTCAAGCCTCAACAAGAAGGTGAATCCGGTCGGATTGAAACATTTGAAGGGCCGATTCATAGCTCTAATGTGATGCTCTATTCTACCAAGAATGAAGTGGCGAGCCGGATTTGCTACACCTTCACTGAAGAGGGTCGTAAAGTGCGAATGCTCAAGAAAACTGGGGAAATTATTGACTAAATCAAGTCAGGAAAGTTGAACCAGAAAAGAGTTAAAAGTAACTCTTAGCGATGGATAACAATCTAATCTCCCTGACAACGACCAGGGACAATCGGACTCAAATACTATGTCACAAAAATTAAAAGCTCAGTATGAAGAGAAAATTGTATCCAAGTTGATAGAACAATTTGGATACAAGAATATCCATCAGGTGCCAAAGGTGGTGAAAGTCACCGTTAATCGAGGCTTGGGTGAAGCTGCCCAAAATGCGAAAGCCCTGGAATCATCGATTCAAGAAATCGCAATTATTACTGGTCAAAAGCCGGTAGTGACTCGTGCGAAAAAAGCGATCGCGGGCTTCAAAATTCGCCAAGGTATGCCCATTGGAATTATGGTGACTCTTCGATCCGATCGGATGTATGCCTTTCTTGATCGATTAATTAACCTGGCATTACCTCGAATTCGTGACTTTCGCGGCATTAACCCAAAAAGTTTTGATGGCCGAGGCAACTATAACTTAGGCTTGAGAGAACAACTGATTTTTCCAGAAATTGATTACGATAGCATCGATCAAATCCGAGGAATGGACATTTCAATCGTCACAACGGCAAACACAGACGAAGAGGGCCGCGCCTTGCTCAAAGAAATGGGTATGCCCTTCCGGGATAAATAGCGGGTTAATTAAGGAGAGAATAAATGGCGGCTAACGATACGATTGCAGATATGCTTACGCGCATCCGCAATGCTAGTCTAGCAAGGCATCGAACAACAGAAGTTCCATCAACAAAGATGACCCGTTCTATTGCCAAAGTCCTCTCAGAGGAAGGCTTTATTACGGAGTATCAAGAAGTTGGAGAAGGCGTCAAGAAAAAATTGGTGATTGGTTTAAAATATAAAGGCAAAAACCGTGACCCAATCATCAAAACCTTAAAGCGTGTGAGTAGACCCGGTTTACGAGTTTATTCCAATAAAAAAGAATTACCAAGGGTTTTAGGGGGAATTGGCATTGCCATCATTTCTACCTCATCGGGAATTATGACCGATCGAGATGCCCGTAGCCAAGGCTTGGGTGGAGAAGTGCTTTGCTATGTCTGGTAGAAAAGAACTCATAGATTCAGACATCAGCAGCATAATTTCTGTCAAGTCTGAAGTCTGAATGAGCGAATTCTCAATTCTCAAGGAGTAACAAAATTTATGTCTCGAATTGGTAAACGCCCCATAGACATTCCTGATAAAGTGACGGTTACCATCGAGGGGCAGAAGATATCCGTTAAGGGATCAAAAGGGACTCTCAGTAGAGAACTCCCCTCAGGAGTCTTTGTTGAACAACAAGACAATACCCTGATGGTTAAGCGACGAGATGAATCTCGTACTGCCCGTCAACGTCATGGCTTATGTCGCACCCTAGTTGCGAATATGGTTGAGGGAGTTTCCAAAGGCTTTGAAAAACGTTTGTTAATTCAAGGGGTCGGTTATCGGGCGCAAGTCCAAGGCCGTAATCTGATTTTGAACGTTGGTTACAGCCAACCTGTGGAGATTATTCCTCCTGAAGGCATCCAGTTAGCCGTAGAAGCGAACACCAATGTCATAGTCAGCGGCATTGACAAAGAAGTGGTCGGTAATCAAGCGGCTCGAATTCGTGCGGTACGCCCACCAGAAGTGTACAAAGGTAAAGGCATTCGCTATCAAGGCGAAATGATCAAACTTAAAGCTGGTAAGGCAGGGAAGAAATAGACTATGAAGCTGACTCGTAAAGAACTCATTCAGCGTCGCCATCAGCGCATCCGGCGCAATGTCTTTGGAACATCACAACGGCCTCGTTTGTCAGTGTTTCGCTCAAATAAACATATTTATGCCCAAGTGATCGATGATAGTAAACACCATACTTTGGTGTCTGCTTCCACTCTCGATCAAGAATTAAAGCCAAAGTTAAACACTGGTGCTACTTGTGACGCATCTGCTCAAGTTGGTCAACTGATTGCCCAAAGAGCTAAGGAAAAAGGTATTGAAAAGGTCGTCTTTGACCGAGGCGGCAACCTTTATCATGGCCGAATTAAATCTTTAGCGGATGCGGCTCGTGAAGCTGGGTTGGACTTTTAAAAGAATCAATAATCGTTTACCCGTTGACCTTTTCTGTGGAAAAACAGTTTCAACGGAAGTATGAACAATAAGACAAAACACTGCAAACGAACCACTGACAACGGACAAAACTATGGCAGATCGTCGGAAAAAAAGTAGTCGCAATCGGGAAAAAGAGACTGATTGGCAAGAGCGGGTTGTTCAGATTCGTCGAGTAACCAAAGTGGTAAAAGGCGGTAAAAAGCTCAGTTTCCGGGCTGTGGTCGTCGTGGGTAATGAACGCGGCCAAGTTGGTGTCGGGGTTGGCAAAGCCGGTGATGTGATCGGGGCGGTGAAAAAAGGTGTGGCCGATGGCAAAAAACATTTAGTTGATGTACCACTCAACAAGTCTAACTCCATTCCTCATCCTGTCAATGGCATCAGTGGTGGTGCTAAGGTCATGATGAGACCGGCTGCTCCTGGTACTGGTGTAATTGCTGGCGGAGCGGTGAGAACGGTTTTAGAATTAGCGGGAGTCCGCAATATTCTCGCCAAGCAACTCGGATCGAGTAATCCTCTAAATAATGCCAGAGCCGCCGTTGCTGCACTCGATAGTCTGCGCACCTTTTCTGATGTGGCTCAGGAGCGCGGGATTTCTATCGACAAGCTCTATGCCTGATAAATTTTGAGTTTTAGAGGTGTGAACTGATGAGATTGCAAGATGCACAGCCAAAAAAAGGCGCATCAAAAAGCCGTCGCCGTTTAGGCAGAGGCATTTCGGCTGGTCAAGGAGCCAGCTGTGGCAAGGGAATGCGAGGTCAGAAAGCTAGGGCGGGTCGCAGCACTCGACCTGGTTTTGAAGGAGGACAACAGCCTCTTTATCGCCGCATCCCCAAGCTCAAACACTTTACTGTCATCAATCGCAAACATTACACTATTATTAATGTCAGTAAATTAGCATCTCTGCCTGCCAACAGTGAGGTGACACTTGCTTCATTGATGGAAGCCGGCATTGTTACAACCAATGACGGCCCGCTGAAAATTTTGGGTGATGGAGAACTGAATGTTCCCCTGAATGTGAAAGCGGCTGCTTTTACAGCTAATGCTCGTACCAAGATTGAATCGGTTGGAGGGAGTTGCGAAATTGTGGATACCGCCAGGAGTTAGCAAATGATGCGGGTATGACTCATGTTTAAACATGAGTTGATCAATTAAAAGGTCGATCCTTGTGTTTAAAGAGTTATCACCGTACATGCTTAACTCCGGGGACGCCACTGCAATTATAAGTAGAGGGACTCCTTAATGGTTGTTAGTAGAGATAAGGCACCAACTGCTCAGGAGACTTTTATGCAAATGGCTCAAGCAGCTGGCCTCAGAGGTCGGCTGCTTGTCACCGTTGGCATGTTGGTTTTAGTTCGATTTGGGGTGTACTTACCAGTTCCTGGTATCGATCGGGAAGCATTTGAACAAAACGTCAGTGGTAGCCCATTAATCGGTTTTTTAGATCTTTTTTCTGGGGGTGGCTTAAGAGCTTTAGGCATTTTTGCTTTGGGCATCTTGCCTTTCATTAATGCGTCGATTATTATTCAACTGCTTACAGCGGCTTTGCCCAGTTTAGAGGATTTACAGAAAAATGAAGGAGAAGCTGGACGACGAAAAATTTCTCAGATTACTCGTTACGTCGCTTTAGGATGGGCTCTACTACAAAGCACGGGGATTGCCATTTGGGTCAGCTCATATGCCGAAAATCCAGGCCCAGTATTTTTGTTTAAAACGGTTCTTGCGCTCACAGCAGGCTCTATGTTTGTGATGTGGGTGTCGGAAGTTATTACTGAGCGTGGGGTTGGTAATGGCGCTTCTCTATTAATTTTTCTGAATATTGTGGCAGTTTTGCCTCGATCCTTGGGTCAGACAATTCAACAGGCTGAAGTCGATAAGACGATTGTAGGTCCGGTTATTATTCTGCTACTTGTTTTCTTGATTATGATTGTCGGAATTGTTTTTGTGCAGGAAGGAACCCGAAGAATTCCGATTTTGTCAGCCAGAAGACAAGTGGGACGGAAACTGTACCGTGAACGGAGTAGCTATTTACCCTTACGATTGAATCAAGGCGGAGTCATGCCGATTATCTTTGCGTCGGCAGTGTTGATTCTTCCCGGTTCTTTAGCCGAATTTGCCAATAGTCCTTTTTTAATTAAGGTCGCTGATTACTTAAGACCAGGTGGTCCGACTCCTTGGCTTTATGTCATGTTTTATCTACTTTTAATTCTGTTTTTTAGCTATTTCTACGCTTCTTTGATTATCAATCCCGTGGATATGGCACAGAATTTGAAGAAGATGGGGGCTAGTATTCCTGGAATTCGTCCAGGTCGTACCACCAGTGAATATATAGAGCGAGTTTTGAATCGTTTGACTTTTTTGGGCGCCATTTTTCTCGGCTTGGTCGCCACTGTACCAACAGCGGTGGAAAGTGCCACACGAGTACAGACCTTTAGGGGGCTGGGTGCCACTTCACTGTTGATTATTGTGGGGGTGGCGATTGATACGGCCAAGCAAATTCAAACGTATGTGATTTCCCAGCGTTATGAAGGTATGGTGAAACAGTAGTGAAACGATTAATTTTTTTGGGACCTCCAGGAGCTGGAAAAGGCACACAAGCCGTTCGAGTTGCGGAAGAATGTCAAATTCCCCATATTTCTACGGGGGAATTATTACGCAGTGAGGTGTCTCGGAAAACTGAACTGGGTAAAAAAGCTCAGGAGTACATGGATCGCGGTGAGTTAGTTCCCGATCGCTTGATCTTGGATATGGTTCGCGATCGCCTCAGTCAATCCGATGTCGCTAACGGCTGGATTCTCGATGGGTTTCCTCGCAATGTTTCTCAGGCATCTTTTTTAGATGACCTACTGGCAGAAATTCATCAAGAATGCGATGCGGCGGTGAATCTAGAGGTTCCCGATGAACCCTTAATCCAGCGGATGCTCGATCGGGGACGCCAAGATGATAACGAAGACACTATTCGTCGTCGCTTGGAAGTTTATCGCGAGCAAACCGCTCCAGTGATTGATTATTATGGTGATCGCAATCACCTCGTTTCTGTTAATGGTAATTTGCCAATGGATGAAGTAACGTCAGCATTGAAAGAGGTGATTTCTAATCAATAATCTGGTGAATTATTTAAGTCATCAGGGATAAGAGAGATAACCAGTCATCCAAATTGTAGCCGGAACAGGTATGACTGGTTACTCTGCC
>Ga0316592_1000022_pt1 | contig 11920 bp, 22 predicted proteins | sample S0NA_4_FD_207776 | JGI IMG/M metagenome (GOLD analysis project Ga0316592, IMG submission 207776) | Metatranscriptome of rhizosphere microbial communities from salt marsh grasses in Alabama, United States - S0-2_160517rDrB (Metagenome... | ecosystem: Host-associated > Plants > Roots > Rhizosphere... | reverse complement strand
TTTATATTGAATTAATTAATAATCAAAGAGGTAAACATGCCAACAATTCAACAGCTTGTTCGCAAAGGCAGAAACAAGATCCAAAAGAAGAGCAAATCTATTGCTTTGGATTCTTGTCCGCAGCGCAGAGGGGTTTGTACTCGTGTGTACACGACTACACCTAAAAAACCGAACTCTGCTATGCGTAAAGTAGCCAAGGTGCGCTTGACGAATCAGGTTGAAGTAATCGCTTATATAGGCGGTGAAGGACACAATCTTCAAGAACACAGTATCGTGTTAGTACGCGGTGGTCGTGTAAAAGACTTACCTGGTGTACGCTATCACATCGTTCGCGGTGCGTTAGATACAGCCGGTGTAGAAGGTCGTACACAAAGAAGGTCTAAGTACGGAACTAAAAGACCGAAAGTTAAAAAGTAATCTAACCGATTAAAGAAGTTTAAGAAGATGAGAAAAGAAAGAGCAAAAAAACGCCCTCTGCTTCCAGATCCTAAGTTTAACGATCAGCTTGTTACACGTTTTGTGAACAACATGATGTTACATGGAAAGAAGAGCGTTGCCTTTGATATATTCTACGAAGCAATTGATATTGTTTCTGAGAAAACCGGAGAAGGAAATGGATTAGAGCTTTGGAAAGAAGCGCTTACTAATGTGATGCCACATGTAGAGGTGCGCAGCCGCAGGGTAGGTGGAGCTAACTTTCAAATCCCAATGCAAATTCGCCCGGACAGAAAAGTAACCTATGCCATGAAATGGTTGATTAGCTATGCACGCAAGAGAAACGAAAAATCTATGGCTGCAAAATTAGCAGGTGAGATTTTAGCAGCTTCTAAAGAAGAAGGTGCTGCCGTTAAAAAGCGTATGGACACTCACCGTATGGCCGAAGCCAACAAAGCATTCTCGCATTTCCGTTTCTAATCAAACATTAAAAAAGAGAGCTTAAAATAATCATGGCAAAAAGAGATTTAAAATACACACGCAACATCGGTATTATGGCGCACATTGATGCGGGTAAAACAACCACATCAGAGCGTATTTTATACTACACAGGTGTAAGTCACAAAATTGGTGAAGTACACGATGGTGCTGCTACTATGGACTGGATGGAGCAAGAACAGGAACGTGGTATTACCATTACTTCTGCTGCTACAACTTGTTTTTGGAAATACCCAACAAACAATGGCCAGCCTACAGATGAAACGAAAGACTATAAGATCAATATTATTGACACCCCCGGCCACGTTGACTTTACTGTTGAGGTAGAGCGCAGCTTACGTGTGTTGGATGGTGCGGTTGCACTTTTCTGTGCAGTTGGTGGTGTTGAGCCTCAGTCTGAAACAGTATGGCGTCAAGCTGACAAATACAAGGTTCCAAGAATTGGTTTCGTTAATAAAATGGACCGTTCTGGAGCAGACTTCTTTAGCGTTGTAAATCAAGTTGATGAGCGTTTGCACGGTAACCCGGTTCCATTACAGGTGCCTATAGGTTCTGAGCAAGATTTTAGAGGCGTTGTTGATTTGTTAGATAAAAAAGCAATTGTGTGGGATGATTCAACTCAAGGTATGACGTATACTGAAGTTGAAATTCCAGCTGATTTGGTTGATACAGTTGAAGAGTATCGTGAAAAATTGGTTGAGGCAGTTGCTGAGTATGACGACAACTTATTAGAGAAATTTTTTGAAGATCCTGATTCAATCACTCGTGAAGAGTTGATGGGTGCTATTAAAATGGCAGTTCAGGACATGAAAATTACACCAATGCTTTGTGGTTCGGCCTTTAAAAACAAAGGTGTACAAACCATGTTAGATGCGGTTATGGCATACTTGCCATCTCCACTAGATGTTGATGCGATCATTGGTGTAAATCCAGATAGCGAAGAAGAAGAAGCGCGCAAACCGGATCCGGATGAGCCGTTTTCTGCTTTGGCATTTAAAATCGCTACCGATCCATTTGTTGGTCGTTTATGTTTCTTCCGTGCGTATTCTGGAGTATTGCCTGCTGGTTCTTATGTAAAGAACATGCGTACGGGTAAAAAAGAGCGTATCTCTCGTATATTCCAAATGCACAGCAACAAACAAAACCCGATTGATGCTATTGAGGCTGGAGATATTGGTGCGGGTGTTGGATTTAAAGATATTCGTACTGGAGATACTTTGGCAGACGAGAAACGTCCTATTGTTCTTGAGAGTATGACTTTCCCAGAGCCGGTTATCGGTGTTGCAGTAGAGCCAAAATCTCAAGCAGATATGGATAAGCTTGGAACTGCTCTTGGTAAACTTGCAGAAGAAGATCCAACTTTCCGTGTGTCTACAAACGAAGAGACTGGTCAAACAATTATTTCTGGTATGGGTGAGCTTCACCTTGAAATTATTGTTGATCGTTTAAAAAGAGAATTTAAGGTTGAATGTAACCAGGGAGCTCCTCAAGTACAATATAAAGAAGCTATCACCGCTGCAGTAGATCACCGCGAAGTTTACAAGAAACAAACAGGTGGTCGTGGTAAATTTGCGGATATCGTATTTACAATGGAGCCTGTTTCCGAAGAAGGTAAAGAAGGCCTTGAGTTTGTAAACGAAATTAAAGGTGGTAACATTCCTCGTGAATTTGTTCCATCTGTAGAAAAAGGATTCAAAGAGGCAATGTCCAATGGTCCTTTGGCTGGATATAGTGTAGATTCTCTAAAAGTAACGTTGAAAGATGGATCATTCCACCCGGTGGATTCTGATCAATTATCATTCGAACTTGCAGCTAAAATTGCATGGAGAACTGCAGCTAAGAGTGCTAAGCCAGTAATACTGGAGCCCATTATGAAATTGGAGGTTGTAACTCCAGAAGAAAATATGGGTGATGTAGTTGGTGACTTGAACAAACGTAGAGGTATGATTCAAGGTATGGACTCTCGCAATGGAGCACAGGTAGTTAAAGCTAGCGTGCCTCTATCAGAAATGTTTGGTTACGTTACTTCTTTGCGTACCATTTCATCAGGTCGTGCATCTAGCTCTATGGAGTTCAGTCATTATGCACAAACCCCAATGAGCATTCAAGAAGAAGTAATAGCAAAAGCAAAAGGACAACTGGTTTAATACACACAATAATCTGAAATGAGTCAGAAAATCAGAATTAAGTTAAAGTCGTACGATCACAATTTGGTGGACAAGTCTGCTGAAAAGATTGTAAAGACAGTGAAGAGTGCCGGTGCAGTAGTTAATGGACCAATTCCATTACCAACTAACAAGCGCATTTATACGGTACTCCGCTCACCTCACGTAAACAAGAAGAGCAGAGAGCAATTTGAATTGAGCAGCTACAAACGCCTGCTTGATATTTATAGCTCGTCTTCTAAAACGATTGATGCACTAATGAAGCTTGAATTGCCAAGCGGTGTAGAAGTAGAAATTAAAGTTTAATTAATTATATCTGATAAAAATGCCAGGATTAATTGGTAAAAAAATCGGAATGACCAGCATCTTCAGCCCAGAAGGAAAGAACTTTCCATGTACGGTGCTAGAAGTTGGACCTTGTGTAGTAACACAAGTAAAGACTGAAGATGTCGATGGCTACAACGCTGTTCAAATTGGTTGGGGCGATAAAAGTGAAAAGCACACCTCAAAAGCTGAGGAAGGACACGCTAAGAAAGCGGGTACAGTTGCTAAGAAAAAGACTATCGAATTCAGAAACGATCAAGATCATCAAATGAACTCCGGTGATGTACTCACTGTGGAGATGTTTGAAGAAGGCGAATATGTTGATGTTGTAGGTACGTCTAAAGGAAAAGGATTTCAAGGTGTTGTAAAACGTCACGGTTTTGGTGGAGTTGGGCAGTCTACGCATGGCCAGCACAATAGACTACGTGCACCGGGTTCTATTGGAGCCGGTTCAGATCCAAGCCGTGTTTTTAAAGGTACGCGTATGGCTGGCCGCATGGGTGGCAAACGTGTTACTGTAGAAAACCTTGTAGTATTAAAAGTTGATGCTGAGAAGAATCTATTAGTTGTAAAAGGTTCTGTTCCAGGAGCAAAAAAACTCAACCGTAATTGTAGAGAAATTATGGAACTAAAGGTATTAAACAAAGAAGGTAAAGAAACTGGAAGAACGGTTTCATTAAACGATGCAGTATTCGGCATCGAGCCTAACGATCACGCAATATATCTTGATGTTAAGCAATACTTGGCTGCGCAGCGCCAAGGAACGCACAAAGCAAAAGAGCGTGGAGAAATTGCCAGAACTACTAAGAAGTTATATCGCCAAAAAGGAACAGGTAACGCACGTGTTGGTTCTTTAAAGAGTGGTGTACAACGTGGTGGTGGTAGAATTTTTGGTCCACGTCCGCGTAACTACGATTTTAAGCTAAACAAAAAGCTTAAACAACTAGCTCGTAGATCGGCTTTGAGCTTAAAAGCTAAAAATGAAGACATTCTTGTTATAGAACATCCGGCCATGGATACCCCTAAAACTCAGGAATACAGCAAAATGCTGGCTGCTTTAGGTATTGACAAGAAAAAATCATTAATTATTGTTGGTGATTACGATAAAAATATATATTTGTCGTCCCGAAATTTACAGGGGTCAAAAGTTGTAAATGCTTCAGAATTAAACACTTACACAATTATGAATGCAAAAAGTGTAGTTTTAACTGAGGACGGGGTAGAGAAAATAGAACAATTGTTAAGCAATAAATAGGTCATGGATATCTTAATCAGACCAATAATTACGGAAAAAGCCACGGAAGCTAGCGAAGATGCTAACTGCTATGCTTTTGAAGTAGACAAGCGCGCGAATAAAGTGCAGATCAAAAAAGCTATTGAATCTTTTTACGGAGTAAACGTAGAAAAGGTTAGAACAATGGTTGTGCCTGCAAAACGCAGCGTGCGTTACACAAAGGCTGGAATGATTGAAGGAAAGAAGAGTTCTTACAAGAAAGCAATTGTGCAGGTAAGAGGTGATGAGGTAATTGACCTTTATAGCAATATTTAAGAGCAATGGGAGTAAGAAAATTAAAACCGACAACTCCAGGTCAACGCTTTAAAGTTATTAATGACTTTGCTGCGGTTACGGCTGCTAAGCCTGAAAAGAGTCTGGTTAAAGGAAAGATGAAGTCTGGCGGACGTAACAACTCTGGCCGTATGACCATGCGCCAAGTTGGTGGAGGTCATAAAAAATCTTACCGCGTAATTGATTTTAAAAGAGATAAGCACGGAATTCCTGCTACTGTAAAATCAATTGAATACGATCCAAACCGTACTGCATTTATCGCGTTGTTGAGTTATGCAGATGGAGAGAAACGTTACATCGTAGCTCAAAATGGATTAAAAGTTGGACAAACTGTTGTTTCAGGTAAAGGTTCTGCTCCAGATCCAGGAAATGCTCTTTTCTTAAGCGATCTTCCATTAGGTACTGTAATTTCTTGTATAGAAATGCGTCCGGGGCAAGGAGCAATTATGGCACGTAGTGCCGGTAGCTTTGCTCAGTTAGTAGCTCGCGAAGGAAAATATGCAATCGTTAGAATGCCTTCTGGCGAAACCAGAATGATTCTTACCACTTGTTTGGCTACTGTAGGTGTTGTGTCAAATTCTGATCACGCCTTACAAGTTAGTGGTAAAGCTGGTAGAAGCCGTTGGTTGGGTAGAAGACCGCGTGTACGTGGTGTAGCTATGAACCCGGTAGATCACCCAATGGGTGGTGGTGAAGGTCGTTCTTCTGGAGGTCATCCACGTTCTCGTAACGGTGTACCTGCAAAAGGTTACAAAACCCGTCACAAGAAAAAGGATTCGAACAAATACATCATTGAAAGACGTAAGAAATAAGGAGTAGAGTATGGCACGTTCACTAAAAAAAGGACCTTACATCCATTACAAGCTCGAAAAGAAAGTTCTTGCTAACGTGGAGTCGAACAAAAAAAGCGTTATTAAGACCTGGTCTCGCGCTTCTATGATCTCTCCGGAATTTGTTGGTCAGACAATCGCTGTTCATAATGGAAAAACCTTTATACCGGTATATGTTACTGAAAACATGGTTGGGCATAAATTGGGAGAATTCTCACCAACACGCACTTTCCGTGGTCACGCAGGAAACAAAAAAGATAAAGGAAAACGCTAATTAGAGTACAATGGGCGCTAGAAAAAGAATAAAAGCTGAAAAGATAAAGGAAGGTCGTAAAGATGTAGCTATGGCTATGTTGCGCAACTGCCCTACATCGCCTCGCAAAATGCGTTTGGTAGCAGATCAAATTAGAGGAATTGATGTGCAGAGAGCACTGTTTATTTTAGAAAACAGTCCTAAAGATGCATCAATAAGACTAGAAAAATTAGTTCGTTCTGCGTTGGCCAATTGGCAACAAAAAAATGAAGGTGAGCGTATTGAAGATGCAAACCTTTATGTTGAAGAAGTTTATGTTGATGGAGCAAAAATGCTTAAAAGAATTCAAGCAGCACCGCAAGGACGTGCGCATAGAATCCGTAAGCGCTCTAACCACGTAACAGTAGTTTTAGGTAGCAAAGAAGTAGAAGCAAATTAATCACCAGGAAAGAAAATGGGACAAAAGACCAATCCGATAGGTAACAGATTAGGCTACATCCGTGGCTGGGAATCTCAGTGGTACGGTGGCCGTGATTACGGTGATAAAATTGCTGAGGATTCTAAAATCCGCAAGTATTTGTATGCACGTTTGGCTAAAGCTAGCGTGTCTAGAATTATTATCGAGCGTACACTTAAACTAGTTACAGTTACAGTTACAACTGCTCGTCCAGGTATCATTATTGGTAAAGGAGGGCAAGAAGTAGATAAACTTAAAGAAGAGTTGAAGAAAATCACCAACAAGGAGGTTCAAATCAACATCTTTGAAATTAAACGCCCAGAGCTTGACGCCAAATTAGTTGGCGATAGTATTGCGCGCCAAATTGAAGGACGTATTTCATACAGACGTGCGGTAAAGATGGCAATAGGTGCTGCAATGAGAATGGGTGCAGAAGGAATTAAAGTTCAGGTAAGCGGACGTTTGAATGGTGCGGAAATGGCACGTTCAGAAATGTACAAAGACGGCCGTACACCTTTGCACACATTCCGAGCAGATATAGATTACCATATTTCTGAAGCTCACACTACTTATGGCCGTTTGGGTGTAAAAGTGTGGATTATGAAAGGTGAAGTGTACGGTAAACGTGACCTGTCTAACATGTTAGGCGCTGGAAGCAAGAAAGCTGCTGGAGGCCGCCAAGGTGGAAGAGGTGGAGCAAAACGTGCACCAAGAAGAAATTAAGATAAACGAATAAACTTTTAGGCGATGTTACAGCCAAAGAAGACGAAACGTAGAAAAGTATTTAAAGGCCGCATGAAGGGTGATTCTCACCGCGGAAGTACGATTGCCTTTGGATCTTATGCATTAAAAACGTTAGATAGCCACTGGATTACGGCTCGCCAAATAGAAGCAGCTCGTGTTGCTGCAACGCGTTACATGAAACGTGAAGGCCAGATGTGGATCCGTATATTCCCTGATAAGCCAATTACCAAAAAGCCTGCGGAAGTACGTATGGGTAAAGGTAAAGGTAACGTGGAATATTGGGCAGCAGTTGTTAAGCCGGGTAGAATCTTGTTCGAGTTGGATGGTGTGCCTTTAGAGGTTGCCAAAGAAGCTCTTCGCCTAGCTGCACAAAAGTTGCCAGTTCGTACAAAATTTGTGATCAGACGCGATTTAGCGGCTTAATTAAAGAGTTATGAAAGCTTCAGAAATTAAAGAGTTGACAACTCAAGAATTGCAAGACAAACTGGTTGATGAAAAAAACGGTTTGGCAAAATTGAGATTAACCCATACTGTATCACAGTTAGAGAATCCATTGAAATTGCGTGATGCACGCAAGGACATTGCACGCATTGAAACAGAATTGCGTAGACGTAATTTAGAAGGAGATACAAAATAACCTCAGTAGGAAATGGAAATTAAGAGGAACTTACGTAAAGAACGTGTCGGAGTTATCACCAGCGACAAAATGGATAAGACCGTTGTTGTTAGCGTGGAGCGTAGGGTAAAGCACCCTAAATATGGCAAGTTCGTGAAGTTTACGAAGAAATTTCACGCTCATGATAGCGAGAATGATTGCCACACAGGTGATACTGTGCGCATCATGGAAACTCGCCCAATGAGTAAGACCAAGAAGTGGAGAGTGGTAGAAATTATTGAAAGAGCTAAGTAATCATGGTACAACAGGAATCTAGATTAAGAGTAGCTGATAACACCGGAGCCAAAGAAGTATTGGTGATTAGAGTGTTAGGTGGTACCAAAAGACGTTATGCTTCTGTAGGTGACAAAATAGTTGTTACTGTAAAAGAAGCAACACCTGCGGGTAACGTTAAAAAAGGTCAAGTATCTACTGCCGTGGTTGTAAGAGCAAAAAAAGAAATTAGACGAGCAGACGGATCTTATATTCGTTTTGACGACAATGCTTGTGTTCTTTTAAACCCAACAGGCGAAATGCGCGGAACCCGTGTATTTGGCCCAGTAGCAAGAGAGTTGCGTGAGAAGCAATACATGAAGATTGTTTCATTAGCACCAGAAGTATTATAAATTGAACAAAGAATTTGCACCCATGGCAAAGTTTCACATTAAAAAAGGCGACACTGTAATGATAATTGCAGGTGAGTCTAAAGGACAAAGCGGACGAGTGATTCGTGTACTCCCCAAGGCTAACCGCGCAGTAGTAGAAGGTGTTAATATGGTGTACAAGCATCAAAAGCCTAGTGCGACAAATCCGCAAGGCGGTCGCATGCAAATGGAAGCGCCATTGCACATGTCTAATTTGAAATTGGTAGATCCCAAAAGCGGAGAGCCAACAAGAATTGGACGTAAACGTGATGACAATGGCAAGTTGGTAAGATATTCTAAGAAAACTGGCGAAGTAGTTAAGTAATCATGGAAGGACCAAGGTTAAAGACAAAGTATCAAGAAGAAATCATTGCAAAACTCAATGAGGAGTTTGGCTATGAGAATTTAATGGAAGTTCCAAGACTTAAGAAAATATGCTTAAGCCAGGGATTAGGAGCAGCTGTAGCTGATAAAAAAGTTGTGGACAGCGCCATGGAAGAAATGACCATGATTGCTGGACAAAAAGCAGTAGCAACTAAATCTAAGAAGGACATCTCAAACTTTAAATTGCGTAAGGGTATGCCAATTGGTGTGCGTGTAACGTTACGCGGAGAAAAGATGTACGAATTCTTAGACCGCTTAATCGTATCAAGTTTAGCTCGTATTCGTGATTTCCGTGGAATTAAAGAAAACGGATTTGACGGTAGAGGAAACTATAACTTGGGAATTACCGAGCAAATCATCTTTCCAGAGATTGATATTGATAAAGTGAACAGAATCACTGGTATGGATATCACCTTTGTAACATCTGCCAAGACAGATAAAGAAGCAAAGGCATTGTTAAGAGAATTTGGTTTGCCTTTTAAAAAATAAGTAGAGGATGGCAAAAGAATCTATGAAGGCCCGCGAGGTCAAACGTGCAAAAACAGTAGAGAAATACGCTGAAAAGCGTGCCGAGTTGAAAGCTGCTGGAGATTACGAAGCTTTGCAAAAGCTTCCTAAAAATGCATCTCCTATACGCATGCACAACCGTTGTAAAATTACCGGTCGTCCTCGTGGTTATATGAGACAATTTGGTATTTCGCGTGTTACTTTCCGCGAAATGGCAAATCAGGGATTAATCCCAGGTGTTAAGAAAGCAAGTTGGTAAGGAAATAATAGAATCAAGATGATTACTGATCCTATAGCAGATTATTTGACCAGATTGAGAAACGCCATGAAGGCGGGTCATAAAGTGGTGGAAATACCTGCCTCAAACATTAAAGAAAACATAACTAAAATCCTTATGGATCAAGGCTATGTTTTAAACTACAAAAGGATTGAAGACGGACCGCAAGGCATTATAAAAATTGCTTTGAAATACAACCGTATGTCTAAGGAGCCTGCAATACGTGGTATTCACCGTGCAAGTAAGCCTGGACTTCGCAAGTATACCGGCACCGGTGAAATTCCTCGAGTTAAAAATGGATTAGGTGTTGCAATTATGTCTACCTCTAAAGGAGTAATGACTGATAAGCAAGCTAGAAAAGAAAATGTAGGTGGCGAAGTACTTTGCTACGTTTACTAAAAAAGTACAGAAATGTCTCGAATAGGTAAATTACCCATAAGTATCCCAGAAGGTGTTACAATTAACACTGACAATAATGTGGTTACTGTTAAGGGCAAAAAAGGAGAGTTAACTCAAGACATACATCCGGATATCACTTTTGAGGTGAATGATGGTGTATTAACAGTTGTAAGACCTTCAGATGCAAAGGATCATAGAGCAATGCACGGCTTATACCGTTCATTAATCAATAATATGATTGTTGGCGTAACAGAAGGATTTACAAAAGAATTAGAACTTGTAGGTGTGGGTTATCGTGCATCTAACCAAGGTCAAATTCTTGACTTATCTCTTGGATACTCCCACAACATCATGATGGCTATTCCTGATGAAGTTAAAGTGGAAACGAAAATGGAAAAGGGTAAAAACCCTATCGTAACGCTTACTTCTCATGACAAGCAATTGTTAGGAATGGTAGCATCTAAAATTAGATCATTTAGAAAGCCTGAACCTTACAAAGGAAAGGGTGTACGCTATGTTGGTGAACAGATTAGAAGAAAAGCAGGTAAAACTGCAGCTAAATAATAGCTAAAATGGCATTGACGAAATCAGAAAGAAGATTGCGCATTCGCAAGAGAATCAGAAAAACAATTTCTGGAACTCAGAGCAACCCACGCTTGTCTATATTTAGAAGCAATAAGGAAATTTATGCGCAGATGATTGATGATGTAACTGGTAATACTATCATTGCAGCATCGTCTAGAGAAAAAGAAATTGCAGCTGCAACAGCTACCAAAAGCGAAAAAGCAAAAATGGTAGGTAAATCGTTAGCAGCAAAAGCATTAGAGAAAGGAATTCAAACTTGTGCCTTTGATCGTGGTGGTTATTTATATCACGGTCGTGTTAAGGAATTGGCAGATGGCGCAAGAGAAGGTGGACTTAAATTTTAATCGGTCATGTTTAAAGGTATTAGTAACATTAAAAAGGTAAAGCCGAGTGGTTTAGAGTTAGTAGATCGTTTGGTCTCTGTAAACCGCGTAACTAAAGTTACCAAAGGTGGCCGTGCGTTTGGATTTTCTGCAATTGTTGTTGTAGGAAACGAAAACGGTATCGCAGGTTACGGTTTAGGTAAATCAAAAGAAGTTTCAGAAGCTATTGCAAAAGCAGTAGAAGATGCTAAGAAAAACCTATACCGCATTCCTATCGTGAATAGTACAGTTCCTCATGATGAGACTGGAAAATTTGGTGGAGCGAGAGTTTTCTTGCGTCCAGCAAGTCACGGTACAGGAGTTATTGCCGGTGGTGCCATGCGTGCAGTATTAGAAAGTGTTGGAGTTCACGATGTACTTGCAAAAAGCAAGGGATCTTCTAACCCACATAACGTTGTTAAAGCAACTTTCCAAGCGTTACTTAGAATGAGAAACGCTAATGCAATTGCTAAGCAACGTGGGGTGAACCTAGACAAAGTGTTTAACGGTTAATATATTTCGTGAACATGGCAAAGGTTAGAGTAACACAAGTAAAAAGCGTAATTAACAGGCCAGGTCGCCAACGTGCCACCCTACAAGCCCTTGGTTTGCGCAAAATGAACGCTTCTGCAGAGCATGAAGCAACCCCTCAAATTATGGGGATGGTGAACAAGGTGAGACACTTGATTACTGTAGAAGAAGTTAAATAAGCTTATAAAAAATTAGGAAATGGATTTAAGTAACCTAAAACCTGCTGAAGGTTCTACACATAGAGAAAAACGTATTGTTCGTGGCGAAGGATCTGGCCATGGCGGTACTTCTACTCGTGGACAT
>Ga0316592_1000021_pt1 | contig 12104 bp, 9 predicted proteins | sample S0NA_4_FD_207776 | JGI IMG/M metagenome (GOLD analysis project Ga0316592, IMG submission 207776) | Metatranscriptome of rhizosphere microbial communities from salt marsh grasses in Alabama, United States - S0-2_160517rDrB (Metagenome... | ecosystem: Host-associated > Plants > Roots > Rhizosphere ... | reverse complement strand
GGGCGCCATCATACATGGAAGCATTGGCCACATCCATGCCCAGCAACCGCGTCACCAGAGATTGGTATTCGTAGATCGCCTGCAGCGTGCCTTGGCTTATTTCCGGTTGGTAGGGCGTGTAGGCGGTGGAGAATTCGGAACGCCCCAGCAGGTAGGACACCGAAGCGGGAACATGGTGATGATAGCTTCCGGCCCCAACGAAGACGTTGTTATGATGTGTGCCCGAGACCTGATCGGCCAGTTTGTCCATGTGTTGGTTCAATTCCCATTCGGTCATGGCCGGGGGCAGTTTCATGGGATTCTTGCGCCGGCATTCGCTCGGGATAGTCGCAAACAAGTCGTCCTGGCTGGATGCGCCGATCACTTCCAGCATAGCGGCGATCTCCTGCTCGGTATTGGGAAGATATCGCATGATTAAAGTCCTTTCAGCATCTCGACGTAAGCGTCTTTCGACATCAGAGATTCGAGTTCAGCCGGATCTTTGGGCTTTATTTCGACCATCCAGCCGTCCGTGTAGGGAGCGGTGTTGACCAATTCGGGCGCCGCCTCCAGCCCTGCATTAACGGCCACCACTTCACCACCCACCGGCATGAAAAGTTCTGACACGGCTTTGACCGATTCCAAACTGCCGAACGCCTCTTTTTGGTCAAATTTGTCGCCTACCTGGGGCAGTTCGACATAAACGATGTCGCCCAGCTGATCCTGGGCATAATCCGAAATCCCGATTTTGACCGTGCCGTCATCCTTGCGCACCCATTCATGGTCATCGGCGTAAAGCACATCTTCCGGCAGGTTAAGTTGGGTGATCTCTTTCATGGGTTAAGTCTCCTTGATGGGCCCTGCAGGCCATGGTTGTTTGACAGCACTTCTACATCATCTCCCTGAGAGGCTTGCGCGCCGTTCGATGGGGGCGGACATCGTTTACGATAGTGACCGACAGCCTTCGTCGTTTGTCTTTAAGTTGCACCGTGTGACCGACCGACAACTCGGTATTCACCTTAATAAAGCCGCAGCACAACCCTTTGGGCGTAAACCCATCCGGTTTATCGGGGCTGGCGATGCTGTAAATCCGGTCGCCCGCACGACCAATAGCCATGTCGGTGGCACAGGTCAGCACTTTTCCGATTTCTTTGTTGTGGGCATCGAGGACAACGGGGTCATCGGCCGAGGAAACTTTGCGCAAGTCCTGACCCACAAAGGCATAGGTGTATTCGGACCCTTTATCGGGCAGCAGTGCCTGGCTGCCGGTGAACGACTTGGTGAAACCGCTGTGGTCCTCATTGAAAGGCAGGGCGAACTGCCAGGGGTGGTTGATGAATCTCCAGGGACCGATATCCTGATGGGACAGCGGCAGCACCGCGCCGGCCCGCAGCGAATCGCGCGCCGCCAATCCGCAAACCGTCAAACCGTATGAAGAGCCGGCCTCCAGAAGCATTTCCCATAAACTGAGCAGGTGCTGTTGATCTGTGAAAATCTCGAATCCGAATTCTCCCGTGTAGCCCGTGCGCGAGAGCAGGATCGGAGTGCCGTTTTTAAGGATCACCCGATCCATGACCGCAGCGGCCGGATCGAAATGGCCTTTGAAGCTGAAGTAGGGCATGCGGTCCAGAACTTTGGTCGGATCTGCCAGTATTTTGGTGAGGATCTTGGCGGCCATGGGCCCCTGGAGATCGACTTTGCCGAGCCTGTCCGTCCGATCGGTGATGGTCGCCTGACGATCGTGCGAGTGTTCGGACAGATGCCGGCCGATGGCCTCACCCATTCCGGCGTTGACCACCGCCATGTATGCATCGCTTCCGCTTTGGTAGATGATGGAATCGTCGATCACCTCTCCGGCTTCGTTCAAAAAGGCGCCATAGACACAGCGTCCGGCAGACAGTGGCGATTTGGCCGAACCGACACAGGCCTCCAGATTCTGGGTAAAGGTTTCCTGTAGAAGGTCGCGTGCCTCCGTGCCGTCCACGCTCAGAACGGCCATGTGGCTGGTATCGAACAATCCGGCGGCGGTTATTACCGCCAAATGCTCCTCTTTGGCCGATGCATACCAGAGCGGCATCAAGTATCCGCCGAAGGCCGACATGGTGGCGCCCTTTGCGACGTGCCAGGAATAAAGGGGTGTGGTCTTGTTGGATTTTTCCATATTGGTCCTTTCCGTCCTATACGAGGGTGGGCTTGCACAATTTTTTCAAATCCCACGCCTTGATCTTGAAGGACTTGTCGTGAACCCCCGGGTTGAAGAAAACGTATTCCTTTTTGGTCAGGTCCTTGTCCATGAAGATGGGCAAGTCGGTCAATTGCCCGAAAGGCGGGACGCAGCCCACCTCACAGCCGACTTTCTCCAGAACTTCTTCGGGTTTGGCGAAGGAGACTTTTTTGGTGCCGATACCGGCGGCGGCCTTCTTCCAGTCCACTTTTTTGTCTCCGGGCATGACCAGGACCACCATTTTCTTCTCCTTGGTCAAAAGCACCAGGGATTTGACCGTTTCCGCTTCGGACACGTTCAGGGCCGCCGCCATGGTGGGATTGGTGTAGACCGGTTCGTGTTCGAAAATCTCATAGGCAGTCTTATTCTTCTTCAGGATATCGATAATTTTTTCTTCGGGTGTCATGACGCCCTCTCCAATCGATAAAATGGTGGCATATAACTGGTATCACAGCCTTCAATCAGGTTGAGATCAAGGTCGGTGGAAATCAGTGTTTCGCTTCCGTTCCGTTGGCCTGCGTATTCGTCTTCATGGGATGAATTCCCCCCTGTTGATCATTTCAATAACCGTATCGTTCAACTGCGGATAATAGAGCTTCTTACGGGCAGCGGCATTGATCGTATTTTCCCATTTCATAAACGCTTCGACGTTTTTCAAAGAATGGTCTGCATATTTGGGATTGCCCTTTTCACAAATTTCGCGAATGCCGTTCATGGTTTCATCGTCGGCGGGAAAATACATGGGAATGACGCCCCGGTCCTTGGGGGCCTCTGAAAATATTTTCTGGGAGCGCCGTTCCCGCTCGCAATCCTCAATGAATTTTTCCAGACTGAAAAAGTTCAAACTGCCCAAGGCTCCCATGGCATGCCGGATGATATGGGTACCGTACTTTCGCAGGGAATTGCGGCTGAGTTCGGATTCGGACACCGCTTGCAGGGTAACATCGGTCAGGCTGGTACTGCCGCCCGACTGGGCTGATGGAAATTGCGTCACCCAGGTGTTGACGCGCGCCATGGCGGCGTTGATGAGCGGCTGATGAGGCGAACTGTACGACAGATCGCCACCGGACTCCACCACCCCGGGGATGCCGCCGTGCACGCACGCGATGCCCGGGTGGATGGTTTGCGCCACCACCATCATAAACAAAACCTGGGCATGGATCTGCGTCAGCAGGGCCTCGGGGCTTGACGGTCCCGAGGCACCGGCAATGGTCAAGTCGAGCAGCAGCAGATTGTTGCCGATCCGGGCACTTCTGAGAAACGGTTCCACCATGGTCCCCATGGGGGCCATCGAGCTGATCAGACTGGTCCCGTCGAGCCACTGGTCCTTTCCTTTTAAGAAAGCCACCTCGTCGTCGCTCATCTTTGTAGTGGCGGTCATCTTGAGTCCTGGAAAGTGCTTTTCCATCAGCTGCGCGACCTCAAAGAGCGATAAACTCTTGTCGTTGAGTACCGGCAGGCTGAAGATTTTCAGCACGTCCTGGTTTTCACCGACGACTTGGACGATCTTCTCGTATTCCGAGCGATTGGCCGGCCGCAGTTCATCATCCATGGGTCGTTTGAGAAACGGCGGTGTGGCGCCGGTGCCGAAGGCGTTCATCCCCGGATCACCGGCCATCTGGCGGGGTACCTGATCCAGGCAGCGATCGATGTACTCGCGCTTCAGAGGGATGAAAATGGCCGTTTCATTGTCGAAATCAATGGCATCGGCCCCCATGAGAATATCCAGGAGGGTCTGGTTTTCGGAGATGTTCATGCCGATTTGCGTGAGCACCTGCTTGCCGTTTTCATCGATGCGCCGGTAGATGGCTTTCTCGGCGATGAGGTCGTCCATGTCCTCCATCCGCCAGCGGGCTTTTTCCAGGACCTTTTCTTCGACGGCGTTTTCGAGGATGTCCCCGTAAATCTTCTTGGCGCCTTCGAAATCATAGTCGTTTTCCAGTTTAAGGGCATCTTCCAATGCCGTTCGGGCTTGTTCGCTCATGGTTGTGGTCTCCCCCTTAAATGATTTTGGGTTGGCTGACCTGTTTAGGATCCCAAGCCTTTATTTTGATACTGTTAACATGCTGGGCCGGGACCTTGAAAAACTTCTCTTCATGCGAGGGGTCACGGCCATCTCCAGTGGGTTTAGGTCGCGGTGATGACACACCGGCCGTCAATCGCCCGGCCCGGGGCCTATTCGCTGAGCTGGAATCGCTGATAGATGCTGGCGAGCCGTTTGTTGAATAGACCTGCAAGCCGCCGATAGAGGATCAGCCCAACGTCGGGATAGGCATTGAGGATCCGGCCCAATTTCGGCCCGGTTTCAATCTTAATCGCCTTGACCGGCGATCGGCAGACGGCACTGGCGGTGTATTGGGCGTTTTCCACCAGACTGGACCAGCCGAAGATATCGCTTGGCTCGGTCAGGCTGATGACCGTCGTCTCCTCTTTCAGGCGAAGGTCAACGACCCCTTCGACCAGCACGTAGAGAAAGCCGGCCGTCTCCCCCTGCCGAAAAAGCATTGTGCCCTGGTCGTATGTGACTTCCGTGCAGCACTTGTCGGCGATCTCTCCCATGACCTCAAGGTTCAGGCCGGTGAAAAGGTCCATTTCGGTAATATGCATCTCCCAGCCTTTTTCTTGCTTTGCCATTGCTTCCCCCTTTCCGTTTGGTGCGCCATCCAACGCCCGTGGCGTGAGACCTTCGAGACGATCTTCTCAGCCCAAGGCCTCATCGACAAGCTCGACGATGTCCTTGACCGCCACTTCGGCGCCCTCATCCCGCAACCCGTCCGAGAGCATGGTGGCGCAGAAGGGGCATGCGGCGGCCACGGTGGCGGCACCGGTTGTGATCACCTCCCGGGCCCTCTCAATGTTGATCCGCCTGCCGATGGTTTCTTCCATGAACATGCGACCCCCGCCGGCACCGCAGCAAAAGCCCTTTTCGCGGATGCGCCTCATCTCGGTCAATTGGCCGTTGTTGATGGACCGCAGCAGATCGCGGGGGGGCTGGACGATGCCGTTCCAGCGCCCCAGGTAGCACGAATCGTGGAAAGTGAGTGCGCCCAAGCTATTGCCGTTGAAACTCAGGCGTCCCTGCTGAATCAAACCGAAGAGAAATTCGGCGTGGCTGACCACCGGGAAACTGGCCCCGAACTGCGGGTATTCGTTCTTGATGATATTGAAGCAGTGGGGACAGCCGGTCAGAATTTTCTTGGGATTGTACTGGTTGAGGACCTCGACATTTTGCTGGATCAGCATCTGGGCCAGATACTCGTTGCCGGCCCGCCGGGCCATATCGCCGTTACAGGCCTCTTCCGGTCCCAGGATAGCGAAGTTGACGCCGGCGCGCGCCAGTACCCTCGCCATGGCCTGAGAGATCTTTTTGCCCCGGTCGTCGAATGATCCGGCGCAGCCCACGAACCAGAGCAGGTCGGCTTCAGGGTTGTCGCACATCAAGGGCACGTCCATAGCCTTGCACCAGTCCGCCCGGCTGTCGGCGCCGAAGCCCCAGGGGTTGGCCTGATTTTCCAGGTTGGTGAACGTCTCCTGCACCTCCGGTGGAAAACTGGCTTCCATAAGCACCTGGTATTTGCGCGCTTCGATAATGAAATCCAGATGTTCGATATTCACCGGGCAGATATCTTCGCACGCCCGGCAGGTGGTGCAGGACCAGAGCACGTCGCCGGTGACCGGGGCGTCCTCCCGCACGATGGGTTTCACCTGATCGAAATTGCGGTTCAGAATGGCCTCGGAGTGGTTCAGCAGGTCCGCCTTGAGATCGTGGACCACCTTTTTGGGCGACAGGGGCTTGTCCGTATTGGCCGCCGGACACTGCTCCTCGCAGCGGCCGCACTCCGTGCAGGCATACAGGTTGAGGACGTTTTTCCAGTTCAATTCGCTGACCTTGCCCAAGCCGAAGGTCTCCCGCTCTTCGTTTTCGATGTCGGTCTTGAGGATGGCCTTTTCGCGCTCCAGGGGCCTCAAGAAAACGTTGGGGGCCGCCGCCAGTAGATGCAGGTGTTTGGACCCCGGAATGTAGATCAGAAAGCCCAGAATGGTTGTTATGTGGATCCAGTAGCTGATCTCGTATCCCGCAAATATCTGCGAGGGGCTCAGCCGCTCTAACCCGAACAAGCTCACCAATCCGCCCGACACGGGGAAAACACCCCTGTAGTCATAGCCGCCGGGTTCCACGGGTAACAGGGTCTGGAAGGCATTGATAAACAGGAAGGTGACGATGATCAGACAGGTAAACACAATGATCAGGTTGGCGTCGCGACCCAAGGTGAGGTAACGGGGACGCAGCCATACCCGCCGGTAGATGGCATAGGCGAATCCCACCAACACAAGGCTCGCCAGGATGTCGGCCACGAAAAGGTAGCCGCCGTAAAGGCTGGGAATCCAGCGCCCCACTTCAAAGGCCGGGCACACGCCCTTGATCATCAACTCCAGGCTGTGGGGCTGAATGGCCAGAAAGCCGAAAAAGATCAGGGTATGGGCGATGCCGGGCAGTTTTTTGCGCCGCACGTTGGCCTGGCCCAGAACGTCCGTGAACAACACGCCGATGCGCTCTTTGACCCGGTCCAGTTTAAAATCGGTGGTGCCCTCGACAGACATCATCAGGCGATACAGCCGCCTGACCCGCACGAAGAAGAAGGAAAAGGCGCCAACCAAGGCCACGAGCATAACAACCGATTTGACGATAGTGTACGTTTCCATTGATGATACCAGTTGGTTATCTTCACCTGCCCGTGATCATGCCGTCACAACGGACCCGCCCGCACATGGCGGGTCCGTTGCCCCGGAGCGTCCCATGGCAGATGAGGACGTCAGGCTTGGCTACAGTTTTTCTTTCAGCACTTCGGTGAGCACCGGCACCACCTCGAACAGGTCGCCGATAATGCCGTAATCGCATTTTTCGAAGATGGGCGCATCCTTGTCGACATTGATCGCCACGATCACCTTGGAGGTTTTCATGCCGGCAAAATGCTGCACCGAACCGGAGAGGCCGCAACCGATGTAGAGCCGGGGACTGACGGTCTTACCGGTCTGTCCCACCTGCATGGAGTGGGGGGCAAACCCCGCATCCACGGCGGCGCGGGAGGCGCCGATGGTACCGCCCAGCAGTTTGGCGCATTCCGCCAATAGTTTGTAGTTGTCCGCCGAAGCAATCGGTCGGCCGCCGGTCACAATGACGCCGGCTTCGGTCAGATCGATTTTATCGGCGGCTTCCCTTTTGACATCCACCACCTTTATGAGCCCCGGATCCTGAACCGGCGCTGCAAATGATTCAACGGCAGCGGCGGTCGGAGCTTCCACCGCCTCGATGGCATTGGGACGAATGGCGCACAGCATCAGCTTGCCGGACATCTTGATGGTCGCAAAGGTCTTGCCTGAAAAATGGGATTTCTTCACCGTTTTGGTTGCCACATCGGCGTCCAGGCAGTCCGACGCCAGAGGCAGATCCATAAAAGCGGCCAAACGGGCAAAAATATCCCGCCCCCGGGCGCTGGCCAGTCCCAGAAGCGCGTCCAGGCCGTAATTGTCGATGGCGGCGGCCAGGGCCCTTGCCGTGAGGTCGGGACTGGCGGAAAGATCGGCACCGTCAACGGTAACCTGAACCACCTTCTGAGCACCGTATCGGCCAAGGGCGTCTTCGGCCCCCCCTGCCGAGCCCTCCGTCAAAAAGGCGATGATCGTTGCGTCGCCTTGCCTGCGGGCGGCTGTGAGGACGCCGAAGTTTGTTTCCTTGACATTGCCGTCTTCGGTTTCAATGAGAATGCCGATGGTTGCCATGGTTGTCTCCTTATATGACTTTTTCTTCCTCTTTCAGTATGCGCACCAGTTCTTCCACTGCCTGACGGACGTTACCGTTCAGTATCTTGGCACCGGAGCGCTCGGGAACCTTTTCCAGTTTAACCAACTCGCTCTGGGGGCCATCGATAGAAATGCCCAGATCGGCAATCGCCACCTGCTTGATTTCTTTCTTTTTGGCCTTCATGATGTCCGGAAACTTGGGATAGCGGGGTTCGTTAAGGCCCTTGGTGGCGCCCAGCACGCATGGCAGATTCAATTCCAAGCGTTCGCGGGCACCGCCGCCGATTTCATGGCTCACGACGACCTTGCCGTCGCCCATCTCCATCTTGTTGATTTCGTTTGCCACCGGTAGGTTCATGGCGGCGGCCAACCGGTAGAGGGTCTGAAAGCCTTCCGTGTCCACGGCCCCCTTGCCGGCAAAGATGATATCCGGTTGGCCGTCCTTTTCTATGGCCGCCTTGAGGGCACGGGCCGTTATTTGACTGTCGACGAACTGGCTGTCGACGGTGACCAGGATACCCCTGTGGGCGCCCATGGCCATGGCCGCACGGATCGAAGCGGCGGCGGCCGCTTTACCGACGGTAACGATGACCACCTCGCCGCCATGCTTTTCCACCAGCTGAACCGCCTGTTCGACGGCATATTCGTCGTAAGGATTGGCGATGAATTTACAGCCCGCATCATCAAAGCCGTTTTCGCCGACAACCTTGATGTTGGCTGCCGTATCGGGCACATGTTTAACGCATACGTAGATCTGCATGAGGGTGTCCTCCATCGTCTTTGGTTTTTAGGCTTTCATCTTCTCGTTTTTCGGGTCGTAAAGCGGCATGGCCGCCACCTCGGCGGCCAATTTCTGGCCCAGTACTTCCACTTCCAGCTTGGTTCCAGGAACCGCCAGATCCGGGATGACATAGCCCAGGGCAATGCTCTTGCCGGTACGGTGTCCGTATCCGCCCGAAGAGGTCATGCCCACGATTTGGTCCCCGTCGAAGATGGGATTGTAGCCCCAGGGATCGGCATCTTCGGCCTCGCAAACCAGGCAGACCAACTGCCGGGGAACGCCGGCGGTCTTCTGCTTCTCCAGGCCGGCCTTGCCGATAAAATCCTTGTCCATCTTAACCGTCCAGGCCACGTTGGTCTCCAGCGGGGTATGATGGACGTTCAATTCGCTCTTCCAGGCCAGGTAGCCTTTTTCCAGACGCATGGAATCCATGGCATACATGCCGAACATTTTCAGGTCGAATTCCTTCCCCGCGGCCATCAGGGTCTGATAGACCGGAATCTGGGACTCGATGGGGTGAAAGATTTCATAGCCCAGTTCACCCACGTAGTTCATGCGGTTGACCCGGCATTTGACCCGTCCCACATAGAGCTCCCGGCTGGTGCCGAAGGGAAATGCCTCATTGGAGACATCGTCGTAAGAAGCTTTGACCAGCACGTCCCGGCTCCTGGGGCCGGCTATGACCAGACATCCCATCCGGTAGGTCACATCCTCCAGGCAGACACTCCCATCCGAGGGGAGATGTTCCATCATCCAGTGTTGGTCGTGACGCTTGCCTACGGAGGCGGTGACGCAGAAGTACTCGCCGTCCTTGATCTTGGTCACGGTCATGTCCGACTTGAAATGGCCGTTTTTGTCGAGCATGGGGGAAAGGGCGATGCGGCCGTCTCGGGTCGGCACCTTCTGGCAGGTCATGTGATTGAGCCAGGCTTCGGCGCCGGGGCCGGTGATCCGGGTCTTGGCGAAGCGCGAGAGGTCCAGGAGACCCACCTTATTCATGACGTGCCGGCACTCGGCCGCCACGTATTTGAAGGTGTTGTTGCGTTTCCAGCCCGGGTTTTCACGGCGGTCCTCGCTGCCGTCGGTGAAATAGTTGGGGCATTCCCAGCCGTAGTAGTCGCCGAAGACGGCGCCGGCCTGTTTCTGATACTCGTAAATGGGCGCGGTACGGTTAGGACGGGCGGCATCGCGCCAGTCGTTGGGACAGATGATGGCATAGAGCCTGGGGTAGGTATCCTCGATCTTCTCATGGTTGTAGGCCCAGTTGGCGTAGCTGCCGTAGCGACGGCTGTCGACCGACCACAGGTCGATTTCCGGTTCGCCGTTCATGATCCAGCCGGCCAGATAGTGGCCGATGCCGCCGGCCTGGGTGATGCCGAAGCTGTACCCACAGGCGTGGAAGAAGTTCTTCAGCGGGTAGGCCGGACCCACCAGCGGGTCGCCGTTGGGCGTATAGGTAATGGGGCCGTCGGTGACATGCTTGAAACCGGTTTCACCCATGATCGGGAAACGGTAGATGCCGTGCTCGATGAAGTCCGCGATGTGGTCGATATCCGGCTGCAGTTCGGTCTGGGCATAGTCCCAGGGCACGCCTCTGGGGTTCCACTGTTTGACCTTGCTCTCGTAAAGGCCGAGGATCAGGCTGTCCATCTCCTGGCGGATATAGATGGAGCGGTCCGGATCACGCACCAAAGGCAGTGGCGTGCTGCGTTTCTCCACCACGTCGATGGCCTCGAAAAGGATGTGGGTGTGTTCTCCGGCAATGGAGGGGATCTCCAGGCCCACCATATTGGCGACCTGCGGCGCCCACAGACCGGCGGCGTTGACCACGAATTCACAGGTGACATCCCCTTTGTCGGTGTGCACCCGCCATTCACCGGAAGCGGTGCGGTCGATGCCGGTGACCTGGGTATGCGTGTTGATTTCCGCACCGTGCTTTTTGGCGCCGATACTCATGGCCATGGTGATGCCGTTGGGATCGACGTCACCGTCGTCGGGCCAGTAGAGGCCGCCGATAATGCCGTCGGTGTTCATCAGCGGATGCATCTCTTTCATCCGCTCCGGAGTGACCCAGCTCACATCGAGTCCCAAACAGCGATTCATGCTGTATACATAGCCCAACTCCTCCATGCGGCCGGGATTGTCCGCCGTCCGGATGGAGCCGGTGGTGTGCCAGCCCACGCTTTGCCCGGTTTCAGCTTCCAGTTTTTGGTAGATCTCGATGCTCTTCATGTTGACCTGGGTGCAGTAGTAGTTGCCATGAAAGAATGAGCAGTTGCCCGCGGCCATCCAGGTCGAGCCGGAAGTCAGCTCGTGCTTTTCAATCAGAACCACATCCTTCCAGCCATATTTTGCCAGATGATAAGCCGTGCTGACACCGATGGCGCCACCACCGATGACCACGACTCTTGCATGAGTTTTCATAACCGTTTGTCTCCTTTTGGTTAAAAGTATGGCGTCGACGACAATCCGCCGCTAATTTTTTTTTAGTTATCTTGACGTTTTAGTTTTCGTGTTCAGTCCTCATTTGGCGCTGGCGTAAGCCCCATTGAGGAAGTAGCTCATGGCTTTGTTTTTGGTTTTTCTGAAGGCGGTGTTGAAGAACCCGGCGAAGCCGCCCGGGTAGTAGATCATCACGAGAATCAGCAGCAGGCCGTAGAGCAGCAGGTTGAGTCCCGGCAGATTCGATAAGGACGAGCGCACCAGCTCCATGGCGAAGATAAAGGGAAAGGCCACCGCCGCCCCGCCCCACAGGCTGCCCCGGCCGCCGATGTAAGCCACCGCCAGGATCTCCACCGTCTTGGAGGTGTGCATCACATCCGGGGTCAGGATGCCGTAATAATGGGCGTAAAAGCCCCCCAGCCAGCCGGCCAGGGCGCAGCTCAGGGTGAAGTTGATCAGTCGGTAGAACACCGGGTTAATACCCGAGGTGCGCGCCGCCTCCATGTTCTGCCCGATGGCCTTGAAGGCCAGTCCCATCTTGGTGCGCGTGCACCACTTGCATACGATGTAGACAACGATCATCATCACCAGGCACAGGTAGTAATAGGGCACGTTAGACTGGGTTTCGAACAAGCGGTCCACCCGCATGCCCAAAGGCCCGCGGGTGAGCCAGATCATCTTGGTGGCCAGACCCATCAACGCCAGGCCGAAAAACCAGGCCAGTACCGCGGCAAAAATGCCCCGCGAGCGCAGGGTGATGACCCCGATCACAAACCCCAGAAAGGCCGCCAGCAGAGCCCCGGCGATCATGCCCAACCACGGGGTCAGGCCCAGGCGCTCGGCCAAGATGGCCGAGGTATAGCCCCCCAGGCCCAT
>Ga0316592_1000019_pt1 | contig 12261 bp, 11 predicted proteins | sample S0NA_4_FD_207776 | JGI IMG/M metagenome (GOLD analysis project Ga0316592, IMG submission 207776) | Metatranscriptome of rhizosphere microbial communities from salt marsh grasses in Alabama, United States - S0-2_160517rDrB (Metagenome... | ecosystem: Host-associated > Plants > Roots > Rhizosphere... | reverse complement strand
TAAAGGTTTCGCGGTTGTTGCGGACGAGGTTGGTAAGCTGGCCCAGCGTTCCTCTGAAGCTGCCAAGGAGATCACCCAGCTGATCAAAGACTCCACAGCCAAGGTTGAGGAGGGTACCCGCTATTCCGAGGAACTCCAAGGCGCGCTGGCCCTGATCGACTCCAGCGGTCGTAACAACATGAAGTCGATTGAGGAAATCGCCTCGGTTGCTCAGGTTGTGGAAAAGGATATTCAGAGCGTTCAGAGCTTGGTTCAGGAACTGAACAAATTGGCCGAGCAGATCGCTAAGATGGCTGGTGAGCAGGGTGACCGTCGTAAAGCTGCTGAGAACGCGCTCGCATCCATGGTTCAGCAGTCTCAGATCATTAGTGCCCTGGTTGCTGAAGCTACCGCAGGTTCATCGACAATCGACAACGAGATGCGCGAGATTGTGAACCGCACTGAAAAGCTGACCGAAATGGTCGCCGCCCAGAGGGAGCGTTCCGCCAACGCGACTAAGATTGCCCAGCAGTCGTTTGAAGGCGCGCAGAAAACGGTGGAAGGAGCTGGTGTGGTCGTGTCGATTACCGACGATCTGACAAGTGCTTCCTCAAGGCTGCGGGAGCAGGTTGAGCAGTTCAAGCTGTAATACGCTTGTGCAACATTGGGTCGGCCACAGGGGGCCGCCCCTACGATAAATGGCATATCGTCGATCACCGTAGGGGCAGGCCCCCGTGCCTGCCACCCGTGCAGCACGCCGGAATGACGGAAAAAATCGGGGTAACATTGGGGCGGCTACAGAGGGCCGCCCCTACGGGAAAAATCGTTAAATTCTGCGGAATGCCGCGCAACAAGGAGATCAATTCATGGCTGAAGGATTCGCAGCCGACAGGACAGCTGACCGGGAAGAAAAAGAACAGCTCATGCAGCTGGTCGGCTTCACCATCGGCAAAGAACAGTTTGGGGTTGATATACTCATGGTGCAGGAGATCATCCGTTCAGCTCCGATCACCTCAGTGCCCAATTCTCCAGACTTTATTGAAGGAGTCATCAACCTTCGCGGCAACATTATTCCGGTCATCGAGCTGCGCAAGCGGCTGGGCCTTTTTCGGAAAGAAACCGCGTCCAAGGATTCCTGGATTCTGATCCTTGACATTGATGGCCGGGTCACGGGTTTTATTGTCGATTCTGTGACCAAGGTTCTGAAAATTATGGAAAGCACCATTGAGCCGCCGCCGGAGGTGGTCATGGCAGGTCTGGCCAACCGCTACATCAAAGGCGTGTGCGATATTGGCGGTGCCCTGCTCATTCTCCTTGATTTCAACAGGATTCTGATGGCGGATGAGTTGCGGCAGCTCAGTTCAATCAGCGGAGAATAGATCAAGATGAGCAAACGAGTTCTGGTTGTCGATGACTCCTCGATGATGCGCAAGATGATTGTCAAACTGCTTCAGCCGCCAGGACATATTGTCGTGGGGCAGGCGAAAAACGGCATCGAGGCCATTCAGCTCTATAAGGAGTTGAAGCCGGATATCGTGACCATGGACATCACCATGCGGGACATGGACGGACTGGCTGCGGCCAAAGAAATCCTTCGCCATGACAAGGATGCCCATATCATCTTTCTTTCCAACTTGGATGAGGAAATTTACCGGGCTGAGGTGGAAAAACTCGGCGCGCTCGGTTTTGCCAGCAAGCACAAGGCTAAAGAAATTTTGGAGATGATTGAGGAGGAGGAGGGAAAAAAATAAGGATGGATGGAGGAGCGGCTGCCGCCCCGGAACGGCGGCCCCGCGCATCTGAAGAACACCTTGTCACGGATTTTCGCCTATGTCCACCTTGTTCCGGACAGCAGAGAGCCTGAGCCTGAGAACCAGGGCCTTTATTTTCTATGGCCTGACCATCTTGCTGACGCTGCTTGCAGCCGCCGGAGTCCTTTATGAACACGGCCTGACCCTGCTGCTGCTCATGTTGCTCATCGCTGTTCAGACCACTGCCTTGTTCTTTTTTCATCATTATGTGATAAAGCCTCTTGTCTCTGTCCATGCCGCCACCCGGCAGATGACGGACGGTCATCTGGACAGCCTTGTTCGCATCGTCCGGCAGGACGAGATAGGCCGTCTGGGGGAAAGCATCAATGATCTGACGGTCAACATGCAGGAAGTGCTGCTCTTTGTCTGGAATCACAGCCAGCAGAGCCGGGAGCTGCTCGAACAGACCCTTGAACGGCTGGCCGCACCGGAGCCGCTGTCCGGGATTCAGGATAATTTGGAAAAAATGCGGCAAAACAACGAAGATTTGAAGGCCATTGTCCTGTCCTTCAGTTATTTTGAAATCCGGCTGGAGCATGAACGAATGCTGGCCGAATCTGACTGCGGGAAAAATAAATGAGCAGGGCTGAGAAAAGAAAGAATGCAGCGCAGCAGCCGGCAGGGTCGCGCCGGAGAGGCCGCAACAACTCGGATTGTCAAACTGTACCAGGGTGATCAAGATGATAGATACGTCAATGCTGCCTGATTTCATCATTGAAGCGCAGGAACATCTGGAGGAGATGGAAGGCAGCCTGCTCCGCCTTGAGCAGCATAAAGGCGGGGATCACCGGGAGATTATGGATGAAATCTTCCGTTCCGCCCACACCATCAAAGGCGCGGCCCAGTTTGTCGGCATTGACCGGATCGCCGAACTGTCTCATAAGCTGGAAAATCTGCTGGACCTGATTCGCAAAGGCGAGCAGTCCTTGACTCCGGCGGTCACAGACCTGCTGATTGAGGGTAAAGACCGGATCACCCAATTGGTCGAAGAGCTGGAGCGCAGCCAGACTGAGGAATCCGAGGTTGAGGACCTGCTGGTCCGCATCCGCCGGATTGTTGATGGCGATGCTGCGGAAGAGCCGGAGGAAACGGCTGAAGCGGAAGAGCCGGAGCCTGATGCGGAGGAGGAGCCGCATGGGCTGCTGGCTGAAGAAAGCATGAATGAGGAACACGACGAAGAACTCTACAGCATCTTCCTCCAGCAGCTCAAAGAAAATATACCCTTCCTCTATGCGCAGACTGTGGAGCTGTCTCTGTCTGTGGATAAGCAGGATGTGCTCTACCGGTGCGGCGACTCTATCAAAAGCCTGAAATCTTCAGCCAATTACATGGGCTATGAAAAACTGGCCAAGCATTATTCAGATTGGCAGACGGAGATCAGCGCGGCCATAGAGCAGCTCTCCTCCGGCAAGATGCCTGATTTGGCGTTCATGCAGGAGTATATTGATGAAATTATTCGTTCCTTCCCGCAGGCGATGGAGGGATACGACAAAGATGAGGCCAAGTCTGAAGACGGACCTTTTCTCCAAGAAGACGATGTTGCGGCAGAGGCGGATTTTGATCATTTCTTTAACCAGTCAGAAGAAGATGAAGCTGCCGCGCCTGCGGAACCGCTGGCCACTGACTTGGATGAGGCGCTGAAAAGCATCTTTTCTGAGGACGATGAGGGCGGAGAGGCGGAATTCCCTGCCTCAGCTTCAGTCCCTGCGGAAGATGAGGACGAAGACGAAGACGATAGTCCTGTTGGTGCCGCCTTTTCTCAGGTAGAAGAGCTGCCGGAGCTGAAGTATGAAATGGATGGAGAAGAGCATGATCAGGAGCTGGTCTCCATTTTTTTGCGAAAACTTCAGACTGATATTCGTTTTATTCGGAGCCAAGCTGAAAAATTGCCTGCTGCTGAAGACAAGCAGGCGATAGTGCAGGACTGTCAGGATGCGGCAGGTCGGCTGGCTTCTTCAGCCAACTATATGGAATATCAAAGTCTGGCCAATTTTTGCAGCGTATGGCGGCAGGCTCTGCGGGAAGATGCGGCCCTGCTGGACACAGACACAGAGGCAGGTGCTGCCCAAGCTGTTGACACGCTGCGTCGTTTTATGGGAAAAATTATCAGTGTTTATCCGCAGGCGGCAGATAAAGACAATGCTGAGGAAGAGAAAAAACAGCCGGACAAGCAGTCCCCTCCAGTGGAAGCCGACAGAGCTGCCGTCAAGACAGAGGAGTCGCCTGTCAGCTCTGCTCCAGTCGGAACGACCGCAGCAAAATCAGAAGACGAGTCAACCAAAGAAGAACTACAGCCGCCGCAGGCTGAACCTGCTGTTGAGGCAGCAGATTCTGACGATGAGACAGAGGAGCAAACTGCGGATGATCAGGAGCTGTTCACCCGTCTCAGCAATGCCTTGAATGAGAACATGGCCCAGAACGGCACTGCTCTGCCAGATGATCATGTTGACAGCGTGATTGAGCAGATCATGGACAAGTCGGATGGCAAACAGATGGCTACGCCAAAGCCGCCCCAGCCTGCTGAAGCAGATGACGACGAGGAGCTGGCTGAGGGAGCTGCCGCGCTGCTTTCCAAGCCTCAGCCTGCCTCGCAGGACAAGAAGCAGAGCCAGCCGCCTGCCGCTCCGCCAAAAGAAGCGCTGACAGAAACATCCCCGCCTGAGACGGAACAGCAGAAAAAGACCAAAGAGAAGCGGTCAGTTGTTCTGCCGCAGCCTCCTGCCAAGGAAGAGCGAAAAGAACAGGTTCAGCCTCCTGTGGCTGAAGAGGCTGAGAAGCCGGAACAGCCTGTTTCGGTTACAGATGAAGAGTTGGAGGCTGGAGAGAACGAGACTGAACCGGCGGCAGGGGAGGAAAAGCAGGCCGCAAGCACTGGCACTGCCAAGAAACCAAGTGCCCGCAGCAGCATCCGGGTTGATGCGGATAAAATCGACTACCTGATGAATCAGGTCGGAGAGCTGGTCGTCAGCAGGGCCTATTTCGCCCAGTTGGTCAACGAGATGCGCAGCCTACAGCAGGAGCTGATGGAAAAATCCCGTCTGAGCAAAGGCGAGATGAAACCGCTGCATGAATTCGCCTTCCGTCTCAGCGAGGCAGGTGTGCATCTGGGCCGGGTTTCGAATGAGCTACAGGAAGGCGTGATGAAGATCAGAATGCTGCCCATTGAGCAGCTCTTCAAGCGTTATCCCCGTTTGGTCCGCGATTTGACCCACCGGACAGACAAAGATGTCCGCCTGATCACCAGAGGCGAGGAGACCGAGCTGGATAAAATGGTCATTGAATCCATGTCTGATCCGCTGATTCATATCATCCGCAATGCGGTCGATCACGGCATTGAGACTGTGGAGGAACGGAAGCGGCTCGGCAAGCCGGCCCAAGGCTCGCTCGTTCTTGAAGCCTATCACGAGAGTGATCATATTGTCTTGGAAATCACGGATGACGGCAGAGGCATCGACCCGCAGCGCATCCGGGCCAAGGCGGCGGCAAAGGGATTGTTCACCAGCGAGGAGCTAGGACGCATGTCTGATCTGGAAGTGCTCCGCATCATCATGGAGCCGGGTTTCAGCACGGCTGAAAAAGCCACCGAGACCTCAGGCCGGGGCGTGGGCATGGATGTGGTCAAAAAGAACATCGAACGCCTGAACGGCATGATTGAGATCAGTTCCAAGCCCGGCAAAGGCTCAAGGATGCGGATCAAGATTCCGCTGACTATGGCCATCATCCAAGCCTTGATGGTCCGGGTGGGCCGGGAAAAATTCACCATTCCGCTGACCACAGTCGAGGAGACCCTGCGCATCTTCCGTCATGACATTTCCGTGATTGAGGGCGTGGATGTCATCCACATTCGCGATATCACCATGCCCATCTTCCGCTTGGACAGAATTTACCATATTGACCGCTCTGAGGAAGATGAGGAGAAAATGTTTGTGGTCGTGGTCAGCACAGGCACCCAAGAAGTTGGCTTGGTTGTTGATGAACTCCTTGGTCAGGAGGAAGTTGTCATCAAACCGCTTGCCGACTACCTGCGGCAGGAAAGCGGTTTCGGCGGGGCCACTATTCTTGGTGACGGTGGCATTTCGCTGATTCTTGATATTCCTGAATTGGTCAAGCTGGCTGCTGACGATCAGGCGGACAGGCAGGAGGAGCGAGCCAAAACCTACCAGCGCAAGCGGCGGAAACGGGCCGTCGGGACTGAGGCGGCGCAGTCGCAGACTGCTTCTTAAACAAGCGGCTTGCTGGTGAAGACGCAGTCTTCGCCTGTTCATCGCATAGAGGCTGAAAACAGGAGCGGCATGGACAGAAAATATAAAGTTCTGGTGGTAGATGATGCCACCTTCATGACCAAGGCGATCAGCGATTTGCTGGAATCAGATCCTGAGATCGAAGTCATTGGCGTGGCGCGCAACGGCTTGGAAGGACTGAAAAAGATTAAAGAGCTGCATCCTGATGTCATCACGCTGGATATTGACATGCCGGTGATGGACGGACTACAGGCCATCCGGCACATCATGATCGAGTCGCCAGTGCCGATTGTCGTCCTCAGCTCCCTGTTCAGCGACGGCTCCATCACTTTTGAAGCCCTGCGGCTGGGCGTGGTTGATTTTGTCGCCAAGCCTTCCGGGGCCATATCAAGCGACATTCATGTGGCTAAACAGCAGATTGTCGGCAGGATCAAATTAGCCACAGCGGTCAACTTTCAGAACATCCGCCGGGTGCGGGTCAGGCCGCAGCCGCAGCCGATCTCAGGAAAGGCGAATTCCAGCTTCAGTTCCATGCTGGTCATCGGCACTTCACTCACCGGGCCGAATTCTTTTATTCGGCTGATGACCCGGCTGGAGACAGACCTTTCCGCAGCCGCCGTGATCATGCTGGAAATTTCGCCAAAAATCCTCCATGCCTTTGTTGAACGCTTCAATGAGTTCACAAACTGGAAAATTGCCGTGGCCGAGCATGGCAAAATTCTCCAGCGAGGAGTCTGCTATATTCAGTCCAACCTTCATTCGCTGACTGTCGAATTCAACGAGTACGGAGATCCCTGTTTCAAAACAGGCGCGCCGACAACAAATCCGTTAGACACCTTGTTTCTGTCCGCCGCAGAAATTTTTGCCGAAAAAACAGTGGGTGTGCTGCTGACCGGTTACGGCGATGACGGTTCTGAGGGCTTTGCCGCCATTCAGGCCAAAGGCGGCACCACTATTGTCCAGAGTGTGGAAAGCTGCATCTATCCGAATCTTGCGGCTATGGCCATGCAAAGAAAACTGGTGGATATTGCTGTGGAAGAGGACAAACTTGCTGAAGCCATCAGTTCAGTGATAAAAAAATAAACAGGTTCCGAACATGCCGGGCAGGCGGCAGGAAACAGATCATGATCATCACGTGTGAACAATGCAAGACCAGATATAAACTCGCTGACAGCATGCTGGACAAACCGGAGCTGAAAGTGCGCTGTCATAAATGCGGCTTCCGCTTCACAGTACAGCGGCCCGCCTTGGCGGAGGAGTCGATTCTGCTTCAGGATGAGCTGACCCCTGACTACAGCCGGGTGATTGCGGTCAGCAATCAGAAAGGCGGGGTGGCCAAGACCACCACCTGTCTCAATCTTGGCGCGGCCTTTGCCAAAACAGGCAAAAAGGTTCTGCTGATCGACTTTGACGTGCAGGCCAATCTGACCGTCCTTCTCGGCCTGCGCGGGGTGAAAACCTTTTATGAAGTCCTGAGCGGCGGAGTCAAAAACATCAGCGAGGCCGTGGTGCGGACCAAATATCCCAACATTTCCCTGCTGCCCTCCAGCAGCCGGATGGCTTTGCTGAAAAAACAGTATCTCAGCCAGCACAACTTTGAATACCTGCTCCGCGACCGGCTGAAAAGCATTCAGGACAATTACGACCATATTTTGATCGACACGCCGCCCTCAATTGAATTTTTCACCCTTAATGCTTTAGTGGCCGCAAATCTGGTCATTATCCCGACAACCTGTGAATATCTGTCCATGCACGGAGTCAGTCAGGTGCATGACATCATCAAAGTGCTCAAGAAGCGGGTCAACCGGGACGTGGAATGCAAGGTGCTGGTCACCATGCGCAATGCCAAGAGCACCTCGGAAAAAGTCATTTACGACAAGCTGCGCCAGACCTGCGGCGACAGTCTCTTCAGAACCGTGATTGATGCAGATGATCAGATGCAGGAGTCACATATTGTCAATGCCCCGCTCAGTTACTATGCGGAAAACAGCCGGGCAGCCAAGCAGTATCTACAGCTTGCTGAGGAAATCGCCGGATGAGCCCATTTGCCGAAAAAACCGCCCCGTTTTTCTCCTTCACCATCCTGATCATCGCTTGGGAATTGGCAGTTCGTCTCGGCGGCCTGAACACCAATTCCCTGCCCGGGCCAAGTCAGGTCTTTCTCAGCATGATTGAGCTGATCCGCAACGGAGCCATTTTCAAGCACACTGTGGCCAGCCTGTTCCGGGTCACTGCCGGATTTTATTTATCCGCTCTGCTCGGCATTCCCATTGGCATCATTCTTGGTCGAAGTCAGACCTTGGCACTGTTTTTCAATCCAGTCATTCATTTTCTCCGGCCTATTTCACCGCTGGCATGGATTCCTTTAGCCATGCTCTGGTTCGGCATCGGCGATCAGCCAGCCATTTTCCTGATCTTTCTTTCCAGTTTTTTTCCGATTGTGGTTTCCACTGCCGTGGCCGTGCAATCCATCAATCCAACCTATTTTCACGTGGCCGCCAACTTTGACTTCAGCCGGACTGAAGTGATTAAAAAGATCGTCATTCCAGCAATCATTCCTGATATCATCACTGCTCTCCGCCTGACCGTGACCATTTCTTGGATCGTGGTGGTGGCGGCGGAAATGATTGCCGTGCAGTCCGGCTTGGGCTATCTGATTCTTGATGCCCGCAACGGCCTGCGCATGGATTATGTCTTGGACGGCATGATCGTCATCGGTCTGATCGGCATTCTTCTTGATGCCATCATGCGGCGGCTGGGCCAGATTGATTCCGCCTCTTGGGGCATCCGGCAGATGTGAAGGAATAACTCATGGGACAAATTCAAATAACAAGCCTGAACAAGGAGTTCATCAACCGCCGCCGCACCAAGCGCGAGGACGATCCGACTCCTTTTGGCCAAGTGGTGCCGGTACTGGAGGACATCAACATTGAGATTGAGGACGGCGAGATGGTCTGCTTTCTTGGTCCCTCTGGCTGCGGCAAATCCACCCTGATGCGCATAGTAGCCGGTTTTGACAGGCAAAGTTCTGGCTCGGTCAAGATTGACGGCAAGGAAATCACTGGCCCCAGCTCAGACAACATTTTTGTTTTTCAGCACAGCGGCCTGCTGCCGTGGATGACGGTCTGGCAGAATGTGGAGTTGGGCCTGCGCAAGATGGCGGACAAAGATGAGCAGTGCGAAAAAATTCAGGAATACATTGAAATGGTCGAACTGGAGGGCTTTGAGGATCACTATCCGCACCAGCTTTCCGGCGGCATGTTGCGTCGGGCTGAACTGGCCCGCGCCTTGGTGGTCAATCCTGACATTCTGATCATGGACGAGCCGTTCAGCGGCCTCGACTTTCTCACCCACATGAAGCTGCGCGAGGAAGTGGTCAACATGCACCAATTTCTCGGCAAGACCATCTTAGTTGTCACCCATGACATTGACGATGCCTTGGTCATGGGCGACCGGATTATTGTTTTCAGCCGCCGTCCCTCGCAGATCAAAATGAACCGCAAGCTCGACTTTCCTCATCCGCGCAATTTCTTCAAAAAGGATCATGAGTTAGCCAAGCTGCGCGACGAGCTGTTCTTCATGCTGGGAGTGAATTATGCGGTTTAAGCTCAATCTCTCGCAAGGCTGGCGGCTTACTCTCGGCACAGTCGGCTGGCTGGTCCTGATCTCGGCTCTCCATTTCTGGCTCAATTTTGATCATGGCAGTCGGCAGATTGTTTCAATGGGCTACATGCCGGTCATCACCAACATGGCCGCTCCGCTCTTGGATTATGTGAGCAAGGATAAAGGCGACATCTATTTCAAGGCCCTCAAGTTCAGCTCCTTTGCTGAAATGGCCGAAGCTCTGCGCAATGACGAGATTCAGGCCGCCTTCATCATTGCCCCGCTCTCCATTGTCCTGCGGCAGCAGGGCGAAGACGTGAAAGTGGTCTATATCGGCAATCGCCATGAAAGCTCTTTAGTGGCAAGAAAAAGTCTCCACATCAGCGATCAGCCCAGCTTGGTCGGCAAACTGCGGGCCCTGATTGGCAAGACAGTGGCTGTACCCATGCGCTTTTCCGGCCATAATCTCAGTCTGCGGGAGCTGATGGACAAATACAACCTGACCGGCCAAATCAACATTGTTGAGATGAATCCGCCGGACATGGCATCGGCCTTGGCCAGTGAATCTGATCTGGCCGCTTATTACGTTGGCGAGCCGTTTGCCTCCAAAACCTTAAAAAATGATCTTTCCGACTTGGTCTTTCATGTGGAGGAGGTCTGGCCTTCCTTTATCTGCAATTTAGTGCTTGTCAAGCAAAGCACCATTGAGCAGGACCCGGAGGCAGTGCGGCGGCTGGTGCAGGGGGCGGCCCGCTCCGGTCTTTGGGCGGAAGCACATCAGGATCAGGCGGCGGAAATTTCAGCCCAATACTGGTCGCAGCCAGTAGATTTGGTCAAATACGCTCTTGACGGCAGAAAAGTGATTTTCGACCAGTATCTTCCCAAAGAAGAGGAAATGCAGGAGATTGCCGACCTGATGGTCAAGCATGGCCTGATTGAGGACAACAAGATTGACGGGCTGGTTGACGCTCGCTTTGCCGCAGGGGTGAAGAAAGAGCCTGTTGACAGTTTGGACGATATTTTGCCGTGAAAAAGGAAAGAGATGACTATGACCGCTGTGAAAACGGAAAACAGACGCAAAACACCCAGAGTTGAACGGCAGGCCGCCCTGCTGGTCACCAAGCTCCAGTATCCCATGACCAATTTGGAGGCCAAACCCGCAGTCACCAAAAATTTGGCTGAACATGGACTCTGCTTTACGGCGGGCGAACTGTACGAACCAGGCGCGATCCTCCAGCTTGCCATTGACCTGCGCGGCTGGCAGCAGTATCTGAACAATATTATTTCAGTGCTTGACACTGGCTCAGTGTCCAAGCCGCTGACCGCCATTGCCGAGGTGATCTGGGCGCAGCAGCTACAGGATGAGGAGCAATACGAGATAGGTGTCCGTTTCAAGGATATTTACGAAGACGATCTCAAAGCCTTTAAACAATATTTGGCAAAACTGTTCAGTCAGCAGGATCAAGACTGAAGGATTGAGACTGAGCAGCATGAATTTCCTTCCCAAAAGCGGCCTTCAGCGCCAGATGGGATTTTATATTCTTTTCATCGGCATTGTCTTTTTGACTATGGCCGTGGAAATGGAGCGTTTTCTGCGCGGCGACGAGGTCTTGGGCTTTCTGCAAGAACAGCTTGGCGACAAGCCCGCCTTGGAGTTAGTCAGTTATATTTTGCTCAAAGTCAGGGTGATGGCGAGCATTCTTCTCTTGGCCATTGGTCTGGTGATGATGCTTTTCATCAAGCGGATACTTTTTCCCTTGGAGCAGATCATTGAGCGGACGCGGGCCATGAGCGCGGGCGATTTTTCCGCAGCTCTGCCGGAAGAGAGCAAAGACGAGCTGGGCGAGCTGGCCCGGCATATCAATGATCTGAATGCCAATGAACAGGAACTGATTCTGCTGGCTAAAAACATGGCTGAACAGCTCCGACTGACCCTGACTGAGGGCGATGCGGCGACACGGGTTGACGAGACGATAGAGCTGCTCAACGAGCTGGACGAGACGCTGGCCGAATTTGGCAGGAGCTTTTATCAGTGCTGATTGCGGAAGCAAACTGGCTCATGCTGCCGGTCGGCATCGGCATTGCCTCAGTAGCCATGTTGTTCGGCTTGGGCGGCGGCGTGCTCTGGATGCCGGTGCTCCTCACCTTCACTCAGCTCCAGCCTGAAGAAGCGGTTATCTGCACCCTTGTCATTCAGATGTTCGGGCAATTGAGTGCCTCAGCCAGCAACAGCCGAGCCGGACTGGTGAGCTGGCCGCTTGTCAGCATGATGTCCCTTGTCGGTCTGCCCTGTGTCGGCATCGGCGTGCTGCTTTCCGCAGTCCTCCATCCGGTCTGGATCAAATTGTTTCTTGGCTTGGTAATTTTTTTCATTGCTTACGCATTTCTGCGAGGCGATGATTTTTTTGTTCAAGGATCGGAACAGCCTGATTTGCAGGTAGCCCGGAAAGGCCGCCCAATTGCGGCAACAGGCAGTGTGCTGACCGGTTTTCTCGGCATTGGCGTGGGTGATTGGTTAGTGCCTTTTTTTAACATGCGCTGCGGCCTGTCCATGACCAGATCCGTAGCCACCTGCATTGTCCTGATGCTGATTCTGTCCTCAGCCGCCCTGCTTGCCAATCTGCTGC
>Ga0316592_1000017_pt1 | contig 12335 bp, 21 predicted proteins | sample S0NA_4_FD_207776 | JGI IMG/M metagenome (GOLD analysis project Ga0316592, IMG submission 207776) | Metatranscriptome of rhizosphere microbial communities from salt marsh grasses in Alabama, United States - S0-2_160517rDrB (Metagenome... | ecosystem: Host-associated > Plants > Roots > Rhizosphere... | reverse complement strand
ATCGTCAACTTACTATTAACGTTTTTGAAGTGGAAAAAGTTGATTTAGATGCTTCACTTCTTGCCGATTTAGTTGCTGAGCAATTAGAAAAACGTATTGCTTTCAGACGAGCAATTCGAGAAGCTTTACAACGAGCTCAAAAACAAAATGTAAATGGTATTAAAATCCAGGTTTCAGGGCGTTTAAATGGAGCAGAAATTGCACGAAGTGAATGGATTCGAGAAGGACGAGTTCCTTTACAAACGTTACGTGCGGATATCGATTATGCAACTACAGAAGCTAATACGATTTATGGCGTTTTAGGAATTAAAGTTTGGTTATTCAAGAGTGAAATTTTATCAAAATAAAAATTATTTTTCACTAAGTTAGAAAGTTTATATTTTTATTAAATTAATTCATTATGCTAAGTCCAAAAAGAACAAAATATAGAAAATATCATCGCGGACGTATGCGAGGTACGAAAACTCGTGGAAATGAAATTTGCTTTGGCAATTTTGGTTTAAAAGCATTAGAGCCAACTTGGATTACATCGCGTCAAATTGAAGCAGCTCGTAGAACAATTACTCGTTATACAAAAAGGGGTGCAAAATTATGGATTCGAATTTTCCCTGATAAAACGGTTACTGCACGAGCTGCAGAATCACGAATGGGTTCAGGTAAAGGTGCTGTAGATTATTGGGTAGCTGTGGTAAAACCAGGAACAATTCTTTTTGAAATCGGTGCAGTTCCTGAAGAAGTTGCTCGAGCTGCATTAAATTTAGCAGCTTATAAATTACCAATTAAAACAAAATTTGTTATTAAAGATAATATTAATTAAAGAATATGGGTCTACCTACGTTTACGGATATTATTTCACTTTCAAATACAGAAATTTCTGAAGCAATTATTGAAACTGAAAATCAATTATTTAATCTTCGTTTTAAAAAAGCTACTCGCCAAAGTTTTAAATCACATGAAATAAAAAATGCAAAACGTCGTTTGGCTCAATTAAAAACCCTTCTAACATTAAGATTACAAAACCTTGAACAGAAATTATAAATTAAGCTCAAATGGCAATAAGTAATATTATTCAATATAAAATTAAGGAGTTTTAAATGCCAGTAAAGCAAAAAATTGGTATTGTAGTTAGTAATAAAATGGAAAAAACGATTGTGGTAAAGATTGAAAATCGATTTCCACATCCTATGTATTCGAAAACATTGATCAAGACTAAAAAATATTTAGCTCATGATGAATTAGAAGAATGTCAAGTTGGTGATCAAGTATTAGTTCAAGAATGTCGTCCATTAAGTAAAAGAAAACGTTGGAAGTTAATAAAAATTCTTTCAAAATCATCGTTAATAAGTTAAATGAGATTTTTATGATTTATCCTCAAACAATGTTAACAGTAGCCGATAATACGGGTGCTAAAAAGATTATGTGTATTCGAGTATTAGGTGGCAATAAACAATATGCGAAAGTTGGTGACACAATTATTGGTGTAGTGAAAGAAGCTTTACCTAATATGCCTGTGAAACGTTCAGATGTAATAAGAGCAATTGTTGTACGGACTAAAAAGACAATTCGTCGAGATGATGGAATGTATATTCGATTTGATGATAATGCTGCTGTAATTGTAAATATGGATAATAACCCTCGTGGTACTCGTGTTTTTGGACCTGTTGCTAGAGAAATTCGTGATAAAAATTATTCTAAGATTGTTTCATTAGCACCGGAGGTTTTATAGATGACAGAAAAACAAAAAGTACATGTCAAAATTGGCGATATGGTAACAGTAATTTCTGGTTTCCATAAAAATGAAACGGGTGAAATTATTAAAATTAATCGAAAAACTGGAAAAGTAATAGTAAAAGGAATTAATTTTAAGTTTAAACATGTCAAACCAAATACTGACAATGAAATTGGTGAAATTAAGCAATTTGAAGCTCCAATTCATCATTCAAATCTAAAATTAAATTTAAAAGAAGTATCTTAATATGCTAAATCAACATTCGTTAGAAGAAATTGCTGAAATTTATAATTTACTTGGCGATATAAAACAAGAGTATGAGAAAGGTATTAAGCCAATTTTATTAAAAAATAGCCCAAAATTATTTACGAATCCTCATACTGTTCCAAAATTAAAAAAAATTCAGATTAATCGTGGTCTTGGGTCAGCTGCACAAAATACAAATATTTTAAAAAAAAATATTGAAGAATTCGAAAAAATTACTGGACAAAAACCAGTTATTACGAAAGCAAAAAAAGCAATTGCTGGCTTTAAAATTCGTGAAGATATGGAATTAGGTTTGACTGTAACCTTAAGAGGTGAGAAAATGTATACGTTTTTAACGAAATTATTATTCTTTACATTTGCACAGATTCGTGATTTCCGTGGTTTATCATTAAGAAGTTTTGATAAAGCGGGAAATTATACTTTAGGGTTGAAAGAACAGTTAATTTTTCCCGAAATTGAATATGATGAAGTAGATCAAGTTCAAGGTTTTACAATTACTCTTGTTTTAGATGATAATTCTCCGAAATATCGATCACAATCTATCGATAAAATTTTAAATGGAATGATTTTATTTAAATTCTTACGATTCCCTTTAAATGATTGTGGATATTATGAAAAATTTGAATCATTTTCTGATCTTAATCGAGCTTGGGATAAGAAACGACACTTAAAACGAAAACGTTGGTCACAAGAATAAAAATTAGAAATATATTGTATAAGGAGATAATTGTGGTAAACGATACGATTTCAGATACATTAACAAGAATCAGAAATGCCAATATGGTAAAACATCAAATCGTTCAAGTCCCGTCGACTCGAATGTCTGTCGAAATTGCCAGAATTTTAAAGGAAGAGGGATTTATTGAAGATTTTGAAAGTTATGAAGAAAATAAAAGAAAATACTTACTAATTTCATTAAAATATACCGGAAAAGCTCGCAAACCGGTTATTTGTAAAATTGAACGGGTTAGTAAACCAGGATTAAGAGTTTATTCAGGCTCAAAAGAATTACCAAAAGTTTTAGATAATTTAGGAATTGCAATTATTTCAACTTCAAAAGGAATAATGACAAATTTGAAAGCTAAAGAACTTGGAATTGGTGGTGAAGTGTTATGTTATATTTGGTAAAAATATAAGGAGTTTTAAAGATGTCACGTATAGGAAAATTACCAATTACTATACCAGAAAATGTTGATATTAATTGTAATGAATCAGAAATTATAGTGAAAGGTAAATTTGGAACATTACAAACGAAAATTCCTGATGTTATTAATATCACTCAAACTGATGGTATTTTAAGTGTAGGTTTAAAAGAGGAATCACGAAATGTTCGATCATTACATGGTTTATATCGAACATTAATCAATAATATGGTGATTGGTGTTTCAAAACAATTTGATTTAACCCTAGTATTAAAAGGTGTAGGTTATCGAGCAGCTGTTCAAGGAAATGAAATAGTTCTAAATTTAGGCTATAGTCATCCAGTAAAAATGGAGATTCCTAAAGATATCTCAGTAGAAGTCGTTCAAAATACAACGATCAATTTAAAATCATGCGATAAAGAACTATTAGGTTTATTTGCGTCAAATATTCGATCTTGGAGAAAACCTGAACCGTATAAAGGAAAAGGTATTTTATATAAAAATGAGCAAATTATTCGTAAAGCTGGTAAATCTGGTAAATAATTGAGTCTATCAATAATGATCTTTCAAAGACTCAATATTGAAACTATTATTTAGTATTATGACAAACAAAAATTTAGAGAGATTTAAATCTCTAAATATTTATCAGAATAGTTCCTTGAAATGAGAGTTGATGGGGAAAAGAAACAAAATCATTAACTTATTTTTGAAAAAGATTATAAAACTATTATAGGTTTAAAAATTTAAAAATTATAAATATGAAATTTTCACAACGAACTTTATTAAAGTTGAAAAATAAAAATAAGAAGTTAAAACCTAATAAATATAAAAAGTTAAAGCGTGAATCATTAAGAGGTCGAATTAAAGGAACAGGTGAACGTCCTCGATTATCAGTTTATCGTTCAAATGAAAATATTTATGCACAGATAATTGATGATACTAGTTCAAAAACCTTAATTTCTTGTTCTACCTTAGATCGTTCAATAAAACTTGCAGTATCAACTGGACGAACTTGTGAAGCTTCAAGATTGATGGGAGAAAGATTAGCAGAATTAAGTTTAAAGAAAAATATTACAAAAATTGTGTTTGATCGAGGTCCTTATTTATATCATGGACGAGTAAAAGCATTAGCTGATGGAGCAAGAGCTGGCGGTCTACAATTTTAAAATCAAATTTGTAAATAAATAGACAAGTTAAATATCTTCTATGAGTAGCGATTTAAAAAAAATAAATAAAAAAAAGAATTCTCGACGTACTTCAAATGTACAAGAACCAAAATTAGTTGAACGATTAATCAAAATTAGTCGAGTTTCGAAAGTAACGAAAGGTGGTAAAAAACTAAGTTTTCGAGCAATTGTAGTAGTCGGTGATGAAAATGGAAAAGTTGGTGTTGGTGTTGCGAAAGCAGATGATGTGGTTAATGCATTCAAAAAAGCAAAAACGAATGGACGTAAAAATCTTATTAAGCTTCCAATTACAAAATCGTTAACTATCCCACACCGTGTAAGTGGAAATTTTGGAGCATGTAAAGTTATTATGCGTCCATCAATTGAAGGTTCTGGTGTTATTGCTGGGGGTGCTGTTCGAATTGTATTAGAAGTAGCAGGTGTTAAAAACGTTATTGCAAAACAATTAGGTTCAAATAATCTATTAAATAATGCTCGTGCTTCAATTTGTGCATTAGAAAATCTTACAACAAAATCTCAAGTCGAAAAGAAACGAAATTTGAATTAACCGTAGAAACGTGAAAATTAATACAGAAATTAGAAATATTATACTAAAGCGGTTCTTAGTAACCCTTGGTGTATTATTATTGATCCGAATAGGAACATTTCTTCCTGTTCCTGGAATTAATCACAATGATTTGGCATTTTATCTTCAAAGTCATTCCGTTACGAGAAATTTAGTAAGTACATTCTCTGGTGATGATACTTTTGTGATTGGTTTATTTACTTTAAATATTTTTCCCTATATTAATGCATCAATTTTTATTCAGTTGATCTTAGGATTTTCACCGAAACTTGCTAAATTGCAAAAAGAAGGCGATCTTGAAGGTCGTCGGTCAATCAATCGGTTAACACGTTTAGTAACATTAATTTGGGCAATTATTCAAAGTGTTGGTTTAGCACTTTTTTTAAAACAAGTTTTATTTGATTGGAATTATAACTTAGCGTTTGAGATTGTTGTTTGGCTAACTACTGGCGCAATGATTGTCTTATGGTTAAGTGAATTAATTACGGATTATGGGTTAGGGAACGGAGCTTCTTTACTGATTTATACAAATATTATTTCAAATTTACCCAATCTTAGTAGAAAAATTTTCCTAGAAAATAGTGAAAATATTACTCTTTTCTCAGGAATCGGAATTCTAATTTTAATTTTTGCTTCATTATATGGAATTGTCTTCTTACAAGAAGGAGTAAGAATTATTCAGTTGATTTCATCAAAACAACTAAATCAATCATCGTTACAAGATTCAGTAACAAGTAATAATTACATTCCTTTACGTTTTAATCAAGCAGGGGTGATGCCTATTATTTTAACAACTGCCATTTTAGTGGTTCCAAATTATATTAGTCAATTAGGATTATTACCCAAAATTGACTTACCATTTAAAGCTTTGGGATTCCTTTATTGGATCGGTTATTTTGCATTAATTTTAATATTTAGTTCATTCTATTCAACAATTGTTTTAAATCCGAAAGATATTTCAGATCAGTTACAGAAAATGGCTGTAACAATCCCTGGTATCCGACCTGGTGTGCAAACAACCTTCTATTTAAAACAAGTAATGCAAAGAATTACATTAGTTGGAGCGACAATGCTTGCTACGCTTGCTACTATACCAAATTTTATCGAGTCAACATTAAACCTTACGAGTTTAAATGGCTTAAGTACAACCTCATTGTTAATTTTAGCAGGTGTGGTATTAGATTTAGTTCGTGAAGTAAAAAATATTTACTACTCAAATATTTATAGCAATATGTATCAATAAAAGAAAAATTATTATTTAAAAATTTAAAATGAAAGTTCGTCCTTCAGTAAAGAAAATGTGTGATAAATGTCGGGTAATTAAACGACATGGAAAAGTTATGGTAATTTGTTCTAATCCAAAACATAAACAACGTCAAGGATAATATTTTAAAGGAGTTTACAAAATGGTCAGATTAGTTGGTGTTGATTTACCAAGAAATAAGAGAATTGCATACGCTCTTACTTATATTCATGGAATCGGTCTTACATCTGCGCAAAAAATTATTGAAATTGCAAATATTAGTCCTGAAACAAGAACTAACGATTTAACAACAGAAGAAACAGTTGCTTTACGTCAAGCTCTAGAAGACATAGATTTAAAACTAGAAGGTGATCTAAGAAGGTTTAATGGTTTAAATATCAAACGATTAAATGAGATAAATTGTCATAGAGGCAAAAGACATCGAAATAATTTACCCGTTCGTGGTCAACGTACTCGGACAAATGCTCGTTCACGACGAGGTTCAAAGAAAACCGTTACTAGTGGTAAAAAATAATTTTATTTAAAATTTTTATATGGCACAAACAACTAAGAAATCAACTACTAAAAGAGACAAAAATAGTTTTGCAAGTGGTATTGTTCATATTCAGTCAACTTTTAATAATACAATTGTAACGATTACAAATTTAACCGGTGACACAATTTCTTGGGCTTCAGCTGGAAGCTCAGGATTTAAAGGAGCTCGAAAAAGTACACCTTTTGCAGCGCAAACAGCTGCTGAAAAAGCTGCTTTAGAAGCTTTAAGTACTGGTATGAAAAATGTTGAAATTTTAGTAAAAGGACAAGGATCAGGTAGAGAAACAGCAATTCGAGCTATAGAAGGAGCAGGATTTGATATTATTTCAATTCAAGATATAACATCAGTTCCACATAATGGATGTCGACCTCCAAAACGACGTCGCGTTTAGAATTTCTATTTCTAATAAATTCAATTATGAATAACATTTCTATTAAATGTCTAAAATCTGAAAAAATTCAATCAGGTGCATGTTATGGTCAATTTGTAATTAATTCTTTACGACCTGGACAAGGAATAACTATTGGTAATCAATTAAGACGAGTTCTTTTAGGAGATTTAGGTGGTGTAGCAATATCAGCAGTTCGAATTGCTGGTGTAACTCACGAATTTTCGACGATTCCTGGTGTACGCGAAGATATTCTTGAAATTTTATTAAATTTAAAAGGAATTATTTTAAAAAGTAAAACACAAACCAGTCAATTTGGTCGATTAAAAGTTCAAGGACCGTGCGTTGTGACTGCTGATTTAATTCAATTACCACCTACGTTAGAAATTGTAAATCCAAGTCATTATATTGCAACAATTTCTACTTCAAATCTTCTTGAAATCGAATTTAAATTTGAGTATGGAACTGGATATCAATTAGCAGTACAAACATTTTCAGATGAAGATGATAATTATTTGCAACTTGATACCATTTTTATGCCGGTCCACAAAGTAGATTTTAAAATAGAAAATGTTTATGATACTGCTAACAATATTAGTGAAAGATTATTTTTAGACATTTGGACAAATGGAAGCATTTCTCCAAATGAGGCTTTAGAATCTGCCAGTCAGATAATTATTGACTTATTTACATTATTAATTAACAATAAAAATATAAATGAAAATAATCAATTAGCACCAAAAACTGAATCAATCAGTATTGAGCCTTACACGAATATTGCTATTGAAGAATTACAATTATCTGTTCGCGCTTATAATTGTCTAAAAAAAGCTCAAATAAATACCGTAGGGGATTTATTACAATATTCTCCGGAAAAATTACAAGAACTAAAAAATTTTGGTCGAAAATCCGCTGATGAAGTTTTTTCAACCTTAAAAAATAGATTAGGGATTATTTTAAAGTAACTATAAATACCGGGCTTATTGAGTGCTTTTTATTACTTAGTACTTTTCATTATTTATTTTCAAAAAAATTTATGAATTCATTGAATAAAACATTCTTACCAAATAAAGATTACAAAAATTGTAATTGGTTTATTATTGATTGTAAGGGACAAAAACTAGGTCGACTTGCAACAATTATTGCTACTTTATTAAAGGGAAAAGTAAAACCACAATATCACCCATCGGTTGATATTGGTGACTATATTATTCTAGTTAACGCTGATTCGATTCTGATCAATCAAGCAAGTAAACATTATATTGTCTCTAACCCTGGTAGACCTGGTCATGCTTTGAAAATTAAAAGCGTGTCAGATTGTCTTCCAAAATTTACTATTGAACGAGCTGTAAAAGGCATGTTAGCTCAGACAGAAAAGAAAAGATTGATGAGACGATTAAAAATTTACAATGATCAAGCTCATCCTCATCAAGCTCAAAATCCAATAGAAATTGATATTTCTAATTTTCATTCAAACCCGCAGTTCAATACTGAATTTGCGAAGTTAAATTAGATGAATAAGAATAAAATAATTATAACGATTTTAAATTTATGAATTCGAAAATGGAATTAAGTTTTCAAAAAAAAAATATTGGAATTGGAAGAAGAAAGCAAGCAACTGCAAGAGTTTTTTTGATTCCAGGAGAAGGAAATCTTATTATCAATAATAAGCTAGGCGATAAGTATTTACAATATAACTATACTTATCTGAATACCGTTTGGGGCCCATTAGAAGTTTTAAAACTAGAAAAACAATTTGATATTATAGCAAGAGTTAGTGGTGGTGGTCTTACAGGTCAAGCTCAAGCAATTCAATTAGGAGTTGCAAGAAGATTGTGTGAGATTGAAAAAGAAAATCGTCCAATTTTAAAACCATTTGGATTCTTAACTCGTGATGCACGAATTAAAGAACGTAAAAAATATGGTTTACGAAAAGCTAGAAAAGCTCCACAATACTCAAAACGTTAAATACTATATTCTATTATATTTACGAAATCAAATATGCCAAAATCTGATATACATCCGAAATGGTTTGAAAATACACCAATTTTATGTGATGGAAAAACACTTTGTTTCATAGGTTCAACAAAAAAAGAATTACAAATCGATATGTGGTTGGCCAATCATCCTTTTTATACGAATTCCCAAGTTCTTGTGGATAGTGAAGGACGAGTTGAAAAATTCATGAAAAAATATCGATTAAATACTACTGACTAATATTTTAAAATAATTCTAATAGTTTATGCCAACAATTCAACAATTAGTCCGCTCAAGACGGATACAAATTAAAAAGAAAACAAAATCACCAGCACTTGTTAATTGTCCTCAGCGACGCGGAGTTTGTACAAGGGTTTATACAACAACGCCAAAAAAACCAAACTCGGCTATTCGAAAAGTTGCACGTGTTCGTTTAACATCAGGCTTTGAAGTTACAGCTTATATACCAGGAGTTGGTCATAATTTACAAGAACACTCAGTTGTTTTAATTCGTGGTGGTCGAGTAAAAGATTTACCTGGTGTTCGTTATCATATTGTTCGAGGTGCATTAGATACTGGTGGTGTGAAAAATAGAACACAAGGTCGTTCAAAATATGGTGTGAAAAAACCAAAATCTGATAAATAATTGAAAATATCAATCATTTAAATTTTAGTTAGATAAAAATTTTATAAACTAGATTATGTCTCGTCGAAATATTTCAAAAAAACGTTTCCCAGAACCAGATGCTATTTATAGTAGTTATTTGGTTAGCTTATTAATTACAAGAATATTAAAATCTGGTAAAAAAACTATTGCTAAAAAAATTGTTTATGACGCATTTGATATTATAAAAAAGAAAACAAATGAAGATCCATTAACTATATTTGAAAAAGCAATTCGAAACGCAAGTCCAATTGTAGAAGTTAAAGCGCGCCGAGTAGGTGGTTCAACTTATCAGGTTCCCGTTGAAGTTAGTGGTTTCAGAGCAACAAATTTATCATTACGTTGGATTATTCGATATGCAGATCAACGTGTTGGAAGAAGTATGGCTATTAAATTAGCGAATGAAATTATTGACACAGCGAACGATATCGGTAATACTATTAAAAAGAAAGAAGAAACTCATAGAATGGCTGAAGCAAACAAAGCGTTTGCTCATTTTAGATATTAATTCTTTTTCGATTTACTCTCGCTAAAAGCTTAAAACTAAAATATAATTTTTTTAAAACTCAAAGGAATTTTATAATGGCACGTGAAAAATTCGAACGTTCAAAACCACACGTTAACATTGGTACTATTGGTCACGTAGATCACGGAAAAACAACTTTAACTGCAGCTATTACAGCAGCATTATCGTTAAATGGTTTATCAGAACTGAAAAACTATGCAGATATTGATGGTGCACCAGAAGAAAGAGCACGTGGTATTACGATTAATACAGCACACGTTGAATACGAAACGGATAATCGTCACTATGCTCACGTAGATTGTCCAGGCCACGCCGATTATGTTAAAAACATGATTACAGGTGCAGCACAAATGGATGGTGCTATTTTAGTGGTTTCAGCAGCTGATGGTCCAATGCCACAAACACGTGAACATATTCTATTATCGAAACAAGTAGGTGTTCCACATATTGTTGTATTCTTAAATAAAGAAGATCAAGTAGATGACGCTGAATTATTAGAATTAGTTGAATTAGAAGTTCGTGAATTACTTTCTGCTTACGACTTCCCAGGTGACGATATTCCAATTTGTGCTGGATCAGCATTACAAGCAGTTGAAGCAATTACAGCAGACCCTTCTCTAAAACGTGGCGATAACCAATGGGTAGATAAAATCTTTGCATTAATGGATGCAGTTGATGATTATATCCCAACACCAGAACGTGATACAGAAAAAACGTTCTTAATGGCTATCGAAGATGTATTCTCAATTACTGGACGTGGTACAGTTGCTACTGGACGTATTGAACGTGGAATTGTAAAAGTAGGTGACAGTGTTGAAATTGTTGGTATTACTGATACAAAATCAACAACAATTACTGGTATTGAAATGTTCCAAAAAACATTAGACGAAGGATTCGCTGGTGATAACGTAGGTATTTTATTACGTGGTGTAACTCGTGAAGATATCGAACGTGGAATGGTATTAGCAAAACCTGGTACAATCACTCCACACACAAGTTTTGAAGCAGAAGTTTATGTTTTAACAAAAGATGAGGGTGGTCGTCATACACCATTCTTTACAGGTTATAGACCACAATTCTATGTTCGAACTACTGATGTAACCGGCGCTATTACACAATTTACAGCAGATGATGGAACAATTGTTGAAATGGTAATGCCAGGTGACCGTATTAAAATGACAGCTGAATTAATTTATCCTGTAGCCATTGAAGAAGGTATGCGATTTGCGATTCGTGAAGGTGGTCGTACAATTGGTGCAGGTGTAGTTTCTAAAATTGTTAAATAATTAAAAATTTTTATGGAAAAAACGGATGCAAAAATTCGTCTAAGATTAGAATCTTTCAATCATGAACTTTTAGTATCTTCATGTCAAAAGATATTAAATCTTTTACAAAATACTCCATTAAGTTCGATTGGAGTTGTACCATTACCAACTCAAAAACGTATTTATTGTGTTTTACGTTCACCTCATGTGGATAAAGATTCAAGAGAACATTTTGAGATTCGAGTTCATAAACGAATTATAGAAATTTATTACGATCCAGAGGTACCAATTTTTGATTTATTATCAGAAGCTGATTTACCTCCAGGAATCTTTTATCGTATTTGTTTATCCTAAGTAAATTTTTTACTTAGGATAACTTCAATTATTTCTTCTTTTTCTTTGATTTATCTGGATTAATCGTATTTTCAAAAATAATTGAAGTTTCGGAATTCAAAAAAAATAAAAATGGATAATCTGAAAATAAGAATAACGAATCTAAGGATTCAAATACTAGTTAACAAATTTTCATATAACTTACTTCTGAAAAATGGAAAAGTTTCATGTGAGTTTGATGAGAGGAATAAAAAGATGAAATATTGAAGAATTTTCGGAGACATGCTACCTTTTCAAAAAAAATTGAGTTCTATTATATGAATGTTGGATTAGTTAATTTCTAAAAATAGAAAAAAAAGTTTCTTTATTAAATTTTCATAGAAACGTTAATATAATTTTTTACGATTGGGAACGGTGGGACTTGAACCCACACGCCTATCACTAGGCAACGGATTTTAAGTCCGTCGTGTCTACCAATTTCACCACATTCCCT
>Ga0316592_1000016_pt1 | contig 12524 bp, 25 predicted proteins | sample S0NA_4_FD_207776 | JGI IMG/M metagenome (GOLD analysis project Ga0316592, IMG submission 207776) | Metatranscriptome of rhizosphere microbial communities from salt marsh grasses in Alabama, United States - S0-2_160517rDrB (Metagenome... | ecosystem: Host-associated > Plants > Roots > Rhizosphere... | reverse complement strand
GTTTATTTTATTTTAAAACTTAAAAATCCAGTGCGTGTTGTTGATACTAGATAAAAATATTGGGAGGAATTTCGTGAGTGTAGGTTTATTAGGAAATAAAATTGGTATGACACAAATTTTTGATGAATCAGGAAACATTATTCCTGTTACCATCTTAAAAGTTGGGCCATGTGTTATAACCCAAGTCAAAACAGACAAGGTAGATGGATATAACGCTGTTCAAATTGGTTATAGTAATGTATCAAATAAAACATTAACTCAGCCAGAACTTGGACATTTACAGAAATCAAATATTCAAGCATTAAAATATTTAAAAGAATTTCGTGTAAGTCAGGAAAATAAATTCGAAGTTGGAGAAGTTTTAAAAGTTGATTTGTTTTCACCAGGACAAATTGTCAACATAAAAGGTAAGACAATTGGTAAAGGTTTTTCAGGTCTACAGAAACGTCATAACTTTACACGTGGTCCAATGACTCATGGTTCTAAAAATCATCGTGCACCTGGTTCAATTGGTATGGGAACAACACCTGGTCGTGTTTTACCCGGAAAAAAAATGGCAGGTCAATTAGGTAATAAAATCACAACAATTAAAAAACTTAAAGTGATTCAATTAAATCTCGAAGAAAATATTTTAGTTATAAAAGGATCTGTTCCTGGAAAACCAGGAAACTTATTGACTATTATTTCTGCTGAATAAATAAGATCAAATTAAAAATTGAATATTAGTAAAATCAAGTATGATTGTTCACAAATTTATAAAATATGTTCCATTGAATATAACAGGAAAGCCTTTAGATTCTGTTCAGGAATTAAAATTAAGTGTTCTTGAAAAATCTGGAAACTATCTAGTACATAAAGATCTTTTAAGACATCAAACTTCAAAGCGTCAAGGAACTCTTTCAACAAAAACACGAAGCGAAGTTCGTGGTGGTGGTCGAAAACCATGGAAACAAAAAGGAACAGGTCGGGCTAGAGCTGGTTCCAATCGTTCACCTTTATGGAAAGGTGGAGGCGTCATTTTTGGTCCTAAACCTAAATCTGTTTAATTAAAATTAAATAAAAAAGAACGCCGATTAGCATTACAGACCTTACTGTACAATAAAAAAAATAATATACTAATTATTGATGATTTGGAAAATCAGTTAAGTACAGTAAAGACAAAAAATTTTTTAAAAATTTGTAATGATTGTAATATTGATTTACAGCAAAAAAATTTTACTAATCGTTTCAAAAAAAACAGTATCATTAAAATTATCAACACAAAATATTAAAAATGTGGAATTAATTTCCGCTTCAAACTTAAATACTTTTAGTTTACTAAAAGCAAAACAAATTATACTAACCCCGTTAGCAATAAATGATATAAAGGAGATTTATTGTGACTAATTCTGCAAATTTGTCGGTCAATACTATACAAATTATTAAATATCCGATTATTACAGATAAAGCAACAAGACTTTTAGAAAATAATCAATATAGTTTTATTGTTGATCGTTACTCTGATAAAACAACAATTAAAACAGCAATTGAGTATTTATTTAACGTAAAAGTGATCAAAGTGAATACATGTCGTCTTCCACGGAAGAAAAAACGTGTAGGTAAATATATTGGATGGAAACCACAATATAAGAAAGCAGTTATAAGTTTGGCAGAAGGTGATGTAATAAACTTATTTACCGAAAATTAACAAATAAAAAATACTAACGTTTATGAGTATCCGTCTTTACAAATCATATACCCCAGGTACACGAAATCGAGCACTTTCAGGTTTTACCGAAATTACAAAAAACAAACCCGAAAGAAGTTTAATTCAAAAGAATCATCGTAGTAAAGGACGAAATAACCGAGGAGTTATTACCATTCGTCACCGAGGTGGAGGACATAAAAAACGTTATCGACTTATCGATTTTAAACGTAATAAATTTGGAATCAAAGGCAAAGTTGCAGCAATTGAATATGACCCAAATCGAAATGCAAGAATTGCATTAATTCATTATACAGACGGTGAAAAACGCTATATTTTGCATTCAAAAAACTTAAATATTGGTGATACTATTCTTGCCGGTTCTGGTTCTCCATTAAATAGTGGAAATTCTTTACCACTGACAGAAATTCCATTAGGTTCTACAATTCATAATATTGAACTTATTCCAAATAAAGGTGGTCAGCTAGTTCGTGCAGGTGGAACAGCTGCACGAATTTTAGCTAAAGAAGGAAACTATGTAACCTTAAGATTACCCTCTAAAGAAATACGATTACTTCGTAAAGAATGTTTTGCCACAATTGGAGAAGTAAGCAATAATGATATATTCCTAGTTCAAAGTGGTAAAGCAGGACGAACACGTTGGTTAGGAAAACGTCCAACAGTTCGTGGTTCAGTAATGAATCCCTGTGATCATCCACATGGTGGAGGTGAAGGACGGGCCCCAATTGGTCGAACTCGTCCATTAACTCCATGGGGGAAACCAGCATTAGGAATGAAAACACGAAAAAGAAAAAAATTAAGTGATGCTTATATTCTTCGTCGACGCGTCTAAATAATTATTAAATATATTAATATAAATATTTTCAAAATGCCAAGATCCTTAAAAAAAAGCCCGTTTATTGCTTATCATTTGTTAAAAAAAATTAATAAGATGAATAAATCCGGTAAAAAAGATACAATCACAACTTGGTCTAGATCTTCAACTATTTTACCAACTATGGTTGGATTTACAATTGCCGTTTACAATGGTAAACAGCATGTTCCTATTTTTATTTCTGATCAATTAGTTGGGCATAAATTAGGTGAATTTGTATCAACAAGAAATTTTAAAACACACATTAAAGCTGATAGAAAATCAAAACGTTAAAAAACTGAAACTAATGGCTGAATTTTTAAATGGACTAAAATGTAGATGTAAAAAAGAATTTTTGATTACAAAGAAACGAAAAGGAACAAAGCGAAGTGAAGGAAAAGTATTTCAATATCCGAATTCAGAAGAAAGTAGGTTTAAAACTTTTCAAATAAAATACGAACGAAAATTATCTTCAATTGCAAAATTGTTATTAAATAGTTTTCAAAATAAATATTTTTATTACGCAATTGATGATATTTTATACTTCTTAAAATCAAACCCGATTGAACGGGATAATCTTTTAGCAATTTTATATTCGCCTGTTCTATCATTACAAAATAATTTTTCGATTAATTTTTTTGAAATATGGATTCATGATATCTATATAAATGAAAGATCAAAAGAAAATAAGTTTTTGACTACAAATTGTCAAAACTTGGAGCCATTTAGTTATATAACCATTAAACTTTTATATAACACTAAGATACCCATTAAAAAAAAAGAATTTTATTGGTAGATTACTTGTTTTATCTAAAAGCTGTAAAAAGCTTTATCTTTTATTAAAAAAAGTACATATTAAAAAGAATTAATTATGGCAAATTCGCAATCAGTAAAAGCAGTAGCGAAATATATTCGAATGTCTCCTCATAAAATTAGACGAGTAATAGATCAAATTCGAGGGCGTTCTTATCAAGAAGCATTAATGATTTTGGAATTCTTACCTTACGCTGCGGGTGGGCCAATCTGGCAAGTAGTTCATTCAGCAGCAGCAAACGCAAAACATAATTATGGATTAAATAAAAAAAAACTAATTATTGCAGAAATTTTTGCAGACGAAGGACCAAAACTAAAACGAATTCAGCCACGTGCTCAAGGACGAGCATATAAAATTTTAAAACCAACCTGTCATATTACGGTTGTAATGAAAGAAAATAATTAAATTATAAATTTAAACTAAAAGGATTAATTCTATGGGTCAAAAAACACATCCTTTAGGATTTAGATTAGGTATTACTCAGGAACATAAATCTACTTGGTATGCTAATTTTAATCAATATGCAAACATTCTAGAAGAAGATGATAAAATTAGAACTTATATTGATAGTGTTGCAAAAACAAATAATATTTCAAATGTTCAAATTTATCGAAATGGATTAAATAATCAGATTCAGTTAAATATTGAAACAGGAAAACCTGGAATATTAGTAGGTGATTCAGGAACTGGACTTGAAAATTTATTAAAAAATCTTAAAAAAATCTTGCCATTTAATCGTCAACTTACACTTAAAGTTTTTGAAGTTGAAAAAGTTGATTTAGATGCTAATCTTTTAGCTGCTCTAGTTGCTGAACAATTAGAAAAACGGATTGCATTTAGACGTGCGATTCGTGAAGCCTTACAAAGAGCACAAAAACAAAAGGTAAATGGAATTAAAATTCAAGTTTCAGGTCGTTTAAATGGAGCTGAAATTGCCAGAAGTGAATGGATTCGTGAAGGGCGAGTTCCTTTACAAACTTTACGTGCTGATATTGATTATGCAACAACAGAAGCCAATACCATTTATGGCGTTTTAGGAATTAAGGTTTGGCTATTTAAAAGTGAAATCTTGTCTAAATAAAAATTGTTCAAAAAAAGTATACTTTTATTAAAAAAATTTGTTATGTTAAGTCCAAAAAGAACAAAATATAGAAAATATCATCGTGGACGTATGCGTGGGAAGGCAACAAGTGGAAACGAAATTTGCTTTGGTAGTTTTGGTTTACAAGCAGTCGAGCCTAACTGGATAACGTCACGACAAATTGAAGCAGCACGACGAACAATTACACGTTATACAAAACGTGGAGCAAAATTATGGATTAGAATTTTTCCTGATAAAACAGTTACTGCTCGAGCGGCGGAGTCACGAATGGGATCTGGTAAAGGAGCGGTAGATTATTGGGTAGCTGTTGTAAAACCTGGGACAATTTTGTTTGAAATTAGTTCTGTTCCCGAAGAAGTTGCGAAGGCGGCATTAAGTTTAGCTGCTTATAAATTACCATTAAAAACAAAATTTATTAATAAAGATAGTATTAAATAAAAGATGAGTCTACCTCAATTTACTGATATTATTTCACTTTCAAATACAGAAATTTCTGAAGCGATTATTGAAACTGAAAACAAATTATTTAATTTACGTTTTAAAAAAGCTACACGTCAAACTTTTCAATCGCATGAAATAAAACATACGAAACATCGTTTGGCTCAATTAAAAACACTTTTAACGTCTCGGTTAGAAAATTTAGAACAAAAAGAAGAAATTAATAAATAATTACAAATTAAGGAGTTTAAAATGCCAGTCAAACAGAAAATTGGTATTGTAATTAGTAATAAAATGCAAAAAACTATTGTCGTAAAAGTTGAAAACCGTTATCCACACCCAATTTATTCTAAAACTTTAGTAAAGACTAAAAAATATGTAGTTCATGATGAAGAAGAAACATGCAATGTGGGTGATCAAGTATTAGTTCAAGAATGTCGGCCATTAAGCAAAAGAAAACGTTGGAAATTAATTGAAATTCTTTCAAAATCGTCGTTAATAATTTAAATACTATTTTATGATTTATCCTCAAACAATTTTAACAGTAGCCGATAACACCGGCGCTAAAAAAGTAATGTGTATTAGAATATTAGGCGGTAACAAAAAATATGCAGAAATTGGTGACACAATAATCGCAGTGGTAAAAGAAGCAATGCCAAATATGCCTGTTAAACGTTCAGATGTTGTGAAAGCAATTGTTGTTCGGACTAAAAAAACAATCCGTCGACAAGATGGAATGTATATTAGATTCGATGATAATGCAGCAGTATTAGTTAATGCCGACAAAAATCCTCGTGGGACACGTGTGTTTGGTCCTGTAGCGCGTGAGATTCGTGATAAAAGCTTTTCTAAAATTGTATCCTTAGCACCGGAGGTTTTATAAAATGTTAAAGCAACAAAAAATACATGTCAAAATAGGTGATCAAGTAACAGTTATAGCAGGTTCTCATAAAAATGAGACAGGAGAGGTTATTAAAATTAATAAAAAAACTGGAAAGATTATTATCCAAGGAATTAATTTTAAATTTAAACATGTTAAACCAACTACAGATAATGAGATAGGTGAAATTAAACAGTTTGAAGCACCTATTCATCATTCAAATGTCAAACTGGCAAATTAAATTTTAAAAAACTATCGTAAATATGCTAAATCAACATTCATTAGAAGAAATTGCAGACATTCATAATTTACTTGGAGATATAAAAAAAGAATATGAAGAAGGAATTAAGCCTATTTTAATGAAAAATAGCCCTTCTCGATTTAAAAACATTCACACAGTTCCAAAATTAAAAAAAATTCAAATTAATCGTGGACTTGGATTAGCAGCTCAGAACACAAATATTTTAAAAAAAAATATTGAAGAATTTGAAAAGATTACTGGACAAAAGCCACTTATTACAAGATCTAAAAAAGCAATTGCAGGTTTTAAAATTCGTGAAAATATGGAATTAGGATTGAGTGTAACCTTAAGAGGTGAAAAAATGTATGCTTTTTTAACGAAATTATTATTCTTTACTTTCGCTCAAATTAGAGATTTTCGAGGTTTATCTTTAAGAAGTTTTGATAAAGCAGGAAATTATACATTTGGTTTAAAAGAACAACTAATTTTTCCAGAAATAGATTACGATGATGTAGATCAAACTCAAGGGGTTACAATTACGATTGTTTTAGATCATTCTTCTCCAAAATATAATTCAAAATCAATAGATAAAATTTTAAATGGAATGATTTTATTTAAATTTTTAAGATTTCCATTAAATGATTGTGGATATTACGAAAAATATTCTTCGTTTTCTGAAGTCAATCAAGTTTGGGATAAAAAAAAACATTTAAAACGAAAACGTTGGTCACAAGAATAATTAAAGAAAACTATATTTGATAAGGAGATAACTATGGTAACAGATACAATTTCAGATATGTTGACAAGAATTAGAAATGCTCATCTCGTAAAGCATCAAATTGTACAAATTCCTGTTACAAAAATGTCTTTAGCTATTACTAAGATTCTAAAAGAAGAAGGATTTATTGAAGATTTTGAAAATTACCAAGACGGTAATCGGAAGTATTTATTACTTTCATTAAAATATATAGGAAAATCAAGAAAATCTGTCATCAATGAAATTAAACGGATAAGTAAACCAGGTTTACGTGTTTATACAAATTCAAAAGAATTACCAAGAGTTTTAGATAATTTAGGAATTGCAATTATGTCAACATCGAAAGGTGTAATGACAAATTTAAAAGCTAAAGAATTAAATATTGGTGGTGAAGTTTTATGTTATATTTGGTAAATAAGGAGTCTATAAAATGTCACGTATAGGAAAATTACCAATTACTATTCCTCAAAACGTTGAGGTGAATTATAGTGGTTCAGAAATTGTTGTTAAGGGAAAATTTGGAACTTTAGAGACCCAAATTCCTAATACAATTGGAATTCAGCAGAATGACAGTCTATTAAAAGTTAGTTTAAAAGATGAAGCACAAAATCTTCGTTCATTACATGGTTTGTATCGGACATTAATTAATAATATGATTATTGGAGTTTCTGAACAATTTCAAATTACTTTAATTTTAAAAGGAGTTGGATATCGGGCAGTTGTTCAAGGAAACGAAGTTATTTTAAACTTAGGATATAGTCATCCAGTTAAAATTACTATTCCAGATGAAATTTCAATTGAAGTTGTTCAGAATACCACGCTTAATTTAAAATCGTGTGATAAAGAAAAGTTAGGTTTATTTGCTTCAAATATTCGTGCTTGGCGACGTCCAGAACCATATAAAGGGAAAGGAATTTTATATAAAGATGAACAAATTCTTAGAAAAGCTGGTAAAGCTGGAAAATAAGAAAATAAATTATTAATATTCATTAGACTGCTGTCACAATTTTAAAAATTTAAAGATTAAAACTATGAAATTGTCAAAAAAAACGTTGTTAAAATTAAAAAACAAAAATAAAAAATTAAAACCTAATAAATATAAAAAATTAAAACGTGAAGCATTAAGAGGTACTATTAAAGGAACATCTGAAAGACCACGTTTATCAGTTTACCGATCAAATGAACACATTTATGCACAAATTATTGATGATTTAAATTCAAAAACGTTATTATCTTGTTCAACTTTAGATCGATCTATTCAGCTTAATTTATCAACAGGGCGAACTTGTGATGCTTCAAGACTTATGGGAGAAAAATTGGCTAAACTAAGTTTAGAAAAAAATATTACCAAAATTGTTTTCGATCGTGGTCCCTACTTATATCATGGACGTATAAAAGCCTTAGCAGATGGCACAAGAGCGGGTGGTTTAACATTTTAAATTCAAATTTGTATCTAAATACACAAATTAAATATATTTTATGAGTAGTGATTTAAAAAAAATAAATAAAAAAAATTTTCAACGTAATTCTAACAGTCAAGAAGTTAAATTAGTAGAAAGATTAATTAAAATTAGTCGAGTTTCAAAAGTGACCAAAGGTGGTAAAAAGTTAAGTTTTCGAGCAATTGTAGTAATTGGAGATGAAAACGGAAAAGTTGGAGTTGGTGTGGCAAAAGCAGATGATGTTGTAAACGCTTTTAAAAAAGCAAAAACAGATGGTCATAAAAATTTAATAGAATTACCGTTAACAAAATCATTAAGCGTTCCTCATCATGTCGTTGGAAATTTTGGAGCCTGTAAAGTAATTGTTCGTCCATCAATTGAAGGTTCTGGTGTAATTGCTGGTGGAGCCGTACGAATTGTCTTAGAAGTAGCTGGTGTAAAAAATGTAATTGCAAAACAATTAGGCTCAGATAACTTACTAAATAATGCTCGTGCAACAATTTGTGCCTTACAAAATTTAACTACTAAATCAAAAGTCGCACAAGAACGTGGTTTAACTTAAAATAATTCGATAAAGATTAAAACAATAAAACAGTGAAAATTACTAAAGAAATTAAGGATGTTTTATTAAATCGCTTGTTTTTAACTCTTGCAATACTGTTATTAATTCGAGTTGGAACATTTCTTCCTGTTCCAGGAATAAATCATCGTGATTTAGCATTTTATATTCAACGACATTCAGCTGCGAAAAATTTAATAAGTACTTTTTCAGGTGATAATACTTTTGTGATTGGACTATTTACATTAAATATTTTTCCATATATTAATGCAACGATTTTTGTTCAATTATTAATTGGATTTTCCCCAAAACTTGCAAAATTACAAAAAGAAGGTGATTTTGAAGGCCGACGTTCTATTAGTCGGTTAACACGTTTTATTACCCTAATTTGGGCGATTATACAAAGTGTGGGTGTTGCTTTTTATTTGAGACAAATATTGTTCGACTGGAATTATTTATTAGCAGCTGAAATAGTTCTTTGGTTAACAACAGGAGCTATGATTGTCTTATGGTTAAGTGAATTAATTACAGATTATGCTTTAGGAAATGGCTCATCATTATTAATTTATACTAATATTATTTCGAATTTACCTAATCTTTTTAAAAAATTAATTATTCAAAATAATGATAATTTTACGATCATTTCAGCAATAAGTATTGGTTTATTAATTTTTATTTCATTATATGGAATTATTTTCTTACAACAAGGTATTCGAAAAATTCCTTTAATTTCATCAAAACAATTAAATCAATCATCATTCCAAGGTGTAGTAAATACGTATCTGCCTTTAAGATTTAATCAAGCAGGAGTAATGCCTATAATTTTAACAACGGCTATTTTGGTAATTCCAAATTACATTGTCGATTTAGGAATATTTCAGTGGTTAAATTTTCTTCAATCTTTTAAATTTATTTATTGGATAGGATACTTTATATTAATTTTAACATTTAGTTCATTTTATTCCTCAATTGTTTTAAAACCAAAAGATATTTCTGATCAGCTTCAAAAAATGGCGGTAACAATACCGAACGTCCGTCCAGGTTTACAAACTACTTTTTATTTAAAAAAAGTTATTAAGCGAATAACTTTAATAGGTGCGATCATGTTAGGATTTTTAACAGTGATACCCAATTTTATTGAATCTACATTTAATATTACTGGTTTAAACGGTTTAAGTACAACTTCTTTATTAATCTTAGCAGGCGTAATATTAGATTTAATTCGTGAGATTGAAAACATTTATTATTCAAATGTTTATAACAATATGTATAAATAAAATAAAAATTATTATTAAAAAAATTTAAACATGAAAGTTCGTCCTTCAGTTAAGAAAATGTGCGATAAATGTCGAGTAATTAAAAGACATGGTAGAATTATGGTAATTTGTCAAAATCCAAAACACAAACAACGTCAAGGATAATATTTTAAAGGAGTTCATAAAATGGTAAGATTAGTTGGTGTTGATTTACCAAGAAATAAAAAGATTGCATATGCTCTTATGTATATCCATGGCATTGGCCTTACATCTGCGAAAAAGATTATTGAAATTGCAGATATTGACTCTGATACAAGAGTATATGATTTAACAACAGAACAAACTATCGCATTACGTCAAACGTTAGAAGAAGTAGATTTAAAATTAGAAGGTGATTTAAGAAGATTTAATGGTTTAAATATAAAACGATTAAACGAAATAAATTGCCATCGAGGGAAACGACATAGAAATAGTTTACCTGCACGTGGCCAAAGAACACGAACGAATGCTCGTAGTAGACGGGGCGCAAAGAAAACTGTTACAGGAAAGAAAAAATAACTTTACTTGGAATCGTATTTGATTTATTTTAAAATTTTATATGGCACAAACAATTAAAAAATCAGGGATTAAAAAAGCTAAAAATAGTTTTACAAGTGGCGTTGTTCATATTCAATCAACATTCAATAACACAATTGTAACAATTACGAATTTAAAAGGTGATACGATTTCATGGGCTTCTGCGGGAAGTTCAGGATTTAAAGGTGCTCGTAAGAGTACTCCATTTGCTGCTCAAACTGCTGCAGAAAAAGCAGCAATCGAAGCATTAGGCACCGGGATGAAAAATGTTGAAATTTTAGTTAAAGGACAAGGGTCAGGAAGAGAAACAGCAATTCGAGCAATTGAAGGTGCAGGCTTTGAAATAACAGCAATTCAAGATATAACATCAGTTCCCCATAATGGATGTAGACCTCCAAAACGACGTCGAGTGTAAAATCTCTATTTTTAAAATTAAATTATGAATAACATTTCTATTAAATGTCTTAAATCAGAGAAAATTGAATCAGGTACCTGTCACGGACAATTTTTAATAAATTCTTTAAAACCAGGACAAGGTATCACAATTGGTAATCAATTACGCCGAGTACTATTAAATGATTTAGGTGGAATGGCAATTTCTGCAGTTCGAATTGCTGGAGTAAGCCATGAATTTTCAACTATTCCTGGCGTTAGAGAAGATATTCTTGAGATATTATTAAATTTAAAAGGAATTGTTTTAAAAAGTAAAACCCAAACTCCTGAGTTTGGGCGCTTAAAAATTCAAGGACCAGCTGTTATTACAGCAGATTTAATTAAATTACCATCAAATTTAGAGCTTGTAAATCCAAATCATTATGTGATGACTCTTTCTACTTCTCATATTTTGGAAATTGAATTTAAATTTGAATATGGAACAGGATATAAATTAGCTTCTCAGACTTTTTTACAAGAAAATGAAAATTATTTAGAACTAGATACTATTTTCATGCCTGTTCAAAAAGTCGATTTTAAAATAGAAAATGTTTATGATAATTCTAATAATATAACTGAACGAGTCTTCTTGGATATTTGGACAAATGGTAGTATTTCTCCAAATCAAGCTCTTACATCTGCATCTCAAATTACTATTGATTTATTTACTTCATTACTTCAAAATAGAGAGACAAATAAAACTGGTAAATTAGAACCCACGACTCGGTCACTAAACATTGAGCCCTACACTAACGTTGCAATTGAAGAGTTACAATTATCTGTTCGAGCTTATAATTGTCTAAAAAAAGCTCAAATTAATACTGTTGGCGATTTGTTACAATATTCTCCAGAAAAATTACAAGAACTTAAAAATTTTGGGCGGAAATCAGCAGATGAAGTTTTTTCTACATTAAAAAATAAACTAGGTATTATTTTGAAATAATCAGTATCCTTTTTTATTTATTTTATAAAAAAAAAATATGAATTCATTAAATAAAACATTTTTACCAACGAAAAATTATAAAAATCGTAATTGGTATATTATTGATTGTAAAGGACAAAGTTTAGGTAGATTAGCAACAATTATTACAAGTTTATTAAAAGGTAAAATAAAATCTCAGTATCATCCGTCAGTGGATATAGGCGATTATGTAATCCTAATTAATGCTGATTCAATTATTATAAATGAAAATAATAAACATTATCTTGTTTATAATCCTGGACGACCAGGTCATTCATTAACAATCAAAAATGTTTCAGATTGTCTTTCAAAATTTACAATTGAAAGAGCCGTTAAAAGAATGTTGTCAAAAACTGAATCAAAAAGATTAATGAGACGGTTAAAAATTTATAATGATACGACTCATTTACATCAAGCACAAAATCCAGTTGAGATTGATATTACTAATTTATATTCAAATCTTAAATTCGATAAAAAATAGTAACTTAGAAAGATAATAATAATAAAT
>Ga0316592_1000015_pt1 | contig 12606 bp, 7 predicted proteins | sample S0NA_4_FD_207776 | JGI IMG/M metagenome (GOLD analysis project Ga0316592, IMG submission 207776) | Metatranscriptome of rhizosphere microbial communities from salt marsh grasses in Alabama, United States - S0-2_160517rDrB (Metagenome... | ecosystem: Host-associated > Plants > Roots > Rhizosphere ... | reverse complement strand
GCTTGAACGTTTCGGGCTCAACCTGATTGGTCGAGGGCCTGCTTGAACTTCGACCGGGTCCCACGTGGCACCCCCCGGTCTCCACTGGGCTCTCGATACACAGGGCCTCGCGGGGCGTCTGGACTGCACGACCTGGGTCTCACGCGAGACGGGGATTCGGATCATCGACAGCGATGCCGGCGCTCGATGGAGGGCAGTCTGGTTATGAAACGGCGCTCGGCGTTAGACTTGAACATGCCGCAACATGCCGCTTCCACCTTTGTGGACCGCGACGTTGGCGATGGCCAGTCGCCAGCATACGCCACCTGCGCCGAGCTCCAGGGATGACGCTAGCCTCCGGACCCCGACACCTTCTTCGGCGACGGCAGCTACTGACCGACCAGCGACGGGCCGGGCTCCAGTTCGTCATCCATCAACGGCGCCCTCGCCTCAAACCGTCTTCATCGCGGCAGGTCGCTCGCCCCCATCAACCACTCATCGACTGCACGGGCACATTGCCGCCCCTCGCGGATGGCCCAGACGACCAGCGACTGGCCGCGGCGCGTATCGCCGGCGGCAAAGACGCCGGGCACGTTGGTCTGGTAGGCGGCGGGGCCGTCGGTGGTGCCCTTGACGTTGCCGCGGGGATCGAATTCGAGGCCCTTGGCCTCTTTCAGGGCCTCGAGCATGCCCTCGTGGACCGGGTGTAGGAAGCCCATCGCGAGCAAAACCAGGTCGGCCTTGATCTGACCGGCAGAGCCCTCGACCTCGGACATCTGCCAGCGGCCTTGCTCGTCCTTGTCCCACCGGACCAGGACGTAGTTCAAGGCCCTGACGTTGCCGTGCTCGTCGGCCTCGAAGGATTTCGTCAGCACGTTCCAGAGCCGCTCGCAGCCTTCCTCCTGACTGCTGGAGGTGCGCAGCTTGTTCGGCCAGTTCGGCCAGGTCAAACCCTTGTCCTCCTTCTCCGGGGGCTTGTCGAGGATCTCGATCTGGGTGACGGAGCGGGCACCATGACGGTTCGAGGTACCGATGCAGTCCGAGCCCGTATCCCCTCCGCCGATCACGACCACGTGCTTGCCCTCGGCGCTGATGAAGTCCTCATCGGGGACATAGACGCCCTGCACGCGCTTGGAGTTCGGCCGCAGGAAGTCCATGGCGAAGTGGATCCCGTCGAAGCTGCGACCCGGTACATCGAGGTCACGAGGCTTTTCGCTGCCGCCAGCGAGGACGATGGCATCGTGCTCGGCGACGAGCTCATCGACGGGCTTGTCGACGCCGATGTGGCACTGGGTATGGAACTCCACGCCTTCGGCGAGCATCTGCGCCATACGCCGGTCGATGAGCTTCTTGCTGAGCTTGAAATCGGGAATGCCGTACCGCAGCAGGCCGCCGATGCGGTCTTCCTTCTCGAAGAGGGTCACGCTATGCCCGGCGCGGGCGAGCTGCTGAGCACAGGCGAGTCCGGCGGGGCCGGAACCGACCACGGCGACGGTCTTGCCGCTGCGGTGGGCCGGCACCTGGGGCTTGATCCATCCCTCGGCCCAGGCGCGATCGGCGATGGCACGCTCGATAGACTTGATGGCGACGGGCTTGTCGTCGATGTTGAGCGTACAGGCGGCCTCGCAGGGGGCTGGGCAGATGCGCCCGGTAAACTCCGGGAAGTTGTTGGTCGAGTGCAAGACCTCGATGGCGGCCTGCCAGTCCTGTTTGTAGACCAGGTCGTTCCAGTCCGGGATGATGTTGTGGATTGGGCAGCCCTGGTGACAGAACGGGATGCCGCAATCCATGCAACGGGCACCCTGGACGCCGATGTCCTCGGCGCTCAGGGGACGGACGAACTCCTCGTAGTGGACGACACGATCGCCGACCGGCTGATAGCCGGGCTCGGCGCGCTCGTATTCCATGAAGCCGGTGGGCTTACCCATTGTCTGCGACCTCCAGCGGATTGGTGGCACCGCGCAGCTGCGACTGGTGCGGCAGCGACGGGCGTGGCGGGCGGCTGCGGCTGGTCTGCATCTCGGCCAGGGCGCGGCGGTAGTCCACCGGCATGACCTTGACGAATTTCGCCAGCATCGCCGGCCAGTCGTCGAGGATGCGCCGGGCCACGTCGGAGTTGGTGTAGTGCAGGTGCTGCGTGATCAGTTGCTTGAGGCGGATCGCGTCGTAACGGGTCATGTCGTGGCTGACGTCGACCAGGCCGTGGCTCTCCAGGTCGCCGCCCTGGTGGTCGATAGCCTCCAGGTAGTCATCCTCGTCCGCGATGGGCTCCAGCTCGACCATCGACAGGTTGCAGCGCTGGGCGAAACCGCCCCTCTCATCAAACACGTAGGCAACACCACCGCTCATGCCGGCGGCGAAGTTGCGCCCGGTCGGTCCCAAGCAGACCATGATGCCACCGGTCATGTACTCGCAGCCATGGTCTCCGACTCCTTCGATGACGGCGGTGGCGCCGGAGTTGCGCACACAGAAGCGCTCGCCGGCCACGCCGCGGAAGAAGCACTGGCCACTGATGGCGCCGTAGAGCACGGTGTTGCCGACGATGATGTTGTCCTCGGCCCGCTCGATGCCCGACTCGGGCTGCGGATAGATGATCAGTCGCCCGCCGGAGAGCCCCTTGCCCACATAGTCATTGGCCTCGCCGGCCAGCTCGATGGTCACGCCGTGGGCGAGCCAGGCCCCAAAGGACTGGCCGCCGATGCCGCGGGCCTTGACGTGGATCGTGTCGTCGGGTAGCCCGGCGTGACCGTAGCGCTCGGCGACTCGCCCGGAGAGCATGGTGCCGACAGTGCGGTTGTAGTTTTTCACCTCGGTCTCGATGCGCACCGGCTCACCGCGCTCCAAGGCTGGCTGGGCCTGAGCGATGAGCTCATGGTCGAGGGCCTGGTCCAGCCCGTGGTCCTGGGACTCGCAGTTGTAGAGCGCGACGGGCTTGTCGTCGATCGGGGTCGCCTTCGGCTTGGCGAGGATGCGGCTGAAGTCGAGGCCTTTGGCCTTCCAGTGCGCGATGGCCTTGCGCATCTCCAGGCGATCGCTTTGGCCGATCATCTCATTGAAGGTGCGGAACCCGAGTCGGGCCATCAACTGGCGAACCTCTTCGGCGATGAAGAAGAAGTAGTTGATGACGTGCTCCGGCTTGCCGGTGAACCTCTTACGCAGCTCCGGGTCTTGGGTGGCGACGCCCACCGGGCAGGTGTTCAGATGGCATTTGCGCATCATGATGCAGCCCGAGACGATCAGCGGCGCGGTGGCGAAGCCGACCTCGTCGGCACCCAACAGCGCGGCGATGACCACATCGCGGCCGGTGCGCATGCCGCCGTCCGCCTGCACGGCGATACGCCCGCGGAGCCGGTTCAGCACCAGGGTCTGGTGGGTCTCGGCAAGACCGATCTCCCACGGGGAGCCAGCATGCTTGATGGAGGTCAGCGGCGAGGCGCCAGTGCCACCATCGTAGCCGGCGATGGTGACATGGTCGGCGTGGGCCTTGGAGACTCCAGCGGCGACAGTACCGACGCCCACCTCGGAGACCAGCTTGACCGAGATGCGCGCCCGCGGATTCGCGTTCTTCAGGTCGTGGATGAGCTGGGCCAGGTCCTCGATGGAATAGATGTCATGGTGCGGCGGCGGCGAGATCAGGCCGACACCGGGGGTGGAGTGTCGTACCCGGGCGATCTGGGCATTGACCTTGTGGCCGGGCAGCTGGCCGCCCTCGCCGGGCTTCGCGCCCTGAGCGACCTTGATCTGGATGTCGTCGGCGTTGACCAGGTACTCGACGGTGACGCCGAAGCGACCGGAGGCGACCTGCTTGATGGCCGAGCGCTCCGGGTTCATGGAGCCATCCGGCAGCGGCGTGAACCGCTCGGGCTCTTCGCCGCCCTCGCCGGTGTTGGACTTGCCACCCAGCGCGTTCATGGCCCGGGCGAGGTTCGAGTGGGCCTCGTAGCTGATCGAGCCGAAGGACATCGCGCCGGTGGCGAAGCGCTTGACGAGCTCTTGCGCCGGCTCGACCTCATCGATGGGGATCGGCTCGTCGGCCCACTTGAAGTCCATCAGGCCGCGGAACGTCAGCAGACGCTCGCTCTGCTCGTTGACCAGGCGGGAGAATTCCTCGTAGGTCCTGGCATCGTTGGCGCGGGTGGCGTGCTGAAGCTTCGAGATGGTGTCCGGGGTCCAGACGTGGTCTTCGCCGCGGAGCCGGAAGGCGTAGTCGCCACCCACGTCCAGGTGCCGGCGCAGGATGTGCTCTTCCCCGTAGGCACCCTGGTGCCAGCGCACCGCCTCGGCGGCAACCTCGGCTAGCCCGATGCCCTCGACCTTGCTCGGGGTGCCGGTGAAGTACTCGGCGATGAAGGCGCTGTTGAGGCCGACGGCGTCGAAGATCTGGGCCCCGCAATAGCTCTGGAAGGTACTGATGCCCATCTTCGACATGACCTTCTTCAGCCCCTTGCCGACCGCCTTGATATAGCGGGTCTGGGCCTCGTCGAAGCTCAGACGACCGCTGCCGTCGGCGGGCAGCCGTGGCAGCAGCGAGGCGATGGTGTCGAAGGCAAGGTAGGGGTTGATCGCCTCGGCCCCGTACCCGGCCAGCGTCGCAAAGTGGTGCACCTCGAGCGCGGCGCCGGTCTCGACGACCAGACCCGAGCTCGTGCGCAGACCCTCGCGTATCAGGTGATGATGCACCGCCGACGTGGCCAGCAGGGCAGGGATCGGGATATTGTCCGCATTGGTGCGGCGGTCCGACAGGATCAGGATGTTGTGCCCGGCGCGGACGGCGTCCTCGGCCTCGTGGCAGAGCCGATCCAGCGCCGGGGCCATGCCGTTGGCACCGTCAACCGCTGGGTAGACGGTATGCAAGGTCTTGGTGCTGAAGGCACCGCCGGAATTGTCCTGAATGTGGCGGATGCGCTCGAGGTCGGCGTTGGTCAGCACCGGTTGGTTGACCTCGAGTCGCCAGTGCTTGCCGGCCTCGGACAGCCCGAGCAGGTTCGGGCGCGGGCCGATCAGCGAGACCAGCGACATGACCAGTTCCTCGCGGATCGGGTCGATGGCCGGGTTCGTGACCTGGGCAAAGTTCTGCTTGAAGTAGCTCGACAGGTGCTTGGAGCGCGCCGACAGCACCGATGGTGGATTGTCGGCCCCCATCGATCCGACCGCCTCCTGGCCGGTCAAGACCATTGGGGTTAGAAGGAACTTGACGTCCTCCTGCGTGTAGCCGAAGGACTGCTGGGCATCGAGCAGCACGTCCTCGGTGGGTGCCATCGGTGCGACATCGGTCGGCAGCTCGTCGAGGTGGATCTGGGTCTTGTTGAGCCATTCGCGATAGGGTTGGGCGTTGGCAAGCCCGGCCTTGATCTCGGCATCGTCGATGATGCGGCCCTGCTCCAGATCGATCAGGAACATCTTGCCGGGCTGCAGCCGCCACTTCTTGACGATTCGAGCATCGTCGATGTCGAGCACACCCATCTCCGAGCCCATGACGACTAGATCGTCGTCGGTGACCAGATAGCGCGCCGGACGCAGGCCATTGCGATCCAGGGTCGCACCGATCTGGCGACCATCGGTGAAGGCGATAGCGGCGGGGCCATCCCAGGGCTCCATCAGCGCGGCGTGGTATTCGTAGAAAGCGCGGCGCTCCTCGTCCATCAGCCGGTTGCCCGACCAGGCCTCGGGGATCAGCAACATCATCGCATGGGCCAGCGAATAGCCGCCCATGACCAGCAGTTCCAGCGCATTGTCGAAACAGGCCGAGTCCGATTGACCCTCGGGGATCAGCGGCCAGATGGTGTTCAGGTCGTCGCCGAGTACGTCGGAGGCCATGGTATGACGGCGCGCCGCCATCCAATTGACGTTGCCGCGCAGCGTGTTGATCTCGCCGTTGTGGCAGATCATCCGGAACGGCTGGGCCAGGTCCCAGGTCGGGAAGGTGTTGGTGGAAAAGCGCTGGTGGACCAGGGCCAGTGCAGACTCGAAACGTTCGTCCTTCAGGTCCAGGTAATAATTGCCGACCTGGCCCGCCAGCAGCATGCCCTTGTAGTTGATCGTCCGCGATGACATCGACGCCACGTAATACGCGGTCTTCTCGTAGCCTGCGGCGCGAATGGCGTTGTCCATGCGCTTGCGGATGACGAAGAGCTTGCGCTCGAAGGCGTCCTGGTCCGGGCAGTTGTCGCCGCAGCTGACGAAGACTTGGCGGACCTTGGGCTCCGTCGGCAGGACACTGACGCCGAGATCGCTGTTGTCGACCGGCACGTCACGCCAGCCGAGCACGGTCTGGCCGCCCTCGGTGAGGTGTCGCTCGACTGTCGCCTGCATCGCCTCGCGTGCGGTGTCGTCCTTGGGCAGGAAGACCATGCCGACCCCGTAGTGGCCAGCGGCCGGCAGCTCGAACTCGACTTGGGAGCGGAAGAAGGCATCCGGCATCTGAACCAGGATGCCGGCACCGTCACCGGCCTTGGGGTCGGCGCCGACGGCGCCGCGGTGGGTCAGGCGCTCGAGGATCTCGAGCCCTTGTCGAACGATCCGATGACTCTTTTCGTTCTTGATGTGGCAGACGAAACCGACGCCGCAGGAATCGCGCTCCAGGGCTGGATCATACAAACCCTGAGCGGGCGGATAGGCACGAAGGTTCATCGGAGACCTCGCTGGAACCGTGTTCAGGACGGTCGATTGTGGCCCCCGGATGGCGCGTTAACACCACCAGGATGCTCCGGTTTTGACAATCGCCGATCGTGGAAACCCCCCGCCAGTCCACCCTGCCGATGTGGAGGATGGTCGGGACGTGGGATCGGATGACTTGATTGTAGCGGCCGATGGTGGCAGCACGCCGGTGCGGCGGACCGGCAATGGTACGTCATAAGCAGGTGCTATGCCAGGGTGAGCCCATGATCTCGGAGCGCGCGCCGATAGTCATCCAGACGAGCACCTGTCGACCTGCATCAACTCGGTGCAGTTGATCGCAGGCTGCACTCCGATGGGGCGCACCGCGTCATCGATGCAGATGGCGGCCCCAGATTGAACCGGACCTCGCGACGCTAGCCGTTCCATGAGCTCGAGTGACCTGAACGGGCACGCTGCCGGGCTGCATCGATCGTCGCTCGAAGCTGGTCGGTGCTGAAGTCGGAGCTGACCACCGCGCTGCCGATGCCCTCGAGCAGGACGAGGCGCAGTGTCCCGTCCACGACCTTTTTGTCGACCGCCATCAGCTCCAGCCAGCGGTCGGTGGAGAGATCGACGGGCGGATCGACCGGCAGACCGAAGGCGGCGATGACCGCGCGGACATGCTCGCTCGTCGCCGGGTCGATCCAGCCTAGAGCCGCCGACATGGCGGCGGCCATGGCCATACCGGCCCCAACCGCCTCGCCATGAAGCCAGACGCCGTAGCCGGCACCGGCCTCGATGGCATGACCAAAGGTGTGCCCCAGATTCAACAGGGCACGTTGGCCAGCCTCCAGCTCGTCGGCAGCCACGACATCGGCCTTATTGCGACAAGACCGTTCGATCGCCTCGGTGAGCGCGCTCGCATCGCGGGTCAGCAGCACCTCGCGGTGTGTCTGCAGCCAATCGAAAAACCCCGGATCACGGATCAGTCCGTACTTCAGCACCTCGGCCAATCCCGCCCGCAGCTCCCGGTCCGGCAGCGTACTCAGCGTGTCGGTGTCGGCGATGACCGCGCGGGGCTGGTGAAAGGCGCCGATCATGTTCTTGCCGGCGGGATGGTTGACGCCGGTCTTGCCGCCGACGGACGAATCGACCTGGGCCAGCAGCGTTGTCGGCACCTGGATGAAGGCCACGCCCCGCTGATAGCAGGCAGCGGCAAAGCCGGCCATGTCGCCGATGACACCGCCGCCCAAGGCGACAAGCGTGCAGCTACGGCTGAATCGGTTGGCCAGCAGGGCGTCGAAGATGCGGTTCAACGTGCCGAGGTCTTTGTACTGCTCGCCGTCGGGCAGGATGACCTCGGCCACATCGAGGCCCGACAAGGCTGCCCGGACCTGCTCCAGATAGAGTGGAGCAATGGTCTCGTTGGTGACGATCATCACGTGCGAGTGACCGATATGGGACCGGTAGCACGACGGGTCGGCGATCAGACCAGGGCCGATCATGATCGGATAGCTGCGATCGCCCAGCGCGACACTGAGCGTTCGTCCAGTCGGGGCCATCAAGGATCGATCCCGTCGAGGCGGCGGCGAATCTCCTTGACGACCGACGAGGTCCCACGCCGCTCGGTCGACACCACCAGGTCGGCGACCTGGCGATAGATGGGCTCACGCTCTGCCATCAGATCACGCAGTCGCTGCAACGGGTCCTCGGTGTCCAACAGCGGTCGATTGCGGTCGCGGGATGTCCGCGCGTACTGCTGCTCGGGGCTGCAGTGCAGGTAGATGACGAATCCTCGGGCGGCCAACTGCTGACGATTCTCCGCGGACAGCACAACCCCGCCTCCAGTGGCCAGCACCACGCCCTCGCGTTGCGCGAGGTCCTCGACCACTTGACGCTCGCGCTTGCGGAAGCCGTCTTCGCCCTCGTACTCGAAGATGGTCGGGATGTCGACGCCGGTGCGGCGCTGGATCTCCTGGTCGCTGTCGAGGAATTCGTAGCCGAGCGCCTCGGCCAATTGCCGTCCAATGGTGCTTTTGCCGGCCCCCATGGGGCCGACGAGAAAGATGTTCTGTGGCCGTGTCATGGTGACAACGATATGTCAGATGGCGGCCATTGGGCAAGGCCGGAACGGTCGCGGCATCTGGCGGGCGATCAGCGCTCGGCGAGGTTACCTTGCAGGATCTTTGGCGTGACGAAGATCAGCAGCTCGCTGTTGTTGTCGAGCCGCGCGGTCCGCTTGAACAGGTTGCCGACCACCGGCAAGTCGCCCAGCCACGGCACCTGCTCGCGGTTGAAGGACTTTTCACGCTCGTAGACACCGCCCAGAACCACGGTCTCGCCATTGTCGACCAAGACCTTGGTCTCGACCGAGCGGGTATCGATCGCTGGATTACCGTTGACCGTGTTGCTCCAATCCGGATTATCCTTGCTGACGGCCAGATCCATGATGATTCGGTCGTCCGGGGTGATGTGGGGCGTGACATCAAGGGTCAAGGCGGCATCCTTGAACGCCACCGTATTCGTGGTGGACGTTTGATTGGACTCCTGGTAAGGGATCTGCTGGCCAACCTGGATCGTTGCCTGCTGCTGGTCGGAGGTAATGAGCCGGGGGCTCGAGACGACCTCACCGCGACCCTCGCGCTGCATGGCCGAGATCTCGAGCTGCAGCAGATAGGAGCCGGCCTTACCGATCAGGAAGTTGACGGCGCCTGCAGGGTCCGTCACCGGGAGGTTAACCATAAGGCCCTGTGCACCGTCGACGTCGATCGTGGAGTTGAATCGCTGGCCTTCTCTGTCCGACATGAACGGACCGGTATAGATATCCTGCGTGTTCTGAACTCCGCCCGGCTGGGTGCCAGAGACCAACAGCTCGGTGCTGCTGAATGAGCCCATCGATCCGGTCAACCCGAAGCGTACACCGAGGTCCCGAGCAAAGTCGTTGTTCGCGATGACGATTCGCGATTCGATCATGACCTGCCGTACCGGCTTATCAAGTCGGTTGACAAGCGCTCTGACCTCTTCGATCTTCGCCGCCGTATCTTGAACCAGCAGCGTGTTGGTGCGCTGGTCGACGCTGACGCTGCCGCGATCGGGCGTCAGCAGGTTGGCATCCTCCGACTGGATCAGGTCGCGGAGATCCGTTGCGGTGGCGTAATTCACCTGGACAAACTCCGAGCGCAGTGGCGCGAGCTCCTCCAAGTCCTGCTGTGCTTGGAGCTCCAAGCGCTCGGCATTGATGATTTCCTGAGCAGGCGCGACCATGATGACGTTGCCGGTCTGGCGCATGTCGAGTCCTTTGGTCTTCAGGATGATATCCAGCGCCTGGTCCCAGGGAACATTCTTGAGACGCAGCGTAATGTTGCCGCGCACCGTATCACTGGCAACCAGGTTCAAGCCGGTGAAGTCGGCCAGCAGCTGCAAAACGGCCCGCACCTCGATGTCCTGGAAGTTCAGCGACAGCCGATCGCCGGTATAGACGATCTTATCGCGCTCAAGCTGCTCCTTCTCGGCGGGCGTCAGCGCGCGAAACTCCAATGTGAACAGATTATCCGTTTGATAGGCGAGGTAATCGTAGTCGTCCGTCGTCTGGACATCGACACGCACCCCGCCGTCGTCTGCCCGGGATTCGACGGCGACGACCGGGGTGGCAAAGTCGACGACATCCAAGCGTCGGAACAACCGCTGCGGAAGCTCGGTGTTGTCGATGGCAACGACCACGTCGCGGCCCTCTTCGCGCACGCTCACGTGGGTCCTGGCACTCGGCAGCGTGATGATGACCCGCCCCTCACCGTCGGCGCCGCGGCGAAAATCGATATTCTTCAGCGTGCCCCGCGGACCGCGGGGGACCCGCGAGGGGCGTCGCTGCACAGGCTGAGGTCGAGCGGCTGCCGGCACCGAGGGACGGCTCTCGATCGGTGGAGCTTCTGCGGCACGAGGGGCCGGTGGCGGCGGGGTCTCAGTCGCTGGATTGAGTGCAATCGTGACGCGGTTTCCGACGGTCGTCACATCGTAGGGGACCGACTCGTTCAGATTGAGGACTACTCGCGTGCGATCGCTCGCCTCCACCGCCGCTAGGCTGTGCGCAACGCCAAGACCGATCGGCATCGGTCGCTTGGCCAGGTTGCTTTTGGCGCCGGGGAAATCGATCGCGATCCTTGGCGGATTGTCCGTCGCAAAGTCGTTCGATGCCGATACGGTGCCGGAGAAGATCAGGTCGATCTCCACCTGGTTGCCTGGCAGGGATGCAAACTCGATGTCTTCGAGAACCGGCGCCGCATATGCCGAAACAGCGACCATCGCCATTACGAGGCCCAGCCAAGCACGCAGAAGCGGGCTGGCGATGCCACACCAGGACGAGGTCTGATCGCCTCGCGCATGAGGGGAGATTGTCATGATCATGCGTAGTTCTCCGGCGAGCTCATCATTGCTTGAGGGCAATCTCGGCCTGTCTTTCACGCCAACGACCGCCCCTGTCTGGCACGATCTCGGTCAGCTGAACACGCTCTGGATTGATGTTGGTCACTTGGCCGTTGTTCTTGCCCAGATAATTGCCGACTCGGACGCGGTGGAGGATACCGTCCGGCGTGCGAATGAGCCCCCAGCGCGCGTCTTCACGCTCCAGCGTGCCGACCATGTCCAGGGAGTCGAGGGAGTATTGTTCCAATTCTTCCTTTCTACGCAAGGGATCCGGCGCCAAATCACTTTCGGACCCGGAGCTGGCAGCTCGTGCGCTTTGAACGTCCATGACGAAAGGATCGCGCCTCTCACCCGGTTGGTAGACAAAGGTTTTGACCTGCTTCATCTCCGGCAGCGGCGCCAGGGGCTCGGGCGGCCGCGCCTTGACCTTTTCCGCGTAGGCTTCAAGCTCATCGAGCCTTGCACCACCGCAGCCCGCCAAAGCGATCGTCAAACCGATCACCAAGCAAGCGCGGACCATCACTGCTCCTCCTCTTCCAGATAGCGGTACGTCTTCACTGTCGTCTCGAGCACCAGCAACTGGCCAGGCTCTCCTTCTTTGGAAGGCTGACCAAGCGTGCTGATTGAAACCGGGTGGATGGTAACGATTCGAGGGAGCGAGGCGAGCCCGCTGATGAAGGAGCCGAATTCGTGATAGAGACCTGTGACGCGAATCAGAATGGGCAGTTCGGCGTAAAATTCCTTTTTGATCTCACCTGACGGCTTAAAGAGCAGAAACTCCAGCCCGGAGGCCAGGCCCGTCTGTGAGACCTCGACCAGCAGACCAGCAACCTCGGTTTTGTCGGGCAGCTGCTGGAGCAGGACGCCGAGTGAGTCCCGCATCTCGACCAGCTGCTCTTCGTAGGCTTCCAAGTTCGCGGCCTTTTTCTGTTTTGACTCGAAGCTTTGTCTCAACGTCAGCTCTTCGGATCTAGCGCTTTTGAGCCGATCGAGCTGATCGCTGGTATCAAAATAGTACCAAGCGAACCCAAGCACCACACAGACAAATAGGATTACGAAAACCTTCGCCGGCGCGGGCCACTCGGCGATGTTGCTTAGCTCTAGCTGATTCAGTTCATTGAGGTCCATCGCTGCTGTCTCGTGTTGGCGCCTGCCTTCAAAAGTACACTGGGGACTTCGCTCGCCGGCGCTCGTTCCTCAGCCCTGATCGGCGGACGTCTCGGCAGCACTGCGCGCCTGGTCGAACGACATTCGGAAATGACTGAGGCCAGTGCCGGTCTTATCCTTATTCTCGATCAGCAACAACCGCGGGTTACTGATCCATATCGAGCGCTCCACGTTTTGCATGAATGCCGAAACGCGGGCGTTGGATTCCGCCCGACCCTCAACGATGACTTCCTTCTCGTTCTTTTTGAACGCCGTCAGAAATACGCCCTGGGGGATTGCGTTGACGAGCTCGTCCATGAGATGAACGATCTCTGGTCGACTTTCCTGCAGCTGGTGAATCACGTCCATGCGCGCTAGCAGGCTTGCCTTTTCGTGCTCCAGCGATTCGATCTTCTTGATGCGCCGATTGAGCTTGGATATCTCGGCGTTCAGGAATTGGTTCCG
>Ga0316592_1000014_pt1 | contig 12867 bp, 10 predicted proteins | sample S0NA_4_FD_207776 | JGI IMG/M metagenome (GOLD analysis project Ga0316592, IMG submission 207776) | Metatranscriptome of rhizosphere microbial communities from salt marsh grasses in Alabama, United States - S0-2_160517rDrB (Metagenome... | ecosystem: Host-associated > Plants > Roots > Rhizosphere... | reverse complement strand
CATCGCCAAGATCGAGCGCGCCACGGCGCTCGAGAACCTGGACTCGATCCTGCACGCGGCTGACGGCATCATGGTCGCCCGCGGCGACCTCGGCGTCGAGATCCCCATCGAGACCATCGCCGTCGCCCAGCGTAAGATCACCGAGCAGGCCAACGTCCACGGCAAGCCGGTGATCACCGCCACGCAGATGCTCGAATCCATGGTCCAGTTCCGCCGCCCGACTCGGGCCGAGGCCACCGACGTGGCCAATGCCATCCTTGGCGGGACCGACTGCGTGATGCTGTCGGCGGAGTCGGCCATGGGTCGCTTCCCGGTAGAGGCCGTCGCAATGCTCGCCGGCATCGCCACCGCCATCGAGCCGGATCGCGACAACCGCCCGCTGGCCCAGGCGCTGGGTGCCTATGGTAAGGACCGCCAGTTGCGCGCGGTGGACCTGATCGCCCGCAGCGTGTACCACACCGTCGAGCGCGGCGCCCCCCGCGGGGTGGTATGCCCCACCCGAAGCGGCAACACGGCCCGCAACATCGCCCGCTTCCGGCTGCCTTGCTGGGTCATCGCCCTGTGCCCGGACCCCAGCGCGGCCCAGTCGCTGCAGTTCTCCTACGGTGTCCAGGCCCTTGACGTCGACGGCGAGCGCGAAGACTGGACTGGCTTCGTCCGTAGCTGGCTGGCCGAGCAGGGCATCGATCGCGGCCTTGTCCTGCTCACCCAGGGGCCATCCGCCGAATATCCCTGCGGCAACCACCGCCTGGAGATCATCGAGCTGGACCCGGAGCAGGAGCGTCCTTGCGCCTGATTGCCGAAGGTTTTCGGAAATAGGGCCTGTCGGGTCGATGTCGCGCCCAGCGCTCGGCGGCCGGTCGAATAGACGAGCGTCGAGCCAGGCGTTTCAGCGAGGCTCGAAGAAGCGGTCGCCGCGCCAGCTGAGCACGGCGCCATCGGACAGGATCTCCTCGACCTTGATGCCGTCGCGGCCGGTGTCGCCTTCCGACAGCTTGCGGCCGTTGATGTAAACGAACCGGCGGCGCGGCTTGGCATCGTAGACGTGGACGCTGAGGGACAGCGGCGGTAGCTTGGCCCGCAACGCTTGTGAGGCCGGCGACACCCTGGTGCTGGCTACCGGGGTTGGCTCGGCTTTCGAAGCGGACGTTTGGCGAGGTGGGGTCGGGGCGGACTTGGACGCCTTGCTTTCAGCATCCGGCGGGCCGCCTCCCCCCCCCTTGACGGAGCGCTTGAACAGCTCGATGTCGGCGAGGAGGTCATCGGGGATCGGGACCGGCTCATCCGCTGGTGGCGGTTGACGCGGCTCCGAACCGATGGCTGGCGGGGAGGCCGCGGGGCCGAGCACGGCCCGCCGCAGCTCCTCCGCCCCCCGGGGGAGCTGCTCGCCGGGGCTCGTGGGCGCCGGGACCACCAAGACCTCCGGCTCACGCGTCGACGGAGCCTCGGACGCGATGCCGAGACCATCATCGCCGCCGACGGGCGTCGATGACGCCGCAGGAGTGTTGAGACTCGCGACGGCCGATGTCCTCGTCGGGTTGGTCGGGGAGGGTTCGGGGGTTGGGGTCGACGAATCCATGCGCACCGCCGGCACGTCCGTATTGGAGGTTTGCCCGACAGGGGTGGATGTCGCCGCGATTGGTGCTCTAACCTCCGGCGCCATCGGTTGATTCACTTGGGTGTCCGTGGCAGTAGAGGAAATGATCGGCTGGCTCGTTGCCGGTACAGCACGGTTCGATGTGGGCTGGGTTCGTGGCGCGCTCGACGACGTCCGGAGCGCGTAAAGGGTCGCGCCGACGATCGAGGCTCCGAGCAGGATGAGCCCCGGGACCCAAACCCAGGCCGGCATACGCCGCGGCTCCGGCAATGGCTCGGTGTCGAACAGCCCGCGCTCCAGACGGGGGATCTGGCCCAGCTCACGCTCCTGCTGGGAGCGCTTCAGGGCTTCGAGGATGTAAGACATAGGCGTGGAGATCGCAGGCCCAGGGCAGGCGCTATATTCCGGCTCGCCAGAGGCGAACGGCTGGCAGGCCAGGCGTTCAGGGCGATTGGCTGAAACGGTTGAGACTGGATTCGGCCACCAGGTTGTTGAGCAGGATCAGCGTTCGGGGCCCGGCGATCCCGTCGGGACGAAGCCCTTGGCCGCGCTGGAAACGCTGCACAGCACGCACCAGAGCCTCATCGTAGACAGGTGAGTCGGTGTTGGTCACCTCAGCTTCAGGTAGCTGCGCGAGCTGCGTTCGCAGCCATTGGACGACCTCTCCCAAGCTCTTTCGCGAGATAAAGCGAACCCCGGGGCGTGGCGGGCGCCAAAGCATCAGATAGTCGCCTGACCAACGCTCGTCCAGCGCGGCAATGGCTGCTCGGGCCGCGCCATTGCCGTTGTCGATGGTCGCGAACTCTTCGTCGAGGGCGGATATGACGACATAGCCGTCGTTGCGACCGTCGGCCGATTTCAGGCGCAGCGCCACTGGCCGGTCGAACAGTCGGAGCTCGCTCCAGCGACCGTCGTTGCGCTCGCATTCGAGGTCGAGCCCGCGGACCGATTGACAGCTGACGTCCGCCCCCGCCGGTGGTGACATACCCCAGGCAGCGACGAGGGCCGCGATGGCAGCCGGCTCGCTAAGCAGCACCCCGGGCAGGTCTGCGTCTGCCAGGTCCGCCAAGTCCGACGGGACCTGGCTCTTCGTCAGCCTCAGGGACGGGGGCCGGCTCGAAGGTGCAGCATTGGGAGCACTGGCTGTCTGACTCGTTGCCGTTTCGATATCGTCCGGATCAGCTGGATCGGCTGGACTGTCCGGATCGGCCGGATCGGCCGGATCAGCCGCAGTGATCTGCTGGTCCTCCGCCATCCCGTCGGGCGGGGCGACGATCTCTGGCGTCGCCAGGGGCTCGGTATCAGTCGTCGTTAGCGGCGCGGACGCACTCGCCGGGTCGGCTCGATCACTTGAGCGCTCTCCTGGCGCGGCGTCCTGCGCGTCGTCGGGGAGCAATGCGGCGCCAATCGTGGGCATCGCGGGACTTGTGAACGCCGGCGAAGGTGCAGAGGCTGAGGGCGGCGAGTCCTGGACGGCTGCGGCTACGGCTGCTGGCTGCTGCCCTGACCAGGGCATCCCAGCGAGCGTGCGAAGCGATACGAGGCCGTCGTTGGCGAGTCCAGAGACCCCTATCCAAACACCAAGCCCGATCGCCAGCAGCAGGCTCATGGCGATCGCGAGCGCTCGACCGATACCCGTCACGATTGGCTGGCCAGAGCCACGAACCTCGCGAGCGGCACGCTTGACGATGGTTGGAGTGACCTGGAGCTGGCGACTGGCGGCGGTGCCGAGTAGGGCGCGGTCGCAGATCAGATTTATCAGCCGCGGGACGCCGCCGGAGCAGCGATATACCCGGCGCAGCGCCGCGCGCGTAAACAACGGTCGGTCGACGCCGGCGATGGCGATCCGATGCTCCACATAGGCGGCGGTCTCAGCGGGGCCCAGCGGCTGAAGGTGAAAGCGTGCGGTGACACGTTGGTTGAGCTGGCGCAGGTCAACGCTTGACAGCAGCTTGCGCAGCTCCGGCTGGCCGATCAGGAAGATCTGCAGGAGCTTCTGCTTGGTCGTCTCGAGATTGGTCAACAGCCGAATCTGCTCGAGCACCTTCGGGCGCAGATTCTGCGCCTCGTCGATGATCAGCACCGGGTGCCGACCACGGCCATGGGCATCGAGCAGGTAGGTGTTGAGCCGATCCACGAGGATTTTGACCGATGGCTCCTGTTCCTGGACATCGACGCCGAACTCGTGGCAGATCGCATGCATGAGCTCGACGGCTGTCATCGCTGGGTTCAGAACCAGCGCGACGTCGACATCGTCTGGGACCTGCTCCAAAAAGGCCCGGCAGACCGTGGTCTTCCCAGTACCGACCTCGCCGGTCAACAGGACGAACCCCCCACCCTGTCCAGCCCCATAGAGCAGGTGGGCCAGCGCCTCGCGATGCTGCCGGCTCAGATAGAGATACTGAGGATCCGGCGTGATGGCGAAGCTCGGCTCCTTTAGACCGAAGTATCTGGGATACACGCTTATCTGCTCGTTTTGCTACTAACACCGCCGCTGGGCGGACCGACCCGCGACGACAGGAAAATTCCCCCTAATGATAGAGACATATGGCCGACCGTGCAGCCGTCTTTCGGCCCGATGACGACGCCACCAATCGCCGGATCGGGGGATCGGCGCGCCAGCCAGACCGTGACGTCCCGACGGCGTTACGATGGAAGCGAGCCGGCCAGGATGAAAGGGTGGCGGTTGCCGCGCCTTTTCGCCGCAGGTCGGCGAGCCACGGTGGCGATCCGTCACCGACCAGCGACTCGTCGACGCCGAGGCGTCTCAGTCCAGATCGGCGAGCAGTGAGGCCCGAGCCTCACCGGCCACGGTGACCTGGTAGCCGTACTCCGGGTGATCGATGCCCATCGACAGGTCCGCGCCCGCTTTCAGGGCTGCTACGGTCTGCGCCGGCAGCTGAAAGCGGAGAAAATGCACCGACGAGGTCTTGTCTTCCGTCGTGCGCTCGAGATCTTCATCGGCGATCGCGTACACGCGACCTTCGCCAGCTGCCGCCACCCAGACACGATCCTCGATACCGACAAGCCGCGCGAGGGCCTCTCGTCGCTCGTTGATGTCCTCGTACTCGATCATGAAGGTCGCCTTCCAGTTGGCGCCGTCGGGAATCAGTGGGTTATAGGCGTCCAGCTCCTCCTGGATTGCCGCAGGCTCGAAGATGCGCTCGACGCGGAGCATCTCCTGCACCTGATACTGGATCGTCAGCCGGTCCTCGAAATACAGGGCGGCGTGCGCGCCGATGGCAATTCGCCGATGCATTTTGTGCTGCATGACGCGGGCGCGGAAATCCGGGCGCGCCTCGGCGTACTGCTCGAGGCTGTAGAGATCAGTGCGTGTCAAAGGATGCATAGCTGCTGGCTCTCGACGGGTTTGTAGGAACGGGCCGCCGACGGTCAGATACCATAGGCGAGTCGCAGCAGCGAGATGGGATGCTGCTGCTTGCCAGGCTCACCAACGGCGTCGGCGATGTGTGCGCCGGCCATCGGGCAGTCGCTGCCAAAATGGTCGGCATTGGCCTTCTGAACACGACTCGCCACCGGGCGCACGATCTTGAGGGACGCCTCGCGGAACTCCTTCTTCACGGCGTAGGTTCCGTCGTGGCCCGAGCAGCGCTCGATGACTTCGACGGTGGTACCGGGTACCAGCATCAACGCATCCTTGGTCTTTGCCCCGACATTTTGTACGCGCTGGTGACAGGACGCTTGATAAACCACCTTGCCGAGCGACCGCTTGAAGTCGGTGTTCAACTCCCCATGCTTGTGCCGCAGCATCAGGTATTCAAACGGGTCAAAAATGCGCTCTTTCACCGCCTGCACATCGGCGTCATCCGGGAACATCAGCGGGAGCTCTTGCTTGAACATCAGCACGCAGGAGGGTACGGGCGCGAGGATGTCCCATCCGTCGTCGACCAGCGCCTTCAAGACTGGGATGTTTGCCTCCTTCGCCTTAGCGACAGCGTCGAGGTCTCCCAGCTCCAGCTTCGGCATCCCGCAGCACTGCTCTTTTGTCGGCAGGGTCACGGGCACACCGTTGTGCTCGAGCACGGCAATGAGATCATCGCTAACGCCGGGCTCGTTATAGTTGCCATAGCAAGTGGAGAATAGAGCGACCTTGCCGGTTGTCGGGCCTGCCGGAATGCCATCTCGGTGCTGCCCGATCAACGCGTTATGGCGCTTCCGCGTCGTCGCCGAGTGATATTTCGGTACGCGTGCCTTTCGGTCAACACCAAGTGCAGACTCGACAACCCCGCGTGCAACGTCGTTGCCCAGCATCGTGTTGACGATCCCGTTCACGACGGGAATACCCGCCAGCTTACCGACGAGATCCGTACTGGTCAGCAACTTGTCCCGCGCCTTCGTTCCTCCCTCCTTGTACTTCACCGCCTTTGCGCGAAGCATCAAGTGCGGGAAATCGAGGTTCCACTCATGCGGGGGAACGTAGGGACACTTCGTCATGTAGCACAGGTCACAAAGGTAGCAATGGTCGACGACCCGCCAGTAATCGTCCTTGGCCACACCGTCCACCTCCATCGACTCAGACTCGTCAACCAAGTCGAACAGCGTCGGAAACGCCTCGCAAAGACTGACGCAGCGCCGACAGCCGTGGCAAATGTCGAACACCCGTTCTAGCTCGGCAAATAATGCGTCCTTGTCGTAGAAGTGTGGCGACATCCATTCGAGAGGGTGGCGCGTCGGCGCTTCCAAGCTTCCTTCGCGAATAGGTGCTTTGCTCATAGGTAATAACCTCGATAACGAACGATGCCTTCGCAATTGCCACGAACGCGACGGATCATGGGCAGGATTCGCCCGCCTTTCAGTAAAGGCGCATCTGTAATAACCAAGCCGTTGGCGCTCCGTCCTTCTCTTTTGTGCTTGTGCGATGGCCGTGGATTTCGTCGGCGCCTGGTCATGCTCAGGCGGCTCACAGCCTACTATGCTACGTGATTCACGGCGAAGGTCTTGGAGTGGAGCCTAAGCATGTGCGCATTTGCGCAAGATTCTCTGTATCTGCCCCCGGTGTAAGCGATTATGCAGAGCAGCCAGCACATGCCATTCACACGCTCGTAGCGGACCGAACCAGGGGTGCAGATACTGTTGGCGGCAACCGAGATCGCCGAAGCGTTTGACGATATCGAGATAACGCTCAACCGATTGCGATAGCGCCTCCAGCTGTTCGGGTCCTGCATCCGGGTGAGGCTGTATGTCTTCCACCCGAATCTCTACACCGGGATTGTGATCTGCGCAGAGCGCGTGTACCACGGCAGTGATGCCACGATTGACGATCACCAGATGCTCGATGGTCATGAATACGGACCAGTCCCGGCTGGTCGGCTCCATCCCGGGGCGACGAGTGATCTTGATGCGCTGCCGCCCAAGCCTCTCCTCCACGCCTTCCATCAAGTCGGCAATCCGGTCTGCTTCGCCGCGAAAGCGCTCGCTGATCCATTCTTTGCTCTTGAACGCGGCAAGCGTCTTGACGGTAAGCCCGCCAAGCTGGCGTTCCCAACGAGGCAGATGCTCGGCTCTAACAGCGGGGGACGTTGTATTCATGCCTTGGTTGACGGGGCCCGAGCTAACATCGCTCGAAGTTGGCGCTTTTGGTCGTTGGACGGGGATGGTCGGCGCAAAAAAGCGCGGGATGTCTCGACTGCTTCAATTACCTCGACTGCTTCGCCCAGGTATCACGTAGGGTTACGGTCCGATTGAAGACGAGCGCGTCCGGACTGGAGTCCATGTCCACCGCGAAATATCCTTCTCGCTCGAATTGGAAACGGCTGAGGGGCATCGCGTTAGCGAGAGATGGCTCGACGACACACCCCGTTAGCGTACGAAGCGAGTCCGGGTTGAGGGCGGATTCCAGGTCCGTCTCCCCGGCGCCCGGCTGTGGTAGCAGCAACAAGCGATCGTATAATCTGATCTCTGCCCGAATCCCAGCCGACGCCGAGACCCAGTGAATGACGCCTTGGACCTTCCGCCCGCGTGGGTTCTTTCCGAGTGTCTCGGGATCGACAGAGCAGCGCAGCTCGACGAGATCGCCAGCGTCGTCGTAGATCGCCTCGTCGCAGCGAATCACGTAGGCGTTGCGGAGGCGCACCTCCCGCCCTGGAGCAAGACGCTTGAATCCTTTCGGAGGTGCCTCGGCGAAATCATGCCGGTCGATGTAGAGGTCGGACCCGAAAGGGATCTGCCTGGTCCCCATGCGCTCGTTTTTTGGGTGATTGGGAGCGGTGACCGTATCCGGTGCATCCGGGGGCAGGTTGGTGAGAACGACCTTGAGTGGGTGCAGCACGGCCATCGCTCGTGGTGCGCTGAGGTCGAGGTCGTCACGTATCGCGCTCTCCAGTATGCCCATTTCGACGAGATTGTCGGCCTTGGTGACACCGATGCGCTCGCAAAAGCTGCGGATGGAACCCGGTGTGAATCCACGACGACGCAGCCCGGCAATGGTGGGCATCCGCGGGTCATCCCAGCCTTCGACAAAGCCTTCGTCGACTAGCCGGGTGAGCAGGCGCTTGCTCATTAGCGTGTATTCGAGGTTCAGTCGACTGAACTCGATCTGGCGGGGTCGCGACGGAACGGAAACGTTCTCGACGCACCAGTCGTAAAGCGGTCGGTGGTCCTCGAACTCCAAGGTGCAGAGAGAGTGGGTAATCCCCTCCAATGCGTCGGAGATCGGATGCGTGTAGTCGTAGGTCGGATACAGGCACCACTCGCTTCCGGTCTGATGATGGATCACGCCATGGCGGATGCGGTACAGCACGGGATCGCGCATGTTGATGTTTGGCGACTCCATGTCGATGCGAGCTCGCAGTGTTCGCGACCCGTTGGGAAATTCGCCCGCGCGCATCTTCCGAAACAGGTCAAGATTTTCGTCGATCGTGCGGTCGCGATAGGGGCTGTCCCGCCCAGGCCTGGTGAGAGTGCCACGGTAGGTGCGGGTCTCCTCCGGTGTCAGATCGCAGACATAGGCCAGCCCCTTTTTGATGAGCTCCACGGCGAAGCCGTAGAGCTGATCGAAATAATCGGATGCGAAATAGCAGCGCTCGCCCCAGTCGTATCCCAGCCAGCGCACGTCCTCTTTGATTGCAGCGACGAACTCGGCATTCTCTTTGTGCGGATTGGTGTCGTCGAAACGCAGATTACAGGTCCCGCCAAAGGCCTGCGCCAGGCCAAAGTTCAACACGATGGACTTGGCATGGCCAATGTGCAGATATCCGTTCGGCTCGGGCGGAAAGCGCGTTGCAATCAGCTGGTGCTTCCCCGCTGCGAGGTCATGCTCGATGATCTGGCGGATAAAGTTGGTTGGGACTGCGGCTTTTTCGGACATCAACCTGAGGGTGAGGGTGCTGCTGTGGGGGACGGGCGGAAGCGAGGTACCGCGAGCATACTGCGTTGTGGTCATCGTTGAGAAGTCCCGCGTTGGCCCAGTCGACGGGCCGTGGGGACAAGGGTCCTCGTCAACCCCTTGAAACTCGTTGCCATGGCGGATACCGTTGGCCGGCATTCGAAACCAGGGGATCACGCGATGATCGCTACTCAATGTCTTACCGCGCAGATGATCGAGGTCGGCGCTCGACACGTCGCACGTTTGAGCTTTAGCCACGAGCAGGTCGCACAGTACTGCGCGCTGACTGGAGACCGCAATGCGATCCATTACGATCTTGAGGCGGCGCGGCTCCGGTTTCCAGAAACACGGGACATTATTGTGCCTGGTGGATTGATCCAGAGCACGGTCTCCGGGCTGTTCGGCACTGAGCTTCCTGGCGATGGCTCTCTAGGTCTGAGCTTTACCCCGGAACGACTCCGCCGTCCCGTCTGTCCATTGGATGAGCTGGTCGTCGTACTGGAAGTTACCCGTATTCGCGGTGGCTTGGTCGAAATCGACGTCACGGTCGAAGACCTCGACGGCAACCGGATTACCACGGCGAAGGCGAAGGTGGTAGCACCGGACGATGCCTACCGCGCTTGGTGGGAGCGCCGGACAAACGAGTCGATGCCGCACGCATCGTTTTAGCGGTCCGCAGACATCATGCTCCGGACTCACCGGCAGTCGCCGCCTCGGGGTTGCGCTCGCGCACAATGAACGGCGTCCTAGGCTCACGCTCCGAGAGAAATGGAAGTCACGAACACTGACTTAAGCTCGCCAACATCAGCGGTCGGCTCACGTTTGAGCTCGATGATGCGCTGGAGCCCGCGCGGCGTTCTGCCGTCGCGGTCGTAGGCGTCGTCGGGCAGCAAGCTCGACCGCTACCATGGCATCGCCCACCGGCATCCGGACCTGTCCGGCGTCGTCCTGAGTAGCTCGCCGGCACACACCCGCCCGAATATCTTTAGTCCGTTCGGTGCTAGCCCGGACCTGAGCTACTGATCCGAGCCGCAACCCCCGCCCGGTCGGGCGGCCGTGCGCCGCCGAAGCAGTGCTCGCTGCTTCGGTGCTGTCGCTCTAGCTCAGCGAGCGGTAATAGTCCATCAGAATCTGCGCCACCTCTGGTCGCGAGAATTCCGCCGGCGGGGCGATCCCCTTCGAGAGCATTTCTCGCACCTTTGTCCCCGACAACAGGACGAAGTCGTCCTTCGTGTGATCAGGTGCCTCGCGCATCATGACCACCCGGTTCAGCTTCTTCGAATAGGCGGTATGGTCTGCCTTGAAGATCTCGATCTGCAACGCCCCCTCGGGAACTTGCTCGTCGAAGATCGTTTGTGCATCGAAGGCGCCGTAGTAGTCGCCGACGCCGGCGTGGTCGCGGCCGATGATGAAGTGCGTGGCGCCCATATTCTGCCGGAAGTAGGCGTGCAGGACAGCCTCTCTTGGCCCCGCATAGAGCATGTCGAAGCCGTAGCCAGTCACCATCGCGCTGTTCGGCTTGAAGTAGAGCTCGACCATCTTGCGGATGGCCGCATCGCGAACGGGTGCAGGAATGTCGCCCGGCTTCAGCTTCCCGAGCAGCATATGGATCACCAGGCCGTCGCACTCCAGCCGGTCCATCGCCATGTGGCACAGCTCCTCATGGGCCAGGTGCATTGGATTTCTGGTCTGGAACGCCACCACACGCTTCCAGCCACGCTCTGAAATCTCGTTGCGGATCTCGACGGCGGTGCGGAAGGTGTCTGGAAAATCGTCCTGGAAATAGGAAAAATGGAGGACTTCGATCGAGCCTGACAAGGCGACGCGCCCCTGGGCGTTGAATGCGGCGACGCCGGGATGATCCTGGTCGAGCGTGCCGTAGACCTGCTCTGTCATCACCGCCATCTGCTCCTCGGTGACCGTCTCGATCGCCTCGACATCCATGATCGCCAGCACCGGGTGATCGGCCATGTTCGGGTCGCGCAACGCGATCCGCCGGGCCGAGCCGATGGCAGAGACGTCCGGCACAAGGCATAGGATGGGCACCGGGAAGAATTGGCCGCTAGTCATGCGCATGGACTCGGCGACCTGGACGGCGTCGGCGACCGACATGAAGCCGCTCAGCGGCGTGAAATAGCCACCGCCCATCATGACGGCATTGCCGGCGGCCTGAGAGCTGATCAACAGCGACGGCAGATCCTCGGCTTCGCGCATCAGCTCGTGATGCCGGTCAGGATCGTAAACAAAAAGTGGTTTTAGCTCGTCGGAGCCAACGGGTGTAATCATAGAGTTCTCACGTCTACACCTCGCCACTCGGTGGCAAGGAAGGCCAGTCTGTAGTGGTGCCAACGACGGCACGCGACCCAGCCCGATAGTCGTTCCCCAGTGCCAGGTCACCCCGCCGACGCGTTACAACCTTACCATAGCGGCGGAAAACCCTCTCCAAGGTTGTCTTTATGCAGCGACAGCCAGATTTTTTGAAGCCGGCCTGACCAACCCGCGTGTTAGGATCGCGGCGCCGGCTCGTAGGCGGCTCGCGGCACGCGTGAAACACCTTGCGAATCCGTGGGCATTCTGTGATAAAAGGCGCTTTGCCTGAGCGCGCTGCGAGCTGTTTTCATCGAACGACGTTAGCCGCTGAGGCGGCGGAGGGGAGCATCGGCATGCCGTATTTTGTCTATCGGATCGCCCCACAGCGAAAGCTGACACTGATCGAGACGCACACACGCTATCAAGAGGCCAAGGCCCTCGTTCGTCGGTTGCGGCAGGAGGAGGCGTCCGGGGAGGACGATATCCGCATGATCTTCGCCCAGCACCAAAGCGAGGCCGAGCGACTGCTCGCGACGCCCCGGGACGATCGGGTCATCGGCGAGGACTGATCGTTTAGAACCGGGTGTGCGACATTACCCGGGCTGCTCCAGCCTTGATGTCCGCTGCCGTTACGAGCTACGTGATGCACGCTCCGCCCAGAGGTGCTGCAAAACCTTGCGAACGTAGCCCTGTGTCTCACGGTAGGGCGGAATCTGGTTACCGTAACGTTTGACGGCGTTTTCCCCAGCGTTGTATGCGGCGAGGGCCAGGCGAAGATCGTGATCGAACATGTCGAGCAGCAGCCGCAAATACCTGGCGCCCCCTTCGATGTTTGCAGCTGGATCCCAGATGTCGTGTACGCGGAACCGCTCCGCGGTTGCCGGCATGAGCTGCATCAGCCCGCAGGCCCCCGCATGCGACAAGGCGTCCGGCTTGTAGGCTGATTCCGCCCGAATCACCGCATGCAGCAGCTCGGGGCTTAAACCGTGGCGCCGAGCAGCAGACTCGATTAGCTGCTGGTAACGCGCACGTCGCACCGACATCGATCCGCTCACTTGGACCGATGGTCTCGCAGCATAAGCGCCCTCCCCCGACCGCCCCAGACGCCCCTCGAGCTGCGCTGCCGCCAAGCGCTGGCGCTCATGCGCCTGGGAATGTTGCTTGTTCTCGGATGCCAACCGCTTTGCGGTGCGCTTCCATTCCAGTCTCAAGCTCTCTCCCTTCAGGGGCTCGTCGGAGAAATAGACATTGCCCTTGGCGTCAACGTACTTGTAAACGTCAGCCGATGCGGTAGTCGCCGCGGCCAACAGCAGCGTGAAAGCCAGAACCGACCTCCAGTCGCATCGCGTTGAGCAATCATTGTCGCCTGATTGCAACCGGTAACGCAGTGATGAGCCGGCGTGTCCACGGGGAGCGAACGTAGCTCGTCGGCCAAGTCGCGACTGGACGCGGTGACTTGGCGCGGCAGCGGCGTCATCAGGACGAAGCACTGTGTTGGTAGACACGAACCTACACCTGTTTCAGATCCGATACGTTCTGACCTTGCGGCTGCTGGGGATTCTACAGCATTCATCCCGCCGCTACAGCCTAGTTTAGCCGAGCGTTTGAAAAATTT
>Ga0316592_1000012_pt1 | contig 13271 bp, 10 predicted proteins | sample S0NA_4_FD_207776 | JGI IMG/M metagenome (GOLD analysis project Ga0316592, IMG submission 207776) | Metatranscriptome of rhizosphere microbial communities from salt marsh grasses in Alabama, United States - S0-2_160517rDrB (Metagenome... | ecosystem: Host-associated > Plants > Roots > Rhizosphere... | reverse complement strand
TTATGCGTTCCGTCTGCCAGCGTCGCAGAACGGTCGGACGGCCGACGGAGCGCCTGCCGGGACGCTGCCGCGTCCGGCAGCCGAACGCAGCGGCAGGCGCCAGAGCAACCCACAAGCGCAATACAGCGAGATCGAGACGGAGAGCGGATATGAACCAGTTCTACTATGACGCCGTCACCAAGATGGAGCAGCTCGGCGTCGACGACGAGTATATACAGGGCTGGCAATGCGGATTCCTGAAGAATCCCAAGCGCGAGGAGCAGCGTGTGACCGAGGCCTACGAGGCCGGCTACGCCGACGGCGAGGAGAAGAACACCGACAACTTCGGCAACTGGGCCAAGGGCTGAGCCCCGAAGCGGCCGCCGTCATCGCGCGGTCCGGACGGGGCTCGTCCCGGCCCGACCGCCGCGCCACCGGGCGGTTCCGGCGAAACGGGCGGGGCATCCCCGCCTTTTTTGTGTCCGCTACAATGGAGCGAACCGACGCAACAGGGGGTTAGCGAGCATGTCCTCCGACGATCCGTCCGCTCCCGGTGCGTCGCCCGCCGCGCGCCTGCGTGCGCTCCTCCACGCGGGCGACGACTGCCTGCTCATGCCCTGTTGCTTCGACGCGCTGTCGGCGCGCCTGGTTGAACAGGCCGGTTTTCCGTTGACCTTCATGAGCGGCTTTGCTGTCTCGGCGGTGCGGGCCGCGCTGCCCGACACGGGCCTGTTGTCCGTAAGCGAGATGCTCGACCAGGGACGCAGCATTTGCGATGCCGTGAGCATCCCGGTCATCGGCGACGGCGATGCCGGGCACGGCAACCCGATCAACGTCCGGCGCACCGTCGCCCAATTCGCCCGCGCCGGCCTTGCCGGCGTCATGATCGAGGACCAGGTCATCCCCAAGCGCTGCGGCCACACCGGCGTGCGCGAGGTCGTCGATCGCGCCGAGGCGCAGCGGCGCATCCGCGCCGCCGTGGATGCACGCGACGACGGTGCCGACCTGGTGATCGTTGCGCGCACCGATGCGCGCAGTGCGCTGGAGTCCGAGCTCGGGCCCGAGGGCGCGCTGGACGAGGCGCTGTGGCGCCTGCGCAGCTTTGCCGATCTCGGTGCCGATGTGCTGTTCCTGGAGGCCCCGCGCAGCGAGGCGGAGATGGCGCGGTTCCGGGACGAGGTGCCGGGCCTGCGCATGGCGAATATGCTCGAGGGCGGCATCACGCCCGTGCTGTCGCCGTCGCGGCTGGCCGAGTTGGGCTATCGCATCGCCGCTTATCCGCTCACCCTGCTCGCCTGCGCCGTGCATGCGATGCAGGTGGCGCTGGCGGAGCTGGCGGCCGGCCAGACGCCGCGCTACCGGGTCGACTTCGCAACCCTGCGCGAGCTGGTGGGCTTCGACGCCTATGATGCCCTGCTGGACCACTACCGCGACGCGCCGTGCTGAGCCTGCGCGTCGCGGGCAAAGGCCGGGATCGGCCCAAATGAATAGCCGCGAGGCCCGTCATGTCCGACAACAGCTATCTCAAGCATCTGATCTTGCTGCGCAATGATCCGTCCAAGGTGCCCATCGTCCGCGCCGCGGCGCTGCGCGGCGAGATGGACGCCCAGTATGCGATGGGGCTGATCTATGCCGAGGGTCGCGGCGTGCCGGAGGACCTGGCCCAGGCCCACTACTGGCTGAGCCTCGCGATCGACCAGGGCGACCGCGACGCCGAGCTGCTGCGCAACATCGTCGGCAGCCGCATGACCGACGAGGAATTCGCAGCGGCCAAGCGCCTGCGCGTCGGCGGTGTCCTGAGCCTGGCCGGTGACGACGGGCGGCCGCACTGAGTCCTTCCGTTACTTGTTCCCGCAGCGGCCCGCGCGGCCGGTTCGTCACCCGTTGGTCGCACGGCCGGGTTGATGGTATCGTTGCGGGCTTTTCACTCGCGTGCAGCGTCACGACAGGAGAATCCAGATGCAAGTGTCCGTGGAGGCCGGGGACGGTCTCGTGCGCCAGATCCGGGTCGAGCTGCCCGCCGACCAGATCGAACAGGAGATCGACAACCGTCTGCGCGAGCTCGCCCGCTCCGCGCGTCTGCCCGGCTTCCGCCCCGGCAAAGTGCCAATGAAGATCCTGCGCCAGCGCTTCGGCGACAGCGTGCGCGGCGAGGTGTTCAGCGAGCAGGTCCAGTCCAGCTTTCCACGGGCCGTGGTCGAGGCCGAGCTGCGTCCTGCCGGCATGCCTGAGATCGAGGCCGACATCGACCAGGCCACCCGCCGGTATGGATACGTCGCCAAGTTCGAGGTCCTGCCCGAGATCGAGCTGGGATCGCTGGCCGGCAAGTCCGTCACACGCCCGGTGGCCGAGGTCAACGACGCCGACGTGGACAAGATGATCGAGCGCTTGCGCGAGCAACGGAAGACCTGGGAGACCGTGGAACGGGCGGCCGCGGAGGGTGACCAGGTGAAGATCTCGTTTCAGGGGACCCTCGACGGCGAGCCCTTCCCCGGCGGCAGCGCCGAGGACGTCACGCTGGAGCTCGGCAGTGGGCGTATGATCCCCGGCTTCGAGGAGCAGCTTACCGGGGCGTCCGCCGGCGACGAGCGCGTCGTCGAGGTGACCTTCCCGGAGCAGTACCAGAACCGGGACTTGGCGGGCAAGCCCGCCCGCTTCGAGGTCCAGGTCAAAGAGGTCCAAGAGGCGCTGCTGCCCCAGGTGGATGCCGACTTCGTCAGTGCCTTCGGGATCGCAGATGGCGATCTCGACCGCTTCCGCGCAGACGTGCGCGGCAACATGGAGCGGGAACTCCGGGAGCGGATCAAGGCCAAGGTCAAGAATCAGGTCATGGACGTGCTGATCGCGGCCAACCCGGTCGATCTGCCCGATGCGCTGATCAGCCAGGAGATCGAGGTTCTCAAGGAGCAGACCCGCCAAAGCGTCGGCGGCGGTGCCTTCGAACTTCCTGACGAATTGTTCGCCGATTCGGCGCGGCGGCGCGTCGCGCTCGGCCTGATCGTTGCGGAAGTGGTCAAGCGCCACAATCTGAAGGCCGACGAGGATAAGGTGCGCGCCGCCGTGCAGGAGCTGGCATCCACCTACGACGATCCGCAGGCTGTCGTCGACTACTACTACGGCGACCGGCAGCGGCTGAGCTCGGTGGAATCGCTGGTCCTCGAGGACGAGGTCGTGGATCATGTGCTCGGGGAAGTCGAGGTGGTGGAGCAGCCGTCCGCCTTCGACGAGCTCACCGAGACATCCTGATCCGCTCTATGATGCGGCCTGGCGCGGACGGCTGCGGACGCGCCGAACGCCGCCACGCCGGCGGTATTCGCCAGACTGAACCTGACACGAGTGATCCATGAGCCCAGACATTGCCGGTAATGCTTGGAATCCGCAGGCCCTCGGGCTGGTACCGATGGTCATCGAGCAGACCGCCCGCGGTGAGCGGTCGTTCGACATCTTCTCCCGCCTGCTCAAGGAGCGGGTGGTATTCATGGTCGGGCCGGTCGAGGACCACGTCGCCAACCTCGTCGTGGCTCAGCTGCTGTTCCTGGAGTCGGAAAATCCGGACAAGGACATCCATCTCTACATCAACTCGCCCGGCGGCTCAGTCACCGCGGGCCTGGCCATCTACGACACCATGCGCTTCGTCAAGCCCGAGGTCAGCACCATGTGCGTCGGCCAGGCCGCGAGCATGGGCGCCTTGCTGCTCGCCGGCGGCGCCCCCGGCAAGCGCTACTGCCTGCCGCACTCGCGAATGATGATCCATCAGCCCCTCGGCGGTTTCCAGGGCCAGGCCACCGACTTCGACATCCATGCCCGGGAGATCCTGAACATCCGCGACCAGCTCAACCAGATTCTGGCCCATCACACCGGGCAGCCGGTGGAGAAGGTGGCCGAGGACACCGAACGGGATCGCTTCATGAGCCCCGAGGTGGCCGTCGAATACGGGCTGATCGACAAGGTCCTCGACGCACGTGCAGGCGCCCCCGGTCTCTGAGCCGTTTCGCCGTTTCCCGCGCGGGACCGCGTCACCGGCCGCCGGACGTTCGGCGGCCGGTGTTGGCGCGCGTATTGCGATATCGCGGCAAACCGTTATGATTAAGGCCAGCCCGTGCCGACGCCGGCGGCCCCGGTTCGTGGCGGAATGCCGCATGCGCACCATGGCCGTCGCCAGGTGCATCGTCCCCAGAGAGCACACCTCATGAGCGGAAACACCCACGGAAAGAACGACGACGGAAAGTTGCTGTACTGCTCCTTCTGCGGCAAGAGCCAGCACGAGGTGCGCAAGCTCATCGCCGGGCCGTCCGTGTTCATCTGCGACGAATGCGTCGAGCTCTGCAACGACATCATCCGCGAGGAGATGCAGGAGGGCATCGGCGAGGCCACCAGCCGCCTGCCGAAGCCCCGCGAGATCAAGGATTCCCTCGATCAGTTCGTGATCGGCCAGGAACAGGCCAAGAAGGTCCTGTCCGTCGCCGTCTACAACCATTACAAGCGCCTGGAGGCCGCCGACGCCAAGGAAGACGTGGAGATCTCCAAGAGCAACATCCTGCTGATCGGCCCCACAGGCTCCGGCAAGACGCTGCTCGCCGAGACCCTGGCCCGTCTGCTCAACGTCCCGTTCACGATCGCCGATGCCACCACGCTGACCGAGGCCGGCTATGTCGGCGAGGACGTCGAGAACATCATCCAGAAGCTTCTCCAGAAGTGCGACTACGACGTCGAGAAGGCGCAGACCGGCATCGTCTACATCGACGAGATCGACAAGATCTCGCGGAAATCCGACAACCCGTCGATCACCCGGGACGTCTCCGGCGAGGGGGTGCAGCAGGCCCTGCTCAAGCTCATCGAAGGGACCATCGCATCGGTGCCGCCCCAGGGTGGGCGCAAACACCCGCAGCAGGAGTTCCTGCAGGTCGATACCAGCAACATCCTGTTCATCGTCGGCGGCGCCTTCGCAGGTCTCGATCGGATCATCCAGAACCGCTCGCGCAAGGGCGGGATCGGTTTCTCGGCCGAGGTGCACAGTGTCAACGACGAGAAGCGCATTGGCGAGCTTCTGAGCCACGTGGAGCCCGAGGACCTGATCCGCTATGGGCTGATTCCCGAGTTCGTCGGCCGTCTGCCGGTGATGGCCACGCTGGACGAGCTCGACGAGGACGCCTTGGTGCGGATCCTCACCGAGCCCAAGCATGCGCTCTACAAGCAGTATGCGCGCCTGTTCGAAATGGAGGGCTGCGAGCTGGAGCTGCGCGAGGACGCGCTGCGTGCCATCGCCAAGCGGGCCATGGAACGCAAGACCGGTGCCCGCGGCCTTCGCACCATCATGGAGCAGGTGCTGCTCGACATCATGTACGACCTGCCCTCGATGGACCACGTCAGCAAGGTCGTCGTCGACTCCTCGGTCATCGCCGGCGAGAATAAGCCTTTCGTCATCTATGACGGTGGCGAGCAGCAGCGCGTCGCGTCTTCCGATTGACCCGTCGGCGCGGATGCCCTGCGGTGCCCGTCTCGGGCACCGCCGCCGTTGACGCCTATTGCTTCCCTGCGCGGCGTTCCCGTGCGCCGCGGTTCTGCGTCCGTACCGGACGTTCGGCAATGGATCGCCGGCGATTGAACACCCCCACCGGCGCCCAAACCTGATTCTCAGCAGGCCATTCGCCACCACCATCGCCGATCATGCCGGCCGCCGTCCGCGTCTACACGGGCCGCACCGACGAGCGATTTGAACGAGCACAGTTTTTATGGGCAAGAGCGTAACCGATACGACCAACGAAGCCACCGTCACCCATGACGTCCCGGTGTTGCCGCTGCGCGACGTCGTCGTCTACCCGCACATGGTCATCCCGCTGTTCGTCGGCCGCGACAAGTCCATCCGCGCCTTGGATGCGGCGATGAACGGCGACAAGCAGATCCTTCTGGTCGCACAAAAGAACGCCGATGTCGATGATCCGGCGGTCAAGGACCTGCATCAGGTGGGCACGCTCGCCAACGTCCTGCAGCTCCTCAAGCTCCCGGACGGTACCGTCAAGGTCCTGGTCGAGGGCCAGCAGCGCGCCCGCGCCCGCACGATCGGCACCGGTGACGAGCACTTCGTTGCCACCGTCGAGCCGCTGGCCGAGGAGATCGCGGCCGACGAGCGCGAGCAGGAAGTGCTGATGCGCTCGGCGGTGACGCTGTTCGACCAGTACGTGAAGCTCAACAAGAAGGTCCCGCCGGAGGTCCTGACGTCGCTGTCCAGCATCGACGAGGCCAGCCGCCTGGCCGACACCATGGCCGCGCACATGTCGCTCAAGCTCGACGAGAAGCAGCGCGTGCTGGAGATGGTGGACGCCCAGCAGCGCCTCGAGCACCTGATGGGCCTGATGGAGTCGGAGAACGACATCCTCCAGATGGAGAAGCGCATCCGCGGCCGCGTCAAGCGCCAGATGGAGAAGAATCAGCGCGAGTACTATCTGAACGAGCAGATGAAGGCGATCCAGAAAGAGCTCGGCGAGCTCGAGGATGCCCCCAATGAGCTCGAGGAATTGGGCAAGCGCATCGAAGATGCGGGGATGCCCAAGGACGTGAAGGAGAAGGCCACCGCGGAATTGAACAAGCTGAAGCTGATGTCGCCGATGTCGGCCGAGGCCACCGTCGTGCGCAACTACATCGACACCCTGGTGTCGGTGCCGTGGAAGAAGCGCACCCGCATTCGCAACGACATCCGTGTTGCCGAGAAGGTCCTCGATACCGACCACTACGGTCTGGAAAAGGTCAAGGAGCGCATCCTCGAATACCTGGCCGTGCAGCAGCGCGTGCGCAAGCTCAAGGGCCCAATCCTCTGTCTGGTGGGACCGCCCGGCGTCGGCAAGACCTCGCTGGGTCAGTCCATCGCTCGTGCCACGAACCGCAAGTTCGTGCGCATGTCCCTGGGCGGCGTGCGCGACGAGGCCGAGATCCGGGGCCACCGGCGCACCTACATCGGGGCACTGCCGGGCAAGATCATCCAGCTGCTGTCCAAGGCCGGCTCCCGCAACGCCTTCTTCCTGCTCGACGAGATCGACAAGATGGCGATGGACTTCCGCGGCGATCCCGCCTCGGCGCTGCTGGAGGTGCTGGACCCGGAGCAGAACCACACCTTCAACGACCACTACCTGGAAGTCGACTTCGACTTGTCCGAGGTCATGTTCGTCGGCACCGCCAACACGCTGAACATCCCGCCGGCGCTGCTCGACCGCATGGAGGTGATCCGCCTGTCCGGTTACACCGAGGACGAGAAGGTCAACATCGCCGAGCGCTACCTCGTCCCCAAGCAGATGAAGAACAACGGCCTCAAGCGGGGTGAGCTGGTGCTGCGCGAGGCGGCGATCCGCGACATCATCCGCTACTACACGCGCGAGGCCGGGGTCCGCAACCTCGAGCGCGAGATCTCCAAGACCTGCCGCAAGGTGGTCAAGGAGGTCCTTATGAAGAAGCGCACCGGCGCCGTGACCGTCACGCCGAAGTCGCTGGAGAAGTACCTGGGCGTGCGCCGCTTCCGCTTCGGCCGTGCCGATGAGCACGACCAAGTGGGCCAGGTCACGGGTCTCGCGTGGACCGAGGTCGGCGGCGAGCTGCTGCGCATCGAATCGGCACTGGTGCCGGGCAAGGGCAAGTTCACCTACACCGGCCAGCTCGGCGATGTGATGCAGGAGTCCATCCAGGCGGCCCTTACCGTGGTGCGCAGCCGCGCGCAGGCGCTTGGCATCGAGCCCGACTTCCACCAGAAGTACGACCTGCATATCCACGTGCCCGAGGGTGCGACCCCGAAGGACGGCCCCAGCGCGGGTGTCGCCATGTGCACGGCCCTGGTGTCGGCGCTGACCAAGATTCCGGTGCGCTCCAGCGTCGCGATGACCGGCGAGATCACGTTGCGCGGCGAGGTGCTGCCAATCGGCGGCCTCAAGGAGAAGCTGCTGGCCGCTCACCGCGGCGGCATCGAGACCGTATTGATCCCGTCGGAGAACGAGCGTGACTTGGTGGAGATCCCGAAGAACATCAAACAGAGCCTGGAGATCCGGCCCGTGCGATGGATCGACGAGGTGCTCGAATACGCGCTCACGGAGCATCCGATGACGACGGGTCCGAAAGAGGAGCCCGAGACTTCCGAGACCGCACCGCCCCCCGAGGAAGAAAAAAGGGAGCCAGGGGCACGCACGCACCACTGAGCGCCCCCGGCGTGCGGCAACGCGCGCCGGGCGGCCGTCGTCGCTGCTCTTTCGGTCTTATCCGGACGTTCCGGTCCGGGGCGCGCCCGCCAGTCGGTGAATGCCGTCGCAGAGCGGGCTCAGGTGGCGCCCTGTTGCTTGACACTGGCAGGGGACTCCACAACAATCCATCGCTCGTGCCTGCACGGGCCGGCACCCAGGCGACGGCGAGGTCTGGCGGCTCAGGGGTACGTGGTAACTTTTGTTTCGACTGGGCTCACACGGGCAAACCAGGGGGGAGAATGAATAAGTCGGATCTCATCGATGCCATGGCCGAAGCGGCTGACATTTCCAAGTCGGCGGCCGGCCGGGCCTTGGACGCCTTGACCGATTCCATCGCTGTGACGCTGAAGCAGGGTGGGACCGTATCCATCATTGGCTTCGGCACCTTCTCCGTGAAGGAGCGGGCGGCACGCACCGGGCGCAACCCGCAGACCGGCGCCAGCATCGAAATCGCAGCGTCGAAGACGCCGTCATTCAAGGCTGGCAAAGCCCTGAAGGACGCGATACAATAGTCGCTTGCTGTCGGGGCGAAGTGACCCATCCGGGCGCCCAACCGACGGTTCGGGTAGAGGGCGCCTGCTCGCACCACGGCAGCGCCTCCTGCTGACCGATCAGGGTGCTTAGCTCAGCTGGGAGAGCATCGCCCTTACAAGGCGAGGGTCGCAGGTTCGAGCCCTGCAGCACCCACCAGTCAGGGACAGATTGGAGGGCCCCAGAAGCCTCAATCTCGCAGGAGTGGTAGTTCAGTTGGTTAGAATACCGGCCTGTCACGCCGGGGGTCGCGGGTTCGAGTCCCGTCCACTCCGCCATCTTCAAGATACGGGGTACCCGCAACGGGTACCCCGTTTTCATTTCCGTCATCCACAAATTTCAGTGCAAGCCGGATAAGCCATGTTGCAGGAGATTCGAGAGCGTGCGCAGGGCTGGGTCGCCTGGGCAATCGTCATCCTGATCACCATTCCCTTCGCGTTCTGGGGCATCGATTCCTATCTCGGCGGCGGGGGTTCGCAGGTCGTCGCCAAGGTCAACGGTACCGAGATCACCGAGCGCGCGTTCAGCCAGAACGTGCAGCGCGCGCGCATCGAGCTGCGCGACCGCCTCGGCGATGCCTATGATCCTGAGCTGTTCGGCGGCGACCGCCTGCGCCAGCAGGTCCTAGAGCGCATGATCCGCGATACGGTGCTGCTCGACGCCTCCGCCGACATGGGCCTGCGGGTCTCCGATCAGGCAGTGCGCGCCGCGATCCTCGCCGAGCCCTACTTCCAGGTCGACGGCGAGTTCTCCAAGGATGCCTATGAACGGGCGCTCCAGCTGCAGGGCCTAACGTCCACCGGCTACGAGGAGAGCCTGCGCAGCCGCCTGTTGTCGACGCAACTGCCCCGTGCCGTCGCCGAAACGGAGTTCGTGACCGATGCCTCTGTCGCCGATGCCGTGCGTTTGCTGCGGCAGCAGCGCGAGGTGGCCTACGTCACGCTGCCTAACAAAGATTTCGCTCCGTCCGGGCCCCCGACGGACGAGCAGATCGATGCCTACTACAAAGACCACCAGCAGGAGTTCGAAACGCCGGAACAGGCGCGGATCAGTTACCTGTTGCTCGACGCCGAGGCGCTGGCGGCCAAGCAGGAGGGCGACTTGGACGAGGCGGATCTGCGTGCCCGCTACGAGGCGCGGATCAAAGAGTTCACCGAACCGGAAGAGCGCCATATCCGGCACATCCTGCTCAGCCTGCCCGCGGATGCCGATGAGCAACAGGCGGCCGAGGCCCGCGACCGGCTGGAAGCGATCCGCGCGCGCATCGAGGGCGGCGAGGACTTTGCCAAGGTCGCCGAAGAGGTCTCCCAGGACCCGGCCAGCGCCGGACAGGGGGGCGATCTGGGCATGGTGCGCCGCGGTCTGCTGGACCCGGCATTCGAGCAGGTGGCCTTCTCGATCGAGCCCGACACCCTGAGCGAGCCGGTGCGCAGCCGGTTCGGCTACCACCTGATCGAAGTGACCGAGGTCAAGGGGGGCGAGCCCAAGCCCTTCGAGGAGGTCCGTGACCAGCTCGCCGCCGAGGCCGGGTCCAACCGTGCCGAGTCGGTGTTCTTCGACCAGGCCGAGCAGCTCGCGACACTGACCTACGAGTCGCCGGATAGCCTGATTCCGGCCGCCGAAGCGCTGGGCCTCGAGGTGAAGACCACCGACTGGCTCGACCGCCAGGGTACCGATGACGGCCCGTTTTCAAATCCCAAGGTCCTGAATGCGGCCTTCAGCGCCGACGTGCTCGAGCTGGGCAACAACAGCGAGCTGCTGGAGCCGGACCCGGACCGGCTCCAGGCCCTGGTCCTGCGGGTGGACGAGCATCGGCCCGCGGCGGTGCAGCCCCTGGACGAGGTCCGCGAACAGATCGTCGACCGCCTCGACGAGCAGCGCGCCGCCGACGCGGCGCTGGCTCGCGCGGACGCCATCGCGAAAGAGCTGCGCCAGGGCGTCGCACTGGACGAAGCCGCCGGCGACTACGAGGTGCAGCAGGCCGGGCTGGTGGAGCGCACCGCAGCCGGCATCCCGGCCGACGTGCTGAGGCTGGCCTTCACCGCGCCGCGCCCCCAGGCCGACGGCGGGCCCAGCTATGTCACTGGAGAGGCGGCCGGCGGCGATGCGTTGATCGTCGCCGTCTCCAAGGTCGAGGACGGCAAGGAGGAGGCCGAGGACAAGCCCCAGATGCAGGCGGAGGCGCAGGTCCTGAGCCAGGCCCTGGGCCGCGGCGACGTCAGCGCCATGCTGGCGGACATGGAGAGCCGGGCGAAGATCGAACGCCAGCCGCTGGAGTCGGGTGAGGAGCCCTGAGCAATCTGCGAGGGCCGCCTGGTGACCCGGTACCCATCACCGGCCGGTCGCGGAAGGAAAGATCGAGACCTCCGCGTCTGCTGCGCGTCGGGCTGCCCGCGGCAGACGCCGGCCCGGCGGGGCCGGGACGGCTAGGCTCTTAGCCCAGCCCCAGGATGTGGTAGCCGGTGTCGACGTAGACCACGTCGCCGGTGATGCCGGAGGCGAGGTCGGAGCACAGGAAGGCGGCGGCATTGCCGACCTCCTCGATGGTCACGTTGCGTCGCAGCGGCGTGCGCTCCTCCACCTGCTTCAGCATCGAGCGGAAATCGGCGATGCCCGCCGCCGCCAGGGTGCGGATCGGTCCGGCCGAGACCGCGTTGACGCGGGTGCCCTCCGGACCCAGAGACGCGGCCAGATAGCGTACGTTGGCCTCCAGGCTGGCCTTGGCGACGCCCATGACGTTGTAGTTGGGCACCGCTCGCACCGCGCCCAGGTAGCTCATCGTCAGCAGTGCGCCATTGCGGCCGGCCATCATCGGCCGGCCCGCCTTGGCCAGCGCCGCGAAACTGTAGGAACTGATGTCGTGGGCGGTGGCGAATCCCTCGCGGGTCACGGCGTCGATGTACTCGCCCTCCAGCTCGGATTTGGGCGCGAAGGCGATGGAGTGGACGATGCCGTCGAGCCCGTCCCAGCGCTCGCCCAGCGCGGAGAAGCAGGTGTCGATTTCGGCGTCGCTGGAAACATCCAGCGGGAGCACCATGTCTGAGCCGCATTGCCCGGCGAGGTCCGCGACCCGGTCACGGAGCTTCTCGCCCTGATAGGTGAAGGCCAGCTCGGCGCCTTCCCGGTGCATGGCCTGGGCGACGCCCCAGGCGATGGACCGGTTGCTGGCGACGCCGGTAATGAGAATGCGTTTGTCGGTCAGGAATCCCATGCAGTGATCTCCGGATATCGGTCGGGGTCGGCTCTGGCAAGCGGCGCGTGCGGATGCCATCATGCGCCGGTGAATCAGGCACGCAACCTTACAGAAAGCGGGCGTTTCGGGAAAGCGGGCACGGCGGCCGTGATGCCGCGTCTGCTGGCGGCGCTGGCCGTGGCATTGCTGCTGGCCGGCTGCGGCGAACCGCCCTGGAACAATCCCTATCCGGCTTCCACGGCCGGCGAGAACATCCTCTATGGCGCCTTCAGCGAGCGGCCCAAGCACCTGGACCCGGCCCGATCGTACAGCGCGAACGAGTACGCCTTCATCGCCCAGGTCTACGAGCCCCCGCTCCAGTACCATTTCCTGAAGCGGCCCTACACGCTCGTCCCGCTGACGGCCACCGAAGTCCCGGAGCCGTCGTATTTCGATGCCGACGGCAACCGCCTGCCGGACGATGCCGACCCGGAACGCATCGCCACCAGCGAGTACCTGGTCCGGATTCAGCCCGGCATCCGCTACCAGCCGCATCCGGCCTTCGCCAAGGACGCCGACGGCGAGTTCCTGTATCACGACCTGGACCCGGACCGCATCGACGCCATCAACCGGCTGGCCGATCTGCCCGAGACCGGCACCCGCGAGCTGACCGCCGAGGACTACGTATACCAGATCAAGCGCCTGGCCACGCCCTGGCTGCACTCGCCCATCGCCGGCCTCATGGGCGAGCACATCGCCGATTTCGCGGACCTGTCCGAGCGCATCGCCGAACAGGCGCCGGCGCCGGTGAACGGCCAGCGGTCGTTCTTCGACCTGCGCCAGGTGCCCTTCGACGGCGCCGAGGTCGTGGACCGCTACACCTACCGGATTCGCATCAACGGACGCTATCCGCAGTTCCAGTACTGGCTCGCGATGCCCTTCTTCGCGCCCATCCCGTGGGAGGTCGAGGCCCTGTACAACCAGCCGGGTATGCAGGACAACAACATCACGCTGGACTGGTACCCCATCGGCACCGGCGCCTTCATGCTGACCGAGAATAATCCCAACCTGCGCATGATCCTCGCGCGCAACCCGAACTTCCACGGCGAGCGCTATCCCAACGAGGGCATGCCGGAGGACCGCGCGGAGGGCCTGCTCGACGACGCCGGCGCGCCGCTGCCCTTTGTGGACCTGGCCGTCTACAGCCTGGAGCAGGAGAGCATCCCGTACTGGAACAAGTTCCTGCAGGGCTACTACGACAGCTCCGGCATCAGCTCCGACGCCTTCGATCAGGCGGTCCAGTTCGATGCCGCCGGCGAGGCCGGGCTGACCGAGGACATGCGCGCCAAGGGCATCGACCTGGTCACGGC
>Ga0316592_1000011_pt1 | contig 13521 bp, 24 predicted proteins | sample S0NA_4_FD_207776 | JGI IMG/M metagenome (GOLD analysis project Ga0316592, IMG submission 207776) | Metatranscriptome of rhizosphere microbial communities from salt marsh grasses in Alabama, United States - S0-2_160517rDrB (Metagenome... | ecosystem: Host-associated > Plants > Roots > Rhizosphere... | reverse complement strand
GAAGTTGTACTTTTTTAGAATAATAACAAAAAATCAACCATATATTAGAGATTAAAAAATATTTCTTTTGAAAGTAGATTCTTGACAAAACGACTTAGCGTTAGTAGAATATAGTTTATTAATTGGCTGGAGCAGTAATAAAGGTTCCAGCCCATTTTTTTGTTTTCTAAATTTGTGATCATCATCATTGGGAGTCAATCCAAACGTTGATGAAGTGAACTTTTTTTAAAGATTAAACGATTATGTCCACAATCAACCAATTGGTGCGTCGTCCGCGTAAGCGGCAGAAAGATAAAAGTAGTGTACCCGCTTTAGGTAATTGTCCACAGAAACGAGGGGTTTGTACACGGGTTTATACTACAACACCGAAGAAGCCAAATTCTGCTATGCGTAAAGTGGCTAGAGTACGTTTGACAAACGGTATGGAAGTCACTTCTTACATCGGCGGTGAAGGGCACAATTTGCAAGAACACTCGGTTGTATTAATTCGGGGAGGACGGGTTAAAGACTTACCGGGGGTGCGTTACCATACAGTACGAGGTTGTCTTGATACCTCTGGTGTTGCTAAAAGACGGCAAGGTCGTTCCAAATATGGTGCTAAACGTCCTAAGTCCTAAATTCACAGATTGATTGGTCACTGATATGCCAAGAAGAAGAGTAGTCGCAAAAAGAACTATTTTACCAGATCCAAAATTTGGTGATGAAACAGTCGCTAAGTTTATTAATACCGTAATGACCAAAGGTAAAAAGTCGGTAGCAGAACGTATCGTCTACGGCGCGTTGGATCGTGTCGCTGAAAAAAACAAAGATAAAGAAGCCAGTCCTTTGGAAATTTTTACTAAAGCTTTAGATAACGTGCGCCCCATCGTGGAAGTTAAATCACGGCGGGTTGGTGGGTCAACGTATCAAGTGCCCGTAGAAGTTCGTCCCATACGTCGTACTGCCTTAGCAATGCGTTGGTTAGTAGATGCTGCGCGGAAGCGGGGAGAAAAGTCTATGGGCTTGCGCTTAGCAGGTGAAATTTTGGATGCCTATGAAAATAAAGGCACCGCTATTAAAAAGCGTGAAGATGTACATCGCATGGCAGAAGCAAATAAAGCGTTCTCACATTTCAGATGGTAACATCACCTTTTTTCTCAAGGTAAGCAAATGACACACAGATTGATCTTAAGAAGGATTTTTCTGTTTCGTTTTATGCCGCAGGAATTTTAGTTTACGTCAGCGTGACGACAACATGAGAAAGAACAGCGATTGTTAATTTAGATTAAGTTTTTAAAGAAGTAGTAACTACATGGCAAGAAAAACACCCCTTGAACGTTACCGTAATATCGGTATTATGGCTCATATTGATGCGGGTAAAACCACAACAACTGAACGTATTCTTTATTATACGGGGGTTTCACACAAAATCGGGGAAGTGCATGACGGTGCCGCAGTTATGGATTGGATGGCACAAGAACAGGAACGGGGCATTACTATCACTTCTGCTGCGACGACCTGCTTTTGGTCCGGCACAAGTCAGCAATTCCCGGAACATCGAATTAATATTATTGATACCCCGGGCCACGTAGATTTTACTATTGAAGTAGAACGTTCTTTGCGCGTGCTAGACAGTGCGGTCGCAGTTTTTTGTGCGGTTGGCGGTGTAGAACCCCAATCAGAAACCGTGTGGCGGCAAGCGAATAAATATAAAGTCCCGCGTTTGGCTTTTGTAAACAAAATGGATCGCGCCGGTGCTGATTTCTTACGAGTTATCAAACAAATTAAAGATAGACTCGCGGCCCAACCAGTCCCGTTACAATTGCCCATAGGCAGAGAAGAACATTTTCAAGGTGTCGTTGATTTGATAAAGATGAAGGCCATTTACTGGGACGATTCTACCCAAGGAATGCGTTTTGAAGAAAGAGAAATCCCTGAACAATTACGTGATGAATGCGAACAGTGGCGAGAAAAATTAGTAGAAATCGCGGCGGAAGCAACGGAAACGTTAATGGAGAAATATCTTGAGGAAGGCGATTTATCAGAAGAAGAAATTCGTCAAGGGATTCGGATCCGCACCTTGGCTAATGAAATAGTGCCCGCTTTTTGTGGTTCTGCCTTTAAAAATAAAGGGGTTCAGGCCGTATTAGATGCGGTGATCAATTATTTACCGGCCCCAAATGATGTGTTGCCAGTACGTGGAGTCCTTAACGATGCCAATCAAACGGAAGCAACCCGCCCTGCCTCTGATGACGCGCCTTTTGCGGCCCTAGCGTTTAAAGTAGCAACGGATCCTTTTGTAGGAACATTGACTTTCTTTCGGGTTTATTCTGGGGTGCTTAACTCAGGTGATACCGTGTTCAATCCGATTAAAAGTAAACGTGAACGGGTTGGACGTATTCTACAAATGCACGCGAATGACCGTGAAGAAATCAAATCGGTTCACGCGGGTGATATTGCTGCAGCGGTTGGTTTAAAAGATGTTACCACCGGCGAAACCCTGTGTAGTATGGATCAGGTTATCACGTTAGAGAAGATGGAATTTCCAGAACCGGTTATTTCAGTAGCAGTGGAACCAAAGACCAAAGCGGATCAGGAAAAAATGTCCACCGCATTAGGTAAATTGGCAGCGGAAGATCCTTCGTTTCGAGTGCGCACGGATGAAGAATCAGGACAAACTATCATCTCAGGCATGGGCGAATTACATTTAGACATTATCGTAGATCGCTTACGGCGTGAATTTAACGTCACCGCAAACGTAGGCGCGCCGCAGGTTGCTTACCGAGAGACTATTCGCCTTGGTGTTGAACAAGAAGGTAAATTTGTCAGACAATCCGGTGGACGCGGTCAATACGGTCACGTTTGGTTGCGTTTAGAGCCGCAAACAGCAGGCGATGGTTATCAATTTACTAACAGTATTGTGGGCGGCGTGATCCCTAAAGAATACATCCCGGCGGTAGATAAAGGCGTGCAAGAGCAAATGCAAAATGGTATCGTTGCCGGTTATCCAGTGGTAGATGTGAAAGTCACGTTATTTGACGGCTCTTACCATGAAGTAGATTCTAGCGAAGTTGCTTTTAAAATTGCTGCTTCTCAGGCTTTTAAAGAAGGCTGTAAAAAAGCTAAGCCTATCTTACTAGAGCCAATTATGGCAGTAGAAGTTGTGACACCAGAAGAATACATGGGTGATGTAATGGGTGATCTCAATCGGCGACGCGGTATCTTACAAGGAATGGATGATTTACCTTTAGGTAAAGTGATCAAAGCAGAAGTCCCATTGGCAGAAATGTTTGGCTACGCAACGGATGTACGTTCCTTAACGCAAGGACGAGCCAGTTACACCATGCAGTTTAATAAATATAATGAAGCGCCAGCGAGTATTGCTGAAGCCATTATAAAGAAAACTCAACTTTAAAAAGGAATCTAAGGAACAATGTCGAGTCAAAGAATTCGTATTCGCTTAAAAGCCTTTGATCACCGATTGATTGATCAGTCGGCACGGGAAATTGTGGAAACGGCCCGACGCACGGGTGCGCAGTTGCGTGGTCCCATTCCGCTACCGACGAAAAAAGAAAAATTTACAGTGCTCATCTCACCGCATGTCAATAAAGATGCGCGGGATCAATATGAAATAAGAACCCATAAAAGACTGTTGGATATTCTGGATCCGACTGATAAAACTGTTGATTCATTGATGAAGTTAGACTTAGCTGCTGGGGTTGATGTACAAATCAAACTAAACTAAAAAACTAACCTAATGAGTCAAGGGAGCGAATTAAATCATGGCAATAGGCATCGTCGGGCGCAAATGTGGTATGACGCGCATTTTTACAGAAGATGGCAATTCTATACCAGTCACGGTTATCCAGGCTGAACCTAATCGAGTCACACAATTGAAAACTCAGGAAAAGGATGGTTATCAGGCAATCCAAGTCACGTGTGAAACGCGGCATCCTAACCGAATTAACAAGCCATTGGCAGGACATTTTGCTAAAGCCAATGTAGAAGCTGGCCGTGGTCTATGGGAATTTCGTTTAGACGACCAAGACAATTCTGAAACCTATACCATCGGTCAAGAGATCACAGTGAATTTATTTACTGCGGGTCAAAAGGTAGATGTAAGAGGCATCACCAAAGGTAAAGGCTTTGCGGGGACTGTCAAACGACATCATTTTAGAATGCAAGACGCAACCCATGGCAATTCCCTTTCGCATCGTGCGCCGGGTTCTATTGGACAAAACCAAACGCCGGGACGCGTTTTTAAAGGTAAAAAAATGGCCGGACAACTCGGCAACGTCCAACGTTGTGCGCAGAATTTAGAAGTAGTGCGCGTGGATGAACAGCGTAACTTGTTATTAGTTAAAGGAGCCGTCCCCGGTGCTACGGGGGGGAATGTTATGGTACGCTCGGCGGTAAAAGAAAAACGTTGATTTAAGGAAATGTGAGTTATGGAAATCAGTTTATATGCTACAGAACATATAGGTGAGCAAGGCAGTATTAACGTCGCTGACGCGGTGTTTGCCAAACGTTTTAACGAATCCCTCATTCATCAAGTAGTCACTGCTTATCTAGCACGTGGACGAGTAGGAAGTCGAGCGCAAAAAAATCGCGCTAGAGTAAGTGGCGGCGGCAGCAAACCGTGGCGACAAAAAGGTACAGGACGTGCTCGTGCGGGTACCATTCGGAGCCCGCTGTGGCGAGGCGGTGGCGTTACTTTTGCAGCCCAACCTGTTGACTACACGCAAAAAGTTAACAAAAAAATGTATCGTGGGGCGGTCTGTGCGATTTTGTCAGAATTGTTAAGACAACAACGACTCAAGGTTATCAACCAGTTTAGTGCTGCTTCACATAAAACGCGGGAACTAGTCGCACAACTTGTTGCCTTGAATATAACGTCGTCAGTCCAAAATAACGTGTTAATTGTTACGGCAGCATCAGATATCAATCTGGAACGCGCTGCGCGTAATTTACCTTTTGTAAGCGTTTGCCCTGCTACAACGGTGGATCCGGTGAGTTTAGTTAAAGCAGATCAAGTTCTAATGACCGCAGCGGCAGTACAAATTATTGAAGCACGGTTACAGAAAACCTCACCCGTTAACGCTTAAAAAGGAAATAAGGTTATGAATCAAGCACGGTTAATGCAAATATTACTTGCCCCGCATAATTCAGAGAAAGCAAATTTGGTAGGGGAAAAACATCGCCAATATGTATTTAAAGTGCTAAAAAATGCCACGAAGCAAGAGGTAAAACAAGCAGTTGAATTACTATTTAACGTTAAAGTTGAAAATGTACAAATGGTTAACGTTAAAGGTAAACAGAAAACCTTTGGGCGAATTCGGGGTAAACGTGCGAATTGGAAGAAATCCTACGTTAGATTAGAAGAAGGCTTTGATATAGTTTTCGTCAACTAAAAGGTTTGGTACTCAATCTCTTAGTACAGACCCATTTTAAGTTGAGGAATTGAGCAAACATAAAAAGCTTTTTTGTGTACTAAGACATAAACCAATATTTTACAAAGCATTCTTAAAAAATTAAGGTTATAATAATGGCACTGATTAAAGCAAAACCGACTTCTGCGGGACGACGCTTTGTCGTTAAAGTAAAAGATAGCAGTTTATATCGGGGTGATCCTTATGCACCGCTGTTAGAAAAGAAGGTCAAAAGCGGTGGACGTAACAATAATGGACATATTACAGTCCGACACCGGGGCGGTGGACATAAGCAACATTACCGGATTATAGATTTTAAACGCAATAAAGAAGGAATACCGGGCAAAGTAGAACGCATTGAATATGACCCGAATCGTAGTGCGCATATCGCGCTGGTATTGTATGCCGACGGGGAACGGCGTTATATTATTGCGCCTAAAGGGGTAAAAGCAGGCACAGCGTTGGTTTCCGGTAATCATGCCCCTATTAAAGTGGGGAACTGTATGCCGTTGCGCAATGTACCCGTTGGTAGCTTAGTGCATTGTGTGGAACTTAAACCCGGTAAAGGCGCACAACTAGCACGTAGTGCGGGGGCTTCTGTACAATTAGTGGCTCGCGAAGGGCAGTATGCTACTTTACGGCTGCGTTCTGGCGAAATGCGTAAAGTATTAGCAGAGTGCCGAGCAACCATCGGTGAAGTGAGCAATGCGGAACACAATCTTGCCTCTTTAGGTAAGGCCGGTGCGAAACGGTGGCGGGGAATACGGCCTACGGTACGTGGTGTTGCTATGAATCCCGTTGATCATCCACATGGTGGCGGTGAAGGACGTTCTTCAGGTGGCCGACATCCGGTAACACCTTGGGGTTTCCCTACAAAAGGAGCGAAAACACGCCATAATAAACGGACAACGCATATGATTGTACGGCGGCGTAAATAGAGAACATTAGGTGATATATGCCACGATCTGTTAAAAAAGGACCTTTCGTTGATCTGCATCTACTGAAAAAAGTAGAAACTGCTCGGGCCACGAGTAGTAAACGACCGATTAAAACTTGGTCTCGGCGTTCAATGGTTACACCCGACATGGTAGGATTGACTATTGCCATTCATAATGGACGGCAACACATACCTATCTTTATCACCGAAAACATGGTTGGACATAAATTAGGAGAGTTTGCGATAACACGGACTTTTCGCAGCCATGCCGGTGATAAAAAAGCGAAACGCTAGTTTGACCGCTTTGCGGTTTACAAAGATTTTCGTTCCTTAAAGTTTAATTTTAACAAGCTTCTACTTTCTTAGAGGAAGTAAAGCTTCTCTTTTTTCAAAATAAAGGTTTTGCCCAATTTTACAAATGTTTGAATCACAGGGCTTTAAAAAATATGCAAGCGATGAGTAAATACAAATATGCACGTATTTCAGCGCAAAAGTGTCGTCTAGTTGCTGATCAAGTTCGTGGTTTACCGATTGAAAAGGCAATGAATGTATTAGTGTTTAGCAACAAAAAAGCCGCCGGCTTTATTAAAAAAACATTAGAATCAGCTATTGCCAATGCAGAACATAATCAGGGCGCAGATATTGACGAATTATATGTTTCTACTATATGCGTTGACGAAGGCCCTACGTTAAAACGGATGCAAGCACGTGCAAAAGGGCGTGGGAGCAGAATTCTTAAACGGACTAGCCACATCACCATCACAGTTGCAGAGCGTTAGGAATAAATTTTATGGGTCAAAAAGTTCACCCGGTAGGCTTCCGGTTAGGTGTCATTAGAGATTGGTCTTCTAAATGGTATGCCAGTAGCAAAGAATACGCTAATTATTTGAATACCGATTTAAAAGTGCGTGATTTCATTCGTAAGAAACTTGCCCAAGCTTCTGTTAGTGAGGTAAGAATTGAACGGCCCGCACGCAATGCCCGGATTATTATTCATACGGTTCGTCCCGGTATTGTCATTGGAAAAAAAGGCGAAGATATTGATATATTACGCCGAGAAGTCTCTAAAATGATGGGGGTTCCTGTTCACATCAGCGTTGAAGAGATTCGCAAGCCGGAATTAGATGCGTATCTGGTTGCTGTCAGCGTCGCCCAACAGTTGGAACGCCGTATTATGTTTAGGCGTGCGATGAAACGCGCGGTCGGTAATGCAATGCGTTTAGGAGCGCAAGGGATTCGTATCAAAGTCAGTGGTCGCTTAAATGGGGCTGAAATAGCCCGTATGGAATGGTATCGGGAAGGACGAGTGCCGTTGCACACGTTGCGCGCTGATATTGACTATGGTTTAGCTGAAGCCCGTACCACTTATGGTGTAATCGGCGTTAAAGTATGGATCTTTAAAGGTGAGATTCTTGGTAAACAAGGGCAAGAGTTTTTTATCGCAAGGGAAAATAAATAATTGCTCGGTTGACGCGCTATTTAACTTTCTGTTATCTATTGATAAATATTACTTTAACAAGGACTTTAGTCCACATTAATTTGCATAGAACCAACAGAATTAAGTTGCAAATTAGCTTCTTAAACGTCTGATAGTTAGAGATAAGCAAACATGTTACAACCTAAACGAACTAAATTCAGAAAACAAATGAAGGGCAAGAATCGAGGCTTAGCCCAACGTGGAAACAAAGTAAGCTTTGGTGAATTTGGCCTGAAAGCCACAGGGCGAGGGCGTATTACGGCCCGCCAAATTGAAGCGGCTCGGCGTTCCATCACCCGTCATGTCAAGCGTGGGGGTAAACTGTGGATTCGCATATTTCCAGATAAACCCATCAGTAAAAAACCGTTGGAAGTTAGAATGGGTAAAGGTAAAGGGGCCGTTGAATATTGGGTTGCCTTAATTCAGCCCGGCCGTATGCTTTATGAAATTGAAGGCGTTTCAGAAGAAGTGGCTAAAGAAGCCTTTCGCTTAGCAGCGGCAAAATTACCGGTGGCCACGACTTTTACAAGCCGTACTCCGTTGTAGTATTCAAAAACTAGAATATTACTTGAAAAATTAACCCAATTGTAATATATTGTCTGCTTACTGTAGTTGATAATAGACGTACAGTTGTCAAATTAGGGATTTACTTTGTAGGGATAAATAAAGGACCATGCGTGCCAGTGAGCTTCGAGAAAAAACTATTGAAGCATTACAACAAGACCTGTTAGATTTATTGCGTGAACAATTTAATTTAAGAATGCAAAAAGCCAATAACCAGTTAAATCAACATACGCAATTGAAACAGGTGAGACGTGATGTTGCGCGGATTAAAACCGTGATGCATGAGAAAAGGAGAATAGGTTAATGTCAGAAGAAGAAACACCGATAACCCCAACAAAAGTGTTGCGTACCTTGACTGGGCGGGTGATCAGCAACAAAATGCAAAAAACCATTACCGTTTTGATTGAACGGACCGTCAAGCATCCTAAGTATGGTAAATATATCAAACGGTCAACAAAGCTTCATGCGCATGACGAAGACAACGCCTGTCAAGAAGGGGATATTGTCATGCTTGAGCAGTGTCGTCCGCTATCGAAAACAAAGGCATGGCGTTTACATAAAATTGTTAGACGTTCAGTCCTTGTGGAATAACTGTCATTTTAAAATTGGCTGTGGGAAAAAGTTAAATCATGATTCAAATGCAAACCATATTAGAGTCGGCTGATAACAGTGGAGCGCGGCGTTTGATGTGTATCAAAGTGTTGGGCGGTTCTCACCGACGCTATGCAGGTATTGGTGATATTGTTAGAGTAAGCGTCAAGGAAGCGATTCCGCGCGGCAAAGTGAAAAAAGGGGAAGTCTACAACGCGTTAATCGTTAGAACCTGTAAGGGTGTAAGACGGCCTGACGGTTCCGTTATTCGCTTTGACAGCAATGCAGCGGTGCTACTTAACAATCAAAAACAACCAATAGGGACACGTATTTTTGGCCCGGTGACCCGTGAATTGAGAACCGAACATTTTATGAAAATTATTTCTTTAGCCCCTGAAGTCCTTTAATTCTCGTCAATTTAGGAAAACATCATGCAAAAAATTAGAAGAGGCGATGACATCGTAGTCATAGCAGGTAAAGAAAAAAGTAAACGTGGCCGGGTTATTCGGGTGATCGACAAAGAAAAAGTCTTAGTCGAAAATATTAATCTCGTAAAACGCCATACTAAAGGTAATCCGCTACGTAATACGTCAGGGAGCATTGTGGATAAAGAAATGCCTTTACATATTTCTAATGTTGCTTTAGTCAATCCTTCTACGGACAAAGCCGATAGAGTCGGATTTAAATTTTTAGAAGATGGAAGTAAGGTACGTTTTTTTAAATCCACTGGCGAAGTGATTTTAGATAAAACTTAAAGATTTGAATAAGATGGCAAGATTACAAACCTATTATCGTGATACGGTTGTACCGCAATTAATACAGCGGTTTAATTATAAAAGTATTATGCAAGTGCCAAAAATTGAAAAAATTACCCTCAATATGGGCTTGGGCGAAGCGGTAGCCGATAAAAAAATCCTAGAACGGGCGGTAGCCGATATGCAAGTTATTGCTGCTCAAAAGCCAGTGATAACCTATGCACGTAAATCCATCGCTAATTTCAAGATCCGTGAAGGTTGGCCCATTGGTTGTAAAGTAACATTACGACGTGAACGCATGTACGAGTTTTTGGATCGTCTCATTACCATAGCCATTCCTAGAATTCGCGATTTTCGTGGCTTCAGTGGTAAAGCTTTTGACGGGAAAGGCAACTATAGTCTGGGTATCCATGAGCAAATCATTTTCCCAGAAATTGATTATGATAAGATTGACGCGATGCGCGGGATGGATATTGCCATTACCACAACGGCGCGTACCGATGAAGAAGCGCGATCCTTACTGGATGCTTTTAACTTTCCGTTACGGAACTAGAGGGGAAGAGCGATGGCAAAAAAGTGCATGATTAATCGTGAAAAAAAGCGTTTGCGTACCGTACAAAAATATGCGGAAAAGCGGGCCAAATTAAAAAATATGCTGGCCAGTCCTAAAACGACGGAGGAAGTACGTGAACAAGCAAGAGAACAATTACAAAAGTTACCGCGTAACGCCAGCCCTTGTCGGATGCGTAATCGCTGCCGTTTAACTGGTCGGCCCCATGGCTATTATAGAAAGTTTGGTCTGGGTCGTAATAAACTACGCGAAATGGCCATGCAAGGTTTTATACCCGGTTTAGTCAAATCCAGTTGGTAATCACTTTTTCAGAGGTGTGGAGTTAGAATACAGTGAGTATGACCGATCCTATTGCCGACATGTTGACTCGGATTCGTAATGGACAAGCGGCAAAAAAACAGCAAGTTGTTATGCCCTCTTCAAAGATGAAACGTGCGATAGCTCACGTTTTAAAAGAAGAAGGATATATTACTGATTATCAAGTTTCAGAAGAAGTAAAACCGACTTTGACGGTGGTATTAAAATATCATCAAGGAAAGCCTGTGATATCACTGCTTAAACGAGTCAGTCGGCCCGGTTTGCGCATTTATAAGCCTAAAGACGAATTACCGAAAGTAAATAGTGGATTAGGTATTGCGGTCGTTTCTACTTCCAAAGGACTGATGACAGATCGAGCCGCCCGCACCGCAGGTCATGGTGGTGAAATCTTGTGTGTCGTTTTTTAAAGGGGATGCAATATGTCAAGGGTTGCTAAAAATCCAGTACCTATTCCAGCAGGTGTGGAAGTTAACATAGAAAATCAGAAAATTAGTATAAAAAGTAAAAATGGTTGCCTAGTTCATAGTCTACACAAAGCTGTGACGGTTAGTCATGAAGAAGGTAAATTAGTGTTTGCGCCCTGTGAAAAATCACAAGCAGCGGTTGCATTAGCAGGAACAACCCGTGCTATCATTAACAACCACGTTAAAGGGGTATCGCAAGGCTTTGAAAAGAAATTAAATCTAGTCGGCGTTGGTTATCGAGCGGAAGCACGAGGCAACGTGTTAGGTTTAACCCTAGGCTTTTCACATCCGGTTAATTTCAAGATTCCAGAAGGGGTAACGGTAGAAACACCAACCCAAACGGAGATTATTGTTAAGGGAATTGATAAGCAATTAGTTGGACAAGTCGCTGCGAATATTCGGCGTTTTCGTCCACCTGAACCTTATAAAGGTAAGGGTGTACGTTATGTGAATGAAGTTATCTTATTAAAAGAAGCTAAGAAGAAATAGTAGGGGTATTTCAGTGAACCAGAAAAAAGTAACCCGGTTGCGTCGAGCACGTCGCACGCGTGCAAAAATAAGAGAACTAGGGACCTATCGTCTGTGTGTTCATAAAACACCGCGCCATATTTATGCGCAACTTATTTCACCCGACGGTTCTCAGATATTGGCGAGTGCTTCTTCATTAGATAAAACGTTTAAAGAGAAAGCAAACTATGGTGGTAATATCACCGCTGCGAAATTAGTGGGTGAAATCATAGCAGAACGTGCTAAGACAGCAGGTATTTCTAAGGTTGCCTTTGACCGCTCAGGTTTTAAATATCATGGACGGGTTAAAGCATTAGCAGATGCTGTTCGTGAAAACGGTCTTAACTTTTAGGTAGTTAACATAATGGCAAATTACGAAGTTCAAAATAATAATACTAAAAATGATGATCTGATAGAGAAATTAGTCGCCGTGAATCGGGTGGCCAAAGTCGTTAAAGGTGGTCGTATTTTTAGCTTTACGGCTTTAACCGTTGTCGGTAATGGCAAAGGTAAAGTAGGCTTTGGTTATGGTAAAGCGCGTGAAGTGCCGACGGCTATCCAAAAAGCGATGGAAAGTGCGCGTAAGAACATGCAGTCTATACCATTACAAGGTACTACCTTATATTATCCGATAACAGCGCAACACGGTGCCGCTAAGGTGTATATGCAGCCCGCGTCTGAGGGAACAGGCATTATTGCTGGAGGAGCAATGCGGGCCGTATTTGATGCGTTAGGGGTAAGAGATGTTTTAACCAAAACTATTGGTTCGGCTAATCCTATTAATGTAGTACGGGCAACTTTTAAAGGGCTAACCGCTATTGCGGATCCAGAGTCCGTGGCTACAAAACGGGGAAAAACAGTTGAAGAGATTCTTTAAAACCCATGAAAACCATAAAAGTAACCCAAGTGCGTAGTATTCATGGTCGTTTGCCTAAACATAAAGCTTGTTTGAAAGGTTTAGGTTTGCGCCGTATACACCACACAGTTGAGTTAGAAGATACACCGGCTATACGCGGTATGATTAACAAGGTGGCTTACTTAGTTAAAGTAAGTTGAATGCGTAATGCCTGCGCAACTTTATTTGTTACCTCAGTCATTGAGATAACGTCAGCGCATTGACGAGAAAGGCAATTTGTCATAGTGAAGTTGAACACGGCGTTAAATACCAGTTTTTTGGATGTAATCCATTACTAAGGATAAGATATGCATCTTAATACCCTAAAACCTGCTAAAGGTTCAAGACATACAAGTAAGCGAGTTGGACGCGGTATTGGTTCAGGTTTAGGTAAAACCTGCGGTCGTGGACATAAAGGGCAATGTTCTCGTACTGGAAAAGGTCGCAAAATTGGCTTTGAAGGTGGGCAAATGCCCTTGCAAAGACGCTTACCTAAAGTAGGCTTTTATTCTCGTAAAGCAGCGACCCGCGCAGAAGTTCGCTTGCATGAACTTGACCGAGTACAACAAGAGGTTGTAGATTTAGCAAGCTTAAAAGCAGTAGGTCTCGTAGCGCAGAATACCCAACGGGTTAAAATCATTGCTTCTGGTAAACTAACTAAAGCAGTTAAAGTGCGTGGTCTTAGTGTAACTAAAGGCGCACGTCTGGCAATAGAAGCTATTAACGGTAGCATTGAGGATTAAGTGGCAATTCCATCTGGCTTTGAAATTGGTAAGTTAGGCAGATTAACGGAGCTGCGGCAACGGTTGTTGTTCGTGCTGGGTGCTATCGTGGTCTTTCGGATTGGTACCTTTATTCCGGTACCGGGCATTAATCCCGAAGCCCTAGCCCAAATGTTTGAACAGCAAAGCGGCACCATTTTAGACATGTTCAACATGTTTTCGGGCGGGGCTTTAAAGCGTTTTTCCGTCTTTGCTATCGGTATCATGCCTTATATTTCGGCTTCCATTATTATGCAGTTGTTAACGGTGGTT
>Ga0316592_1000010_pt1 | contig 13748 bp, 20 predicted proteins | sample S0NA_4_FD_207776 | JGI IMG/M metagenome (GOLD analysis project Ga0316592, IMG submission 207776) | Metatranscriptome of rhizosphere microbial communities from salt marsh grasses in Alabama, United States - S0-2_160517rDrB (Metagenome... | ecosystem: Host-associated > Plants > Roots > Rhizosphere... | reverse complement strand
GGGGAACGGGAAATGGGGAACGGGGAATGGGTGATAGGTTTAGGACATTGGTTACAACTTTTTGACTTTCCCTCAATGACAATTGTCAGTAGGGGAAATTTTTGTCACCAATTGGTTACAACTTTTTGACTTTCCCTCAATGACAATTGTCAGTAGGGGAGATTTTTGTCACCAATTGGTTACAATTTTTGACTTTCCCTCAATGACAATTGTCCTTAGATATTACCGTAGAACAGGCATCTTGCCTGTTACCGCGAGCCTCATAGCCAATTAACAATTAACAATTGACCATTAACAATTGACCATTAACAATTAACAACGTTAACGCTTGGAGTATTGAGGAGCCTTGCGAGCCTTGCGCAAACCGTACTTTTTCCGTTCTTTAGCGCGAGGATCCCGAGTCAAGTATCCCTCAATTTTCAGAGGTTTGCGGTTCTCAGGATCTAATTCACACAACGCTCTAGCTACCCCCAACTTAATAGAATCGGCCTGGCCGGTTAAACCGCCGCCCTCAGCTCTTACGAGAACATCGTAATCGTTTTCTAAACCCAAACTTTCTAGTGGGGCTTTAACCGCAGAAACGTAAGAAGGATTATTTTGTAAATAATATTCCCCTTCTTTACCGTTAATCCTAATTTTGCCGTTACCCGGTACTAAGCGGACACGGGCGATGGAAGACTTGCGGCGACCTGTCCCCCAATAGACTGCGCGATCGTTACCTGTTGCTGGCATTAATTTTCTCCTCCTGGCGTGGTGTTAATTGTTAATTGTTCGGGTTGTTGAGCTTCGTGGGGATGGTTGGGTCCGGTATAAACCTTGAGTTTGGTAAATAGTTTTCTTCCCAAAGAAGTTTTCGGTAACATCCCCTTAACTGCTTCCTCGATGATTCGTTCTGGCAAACGAGCTTGCAATTTGGCAAAAGTCTCTGTTTTCATGCCACCCGGTCTCCCGGAATGGCGGCGATAGATTTTCTGATTGCGTTTTTTGCCAGTTACTTCTACTTTTTCAGCATTAACTACAATGACAAAATCCCCCGTATCTAGGTGGGGAGTGAAGTTTGGTTTGTTTTTACCCCGGATAATTTGGGCGATTTCGCTGGCCAGTCTCCCCAGACGTTGGCCTTCGGCATCAACGACGTACCATTTATGGTCTAGGGAGTCTATTGATGGAACGTGAGTTTTATTCATAATTGGATGTTGGATTTTCGGTGTTGGCTGCTCTTAATTTGGTTGGCTGAATTGGCTATTCCCGATTTCTCATTCCCCATGCCCCAAGACAAATTTGGGCATAGTATCGTACCAAAGTGCCTGCGGACAGGGAAAATCTGGATAGCCAACTCGCAACAGGCAAAGGCCGCAGGCAGGGGCCGCATACTTGACGACTTCGCGGCGTCGTTCGACCCAAATTTCTCTAAAGTTATCGAGCGATCGCTCTTGACGCCCCACTTCAACCAGCATTCCCACCAGCAGTCGCATCATCCCATAGAGAAATCCCCTTGCTTGAACTTCTATAGTTACGAATTGCCCTTGTCTCAGGCATTCTACCTCTTGCACTTCCACCCAAGAATGAGGACGAGAAGAGCCTGCCCTTTGAAAAGCTGCTAAATTATGATGGCCAATTAGCGGATTTAAAGCTTCCTGGATTAAGGATTCGTCCAAAGGAGCGCGATAATAATGCCAAACAAAGGGCCTTACAAACAAATTAGGTCGTTTATCTGTATAAAGGATATAGCGATAGCGACGCGAAATTGCCGAGAAGCGTGCGTGCCAGTTAGGCTCTACCTTTACAGATGCCCTAATCAGGACATCTGGGGGCAGTCTGGAGTTGAGTATGGAGGCCCATTTTTCGGCGGGAATTGGACCCTTAGCATCAAAATGGGCCACTTGAGCTGCAGCATGAACTCCAGCATCAGTTCTGCCAGCCCCGTGCAAAATTACAGGAGAATCTACTATACCCGAAATGGTGTTTTCAATTTCTTCCTGAACCGTGCGCTGGTTTACTTGTCTTTGCCACCCATGAAAGTTAGTTCCTTGATATTGGATGACTAAAGCAACGCGCTGCCAGTTGAAATCGGTCATTGGGGGTGCTATAGCAATCCTAAACGATTTGTCTCTTGCCTAAAAGCGGCAAACTTTTGGACGCGACTCAAATAGGATTGCTATATATTTTAAATCACACCCAAAATTAAACACTTTTTGTTAATTGTTAGTTCTTAATTCTTAATTGTTCTAGATTTTTGACAATTAACAATTAACAATTAACAATTGACAAATATAGATTTAAACTAGCTCGATAACAGCCATTTTGGCATTATCTCCTCGACGGTTTACAGTTCGCATAATTCTGGTATATCCACCATTTCTGCTGCCGTATTTTTGTTGCACTCCTTCAAATAAAGAGTGAACTAGATCTTTGTCGTAGAGATAGCCCAGAGCTTGTCGGCGTGCAGCCAAAGAGCCATCTTTGGCTAGGGTAATCATTTTTTCGGCTTCCGAGCGCACTGCTTTGGCACGGGCTTGGGTTGTGGTAATTCTACCGTGTCTGATTAATTCCGTAGCCAGCGATCGCAACATAGCGCGACGCCTATCTGCAGGTTGACCTAGTTTGGGCGTTTTACAACGATGACGCATAACTCTTTTCCCTCCTTAACTTTTGAATTTTTTCTCTTAATTGTTTTCTTGGAGAAATTGGCGATTTAATCTGGGAGCATCTCAGCAACCATTCCCCATGCCCAATTCCCCATTCCCCCAAAAAAATTTAAGGAGCTTTAGCAGGCCTTTCTAGTGGCAAAGTAATCCCTAACCGTTTTTGTAAAGCTTCTATTACTTCGTCTGCAGACTTTTGACCGAAGTTTTTTATTTCTAAAAGGTCTTCTTGGTTATACTCCAATAAGTCGGCAACCGAATTAATTTGAGCCCTTTTAAGACAGTTATAAGCTCGAACTGAAAGGTTTAATTCTTCGATCGGAATTTGACTGGTTGGATCTGTATCGGCTCCCGAATCTGGTTTCTCCACCAAGGAAAGATCTTTGAGCGGTTCAAATAGTTCCAGCAGGATACGAGCTGCTTGACTCAGAGCTTGTTGGGGAGTATAACTCCCATTCGTCCAGATTTCCATAATCAGTCGGTCTTGCTCGATACTACCGCCTACTCTAGCGTCCTCAACAATGTAGTTCACTTTGCGCACTGGCATAAACATGGCATCGATTTGGAGAAAATCTAAAGCAGCCAGTCGATCGCGGGAGCGATCTACCGACCGATAACCAACGCCTTTTTCAATTCTGAACTCCATTTCCAGAACCGACTGTTCGGATAGCGTCGCAATGTATTTACTGCGATCGATAATTTCTACCTCTGAAGGTACGTCAAAGCGATCTGCAGTAACAGTTGCCGGTCCCTCTATACGCAACCTACCTATTTGTGGTTGATTGGAATGACTTTTTAAGACCACCTCCTTCATATTCAGTAATATTTCTAAAACATCTTCCCGTACCCCCTTAATCGTCGCAAACTCGTGATTTACCCCTGCAATTCTGACTGATGTTACCGCTGTTCCTTCTAAATTTGACAGCAGCACTCGTCTTAGTGCATTTCCCACCGTCGTTCCTTGACCGCGAGCCAGGGGTTCGATTATAAATTTTCCGTACTGACTGCGATTTTTATCAGTGGTGGATTCTACACATTCAATATGAAACTGCGCCACGGAGAGACCTCCCTTGAACATTGAACCCCCAGAGTGAATTAACTTTTTTTGCTCCTGTTGTCTTGCCCCATGAGAAAGACTTAGCTCTCAAAAACAACATCGCTAATTTCCGGCTTTGGACCTGCTGAAATTAGCCCAGCAAATTAAACTCGACGCCGCTTGGGTGGACGGCAGCCGTTGTGAGGAATTGGGGTAATATCTCGAATAAGGGTTATTTCTAATCCTGCCGCTTGTAAGGCCCTTATTGCTGTTTCTCTTCCCGCTCCCGGTCCGCTTACCATCACTTCTATTTGACGCATTCCTTGGTCTCCCGCTCTGCGGGCTGCATTCTCGGCTGCTGTTTGGGCTGCAAAAGGAGTTCCTTTCTTCGCACCTTTAAAGCCACTCGAACCTGCTGATGCCCAAGAAATCACCTCCCCATTAAGATCGGTAATGGTTACAATTGTGTTGTTGAAGGTAGATTGAATGTAGGCTACCCCGTTGGGCACATTCTTTTTTTGTTTTTTTGGCCCTGTTTTTTTACCTGATTGTCGCGCCATAGTTGTCTGTTGAATTTTTTCTCAAGTTCATTTTTGCTAGTTATAAGCTGAGGAAATTAAGCGATCGCCCAAAACCAATCTAAATTAGGGCTTGCTGAAAAAATCTCAACTGCCCTGGGGGGTGGTCCGGGACCGGAGGTTACCGGAGGGGTGGGGGGAAAGATTCCTACAGTCAAACTGACTGGTCAAATCAACTTTTTGGCAATCCCACACTTCCCACACCCCCACACTCCCCACACTCCCCACACTCTGCCTTTTTCAGCAGGCCCTAAATTCATAGATTTCCCCCGGCATTTATGGCCATTATTCGGCAAAAGTCAGTCCCATCTGAGGGACTGCCCTACAGCCAGAAGTGTTTTTTGACAATTAGACCTTCCCTATTCTGGCATTTAAAAGCGATCGCCTTTTTCAACTTAATAACTCGCCGATAAATCAATGCGTCCCAGCTTCCCAAACCCTCAAAGCGTGGTAGTTTTCCACCACAGATAGGATTAGAGAAGTTATTTCTTAGCGCTGGCCTTTTTCTTACCCGCCACGGTTTTGCGGCCACCTCTACGAGTTCTACCATTAGTACGAGTTCGCTGTCCTCTGACTGGTAGGCCCATTCTATGACGGCGGCCCCGATAAGTACCAATATCCATCAAACGCTTGATGTTCATGGCCTCCCAACGGCGCAGCTCCCCCTCCACTTGATAGTTATCTTGAACTGCCGCCCGCAAAGCTGCTACGTCGGCATCGCTTAAATCTTTAACGCGAGTATCTGGATTTACTCCCGTTGCAGCTAAAATCTCTTGGGAACGGGACAGCCCAATTCCATAAATGTATGTCAGACCTATTTCTACGCGCTTATCGCGTGGCAGATCTACTCCTGCTATTCTTGCCATTTTCTTTGATTTTTACCACCTTGTGTTTGCGGATTCGATCTAAAAAGTTAATCGGTACGAATAATGCCCGATCCAGGTTAAAGGAATGCCTAACCCTGACGTTGTTTGTGTTTCGGGTTCGTACAAATTACCCGAACTCTACCGTTACGACGGATGATCCGGCATTTCTCACAAATTTTCTTGACAGATGCTCTTACTTTCATGCCTCTTTTGGCAACGCTACAAATTTAGTATTATATCATTTATTTGGTTTTTTGACAAAAACCCCTCTATTTGGTTTTTTGACAAAACTGAAAAATAGTTGGGAGGAGCTTCGATTGTCTGTTTTTACTTTTTACGAAGACGATAGGTGATTCTGCCTTTGCTCAAATCGTAAGGAGTTAACTCAACTTTTACGCGATCGCCCGGCAGAATCTTGATGTAGTTTCTACGGATTTTCCCTGAAATATGAGCTAATACGTTAAACCCATTGTCCAGATCTACCCTAAACATTGCATTGGGAAGTGATTCGGTCACTGTCCCTTCCATTTCTATTAGATCTTGTTTAGCCAATTGCTACAAACCTCAACGCTGCAAATCACCGCTCTCAACAGAAGTTAACCCCACTGATGGGAGCGGCTAATTTACATATCTTATCAAAACTTTTTAATTTTTAGGATTTTTGGGCAATTAACCCTTTACCCCTAGATTTTCCACTGTTCTTGTCATCAAAATTGCCCATTTGGCTTAGTCGAAGACTAGCATTTCCACTTCTAGTTGTAGAATGAGTCTAGCGCTTCAGTAAGAGCCTGAGCTACCTCATCCACGGAGCGATCGCCATCTATAGAAACAAGCCTATCTCTTTTTTGATAAAACTCAATCAAAGGCTCAGTTTTTTGATGATGAACCTGCAAGCGATGGCGAATCGTCTCTTCATTATCATCGGCCCTTCCCCTTGCTAACAAACGTTTTACCAAAACCTCATCGGACACCACCAGGTCGATCGCTATAAATAAACTAGCTCTCTCCCCATTTTTTTCTTCCGTTAATACCATTTTTTTCGACAACAATTCATCGATAAAATATGCTTGATTAACATTCCGGGGAAATCCATCTAAAATCCAACCTTTTTTAGTATCAGCCTCATCCAGACGATGTTCGATCATATTTCTAATCAGGCTATCCGGGACCAAGTCCCCCAGATCCATATACTCTTTCGCTTGAATACCCAACGGAGTTTGTCGTGCCACGTTCGAGCGCAATATTTCACCCGTGGAAACATGAGCCACATTATAAACACCTGCTAGACGAGCTGCTTGAGTTCCTTTGCCTGCCCCTGGAGGCCCTAAAAACACCAATTTAACCACTATTGTTTCACCATTCCTTCGTATCGTTGCGAGATAACGTAAGTTTGAATTTGTTTGGCCGTATCAATGGCCACACCTACCAGAATCAACAGAGAAGTCGCCCCAAATCCCAAGTTAGGTAAACGCAAAGCATTTTCAGCAGCAGTCGGTATAATTGCCACTACCCCCAAAAACATTGCTCCCAAAAAAGTCAAACGATTTAAAACTTTCTCTAAATATTCGCTGGTAGTTTTCCCCGGGCGAATTCCTGGAATGCTCGCTCCCATTTTCTTTAAATTTTGAGACATATCTACGGGGTTCATAATTAGGGAAGCGTAGAAATAGCTGAAGAAGAGAATTAAAAGAAAATAAAATGGGACGTGAACCCACGGATTGCCCCCAGGACTAACTGCCCTTGCAATCTCGCTCAAAACCCGATTGCCTGCAAACCCAGCTATAGTAGCTGGCAGAAATAAAACTGCAGAAGCAAAAATAATCGGCATCACCCCGCCTTGATTGAGTCGCAAAGGTAAGTAGCTTGATTTTTCTCTATAAAGTTTGCGACCTACTTGGCGACGGGCTGAGACAATTGGTATTCTCCGCGTTCCTTCTTGAACGAAGACGATCCCGACAATTGTCGCTATCCATACCAACAGCAAAATTATCGCCCGTCCTACAATTGCGCGATCGCCTACCTCAAACAATTGAATTGTATTTCCTAAAGACTGAGGTAATACGGCCACGATGTTCACAAAAATTAGCAGGGATGCACCGTTGCCAATACCTCGTTCGGTGATTAACTCCGATACCCACATAACAAACATCGAACCTGCTGTCACCGCTAAGACTGTCTCGACGATGAATATTGGTCCTGCATCGAGCGGTACTTCTGGCAAATTATTTACATACAAAGCCAAACCAAAGCTTTGTATTAAAGCCCAACCCAAAGCTACATAGCGAGTTATTTGGGATATTTTACGTCGCCCTGCTTCTCCTTCATTTTTTTGCAAATTTTCCAAGCTGGGAAGGGCTGCCGTCATTAATTGCATAATGATCGACGCATTAATAAAAGGAATAATCCCCAGGGCAAAAATCCCCAAAGCTGACAGGCCACCTCCTGAAAACAAATCCAAAAAGCCTATAACTGGGCTATTTTGGATATTTTCCGCAAAGGCTTGTCGATTTATGCCTGGCACTGGCAAATAAACGCCCAATCGCACCAAAATCAACAGACCTAGAGTTACTAGAAGCCGACCTCGTAAGCCGGCAGCTTGAGCCATCTGCAAGAATGTCTCTTGAGCAGTTGGCGATTTGTCTCGACTAATGTCCATTTTTATGATGTTTGATTTTAGATTTTATATTTTTTTTGATTTTACCAAAATTAGGTTATCCCTGCCCCAGTCAACAGTCAAACTTCATAAGCCAATAGTCACTTTTTGATTCGCCAATACTAACCCTGTTCTGAAGAACTAGCGGTAACTGGGACTTTTTCTGGTCCTTGAATTATCGAACAACTGCCACCAGCAGCTTCGATTTTGCTACGGGCGTTTTTGCTAAAACCTGCGGCTCGTACTGTCAGAGGCACGTTCAGCTCTCCATCTCCCAATATTTTCAACGGTCCGTCGTTGCTAGTAACAATTCCCGCTGCCATCAAAGAAGAAAGAGTTACCTCCGTATTTGCTTCCAAGGATGCCAATTTGCTTACATTAACAATGGTGTAATTTTTCCGATTGACTATGGGAAAGCTTTTCAACTTGGGCAAGCGACGGTAGAGAGGATTTTGCCCCCCTTCAAAACCAGGCCGCGTGCTTCTACCAGAGCGGGATTTTTGGCCTCGCATTCCCTTACCACAGCTTGCACCTTGACCGGCAGAAATTCCCCGTCCCAGTCGGCGGCCTCGCTTTTTAGAACCCTTTTTAGGTACTGCGTCTTGTAATCTCATATTCTTTATTTATTACTGTTATTTCCTAGTTAGCGATCGAAAAACTTAAGAACTGAGAATGGGAGCTCAATTTAATTTTTAATTTTTAATTTTTAATTTAAAAAATTAGTCAAAAGCATCCCATTCCAGTTCCTCAGTGGGTGACTAAGCATAAAGATTTTCGACTGGAATACCGCGTTCTTCTGCTACGTCCGAAAAAGTTCTGAGGGTAGCCAAAGCATTTACAGCAGCTCTGGCATTGTTCAAAGGATTATTAGAACCTAATTGTTTGGCCAAAATATTACGGACACCAGCCAGTTCCAGTACAGTTCTAACGGCCCCTCCCGCAATTACCCCCGTTCCTGGTGCTGCCGGTCGCATGATGACTTTAGCACCACCACCAACACCATTAACTGGATGAGGAATAGAACTAGACTTAGTTAGGGGGACTTCAATCAAATGTTTTTTGCCATCAGCCACCCCTTTCTTAACTGCCCCAATAACATCTGCTGCCTTGCCTACGCCTACTCCCACTTGACCTTTTTCGTTGCCAACTACAACAACTGCGCGGAAGCTTAGATTTTTACCACCTTTAACTACTTTAGTAACTCGGCGAATTTGAACTACTCTTTCTTGCCAGTCGGTTTCTTTTTCTTTGGTACGATTGCCTTTTTTACGACGCTGTTCTGCCATAGCTTTCTCCTGTGTATTAGAGCTTTTAACAAGATTGACTTTAAAAGTTAAAAACCGCCTTCTATTTTACTTCTATTTTAATCGATTATGGCCTAGAAGTCCAACCCTGCTTCGCGAGCTGCTTCTGCCAATGCTTTTACACGACCGTGATAAATATTACCACCTCGATCGAAAACCACTTTAGTAATCCCTTTTTCCAGGGCTCGCTGGGCGATCGATTTGCCTACTTCTTGGGAAGCTTCACAAGTAGCTCCCGATTTCAGTTTTGACTTTAGTTCGGGTTCTACTGTTGAGGCTGCAACTAAAGTATGATGGCTGGTGTCATCAATTACTTGAGCGTAAATGTGGGCGTTAGCTCTAAATATGGCTAGTCTTGGACGTTCGGGAGTCCCAAAAACTTTACGTCGCACCCGACGATGCCGCCTTTTTACTAATTCTCTTCGAGTCAGTTTCATTTTTCAACTCTTGTTAACTTAACAATTTAGGTAATTGCTAATTGCTAATTGCTAATTGCTAATTGCTAATTGCTAATTGTCAAAAAGCAATTAAAATTTTTCATTAACAAATATAGCAATCCTTTCGCAGGTTTGGGAAAATTAAAAAGTCAATAAAAACTCCGAATTTCCCCACTGTTGACTGTTGCCTGTTGCCTAAAAGCGAGATTGCTTCGCTTCAAATAGGACTGTTATAACAATTTACAACGAACAAAAGCCAGTAATTTCTGAGTTGGCTTCTCAAGTAAACTGTTTACTTCTTACCTGCCTTGCCCGCTTTACGCCTTACAATTTCACCGGCATAGCGAATGCCTTTTCCTTTATAAACTTCTGGAGGGCGAACGCCACGGATCTTAGCTGCTGTATTACCCACCACTTCTTTATTGATGCCGCTTACTATTACATTGGTGTTATTTTCTACAGCAATATTGATGCCCTCTGGAGCTGGCATTTCTACTGGATTGCTGTAACCCACATTTAAAATTAGGTTACGACCTTGAACCTGAGCCCTATAACCGACTCCTTGAATTTCTAAGCGTCGTTCAAAGCCTTTAGAAACCCCCTCGACCATATTGGACACCAGGGTACGACATAAACCGTAGCGCTGCCGGGCCTTACGGGATTCATTTTTTGGTTTGACAACCAAAGTTTCTCCTTCCTGAGTAAGGGCAATTTCTGGTGGCAATACTCTAGAAAGTTCGCCCTTAGGCCCTTTTACCGCTACTGTTTGACCGTCAATGGTGACGGTAACATTATTAGGTATATTAATCGGACGTTTACCAATTCGAGACATTTTTCGCTTGTGGTTGTTAATGGTTAATGATGTTGTTAATTGTCAATTGTTAATTGTTAATTGTTAATTGTTAATTGTTAACGATAAAAGCACAACTAACGATTGACAATTAACGATTGACTAGCTCTTTTTTTCTCAATTACCTATTTCCCATTACCCTTACCAAACATAACAAAGCACCTCGCCTCCTATACCTCGGCGTCGAGCTTCTTTGTCTGTCATAATCCCGCTGGATGTGGAAATAATCGCAATTCCAATTCCACCTAAAACCTTTGGTAATTCTTTACGATTTTTGTAAACTCGCAACCCAGGTTTGCTTATGCGCTGAATATGCCTAATGATGGGTTGGCGATTTTTACCTTTATATTTCAAAGAAATCACCAAATACTGTTTGATTCCTTCTCCAGTCACTTCAAATTCACCAATAAAGCCTTCTTCTTTTAAGACTTTGGCAATATTGCGGGTCATTTTTGTGGCTGGAACTTTTGTGGTTGAATGCTGTGCCATGCAAGAATTGCGAATGCGCGTCAGCATATCTGCTATGGTATCGTTAGCCGCCATTTTTCCTTTTTTCTCTCCTAGTTCTGATGTTAGCTGCGGAAGGGCATACCCATTTCTTTTAACAAGGCGCGGCCTTCATTGTCGGTGTTGGCTGTGGTAATAATGGAAATGTCCATGCCTCTAATTTGGTCGATAGTATCGTAGTCTATCTCGGGAAAAATTAGCTGTTCTTTTACGCCTAAGCTATAGTTGCCGCGTCCGTCAAAACTTTTGGGGCTGACACCCCGAAAGTCTCTAATTCTAGGCAATGCTAAATTGATCAATCTATCTAAAAAGGCATACATCCGCTCGGAGCGCAATGTTACCATTACTCCTACAGGCATTCCTTTGCGGATTTTAAAGCCGGCGATCGCTTTGGATGCCCGCGTTACTACTGGTTTTTGACCAGTAATAGTGGCTAGTTCTTTGATAGATGAGTCTAGTGCTTTAGCATTTTGAGATGCTTCGCCTAAACCACGGTTAATGGTAACTTTTACCAGTTTTGGCACCTGATGGATATTAGTATATTTAAAATCCTCCATCAGTTTTGGCACTATTTTTTCCAGATAAAGATTTTTTAGTTGGTCTGCCATATTTCCTAACTTCTGTTACTCGTTCGTAATTCAGCAATTATCTAGTTTTTCCAACCAAATTTAACTGCTTTATTACTTCTGAATTAATCGATTATTTCACCAGTTTTCTTGAGTTTTCGCACTTTACGACCTTCTTCGGTAAAGGTGTAGCAAATGCGACTAGCTACGTTTTCTTTCGTGGAATAGAGCATCACGTTAGAACTATGGATTGGAGCTTCAAAGGTAACAATTTTACCTGATTCTCCTTCCATTTGAGGTTTAACGTGTTTAGTTCTCAAATTAATCTCTTTAACCACTACTTTGCTGGACTTAGGTAATACTCTGAGAACTTCACCTACTTTGCCCTTATCTTTACCCGAAATTACTTGCACGTTATCGCCTTTTTTGACGTGCATTTTATGCGTTACTGGTTTTCCATTAGCGGTTAACTTAACCTTTTTTTTCCAAGCCATTAGAGTACCTCCGGTGCTAGGGAAACGATTTTAGTATAATTTCTGTCCCTGAGTTCGCGGGCTACGGGACCGAAAACGCGGGTTCCTCTGGGATTGCCCTCTGGGTTAATAATCACTGCTGCATTGTCATCAAAACGAATGCTCATGCCGCTTTCGCGGCGCAGCCCTTTGCGAGTCCGGACTATTACTGCCCTAACTACATCGGACCTTTTGACGCCCATATTGGGGGTAGCGTCTTTTACTACTGCGATAATTTGATCGCCTATACCAGCGTATCGACGGTTGCCTCCGCCTAATACGCGGATGCACATTAATTTGCGGGCCCCACTATTATCGGCAACATTCAGTATGGTCTGAGCTTGAATCATCGGTGTTATTTCTTGGGTTGATTCGGTTTTTTTTTAGCTTTCTTGGCTGAACTTCTGACCTTTTACAGCTTTTTCAGTCGTTTTTCTCTACTTAACCTTTTTGTTTTAGCTAGGTAGTTTAGCCCTACTTAAGTTGAAGAAGCGATAATTTCTGCAATTGTCCAACGTTTAGTTTTGCTCAGTGGACGAGTCTCTCTAATTTTTACTCGATCTCCTTCTTGACACTTACTTTCTTCATCGTGAGCTTTATATTTTTTGGTTCTCACCACAATTTTCCCGTATTTTGGGTGAGAGGCGCGGTTTTCTACAGCTACTACCACTGTTTTGTGCATTTTATTGCTGACAACTACACCTATTCTTTCTTTTACTGCCATAACTACCTCTTTTTCTTAATGGGTAATAGGTAATGGGTAATAGGTAATTTAAAAGGAAAGCGATCGCTACTTTTTTACCACCCCATTTAATACTTCAGAATTTTAAACCTAGCTGCTAGTTTATGTTTCAGAGCTAGTCTCAACTGCATTGGTTTGCTCTGGCCCGGAGGCATCAGAATTTTTAGAAGCTGCTAATTCTCGTTCTTTTTCTACAGTCATCAATTGGGCTATCCGATGACGAGTATGTTTGAATTCATGGGGCTTCTCTAATCTTCCAGTAGCTTTTAACAAGCGGAGTTCGAGAAGTTTTTTCTTAGCTTCTAAAATTTCTGATGCCAGTTCTTCATCGTTTAAATTTCTAGCATCTTCAATCTTGGGAAAAGCCATAAGTTTACTATTCTCCTTCTTTGGTAATGAACTTTGTTTTAATCGGTAACTTAAAAGAAGCCAAACGCATAGCTTCTTTGGCCACATCTTCGCCTACGCCCCCAATTTCAAACATAATGCGTCCTGGCTTTACCACTGCCACCCAATATTCGGGGGCACCTTTACCAGAACCCATGCGGGTTTCTGCTGGTCGCATAGTTACGGGTTTATCTGGAAAAATCCGAATCCAAATTTTCCCACCCCGACGAAGATAACGAGTCATGGCACGACGGGCGGCCTCTATTTGACGAGAGTTAATCCAAGCCGGTTCTAATGCTTGGAGAGCAAATTCGCCGAAGCTGATTGTATTGCCTCGGGTTGCTTGACCTTTCATTCGTCCCCGCTGTTGTTTGCGGAATTTTGTTCTTTTAGGACTTAACATGACATTACTGCTGGTTCGCTTTTGGGTTTTGCTTGTTAGTTTGTTCTCGGAATGGGGAGAGTGCTTCTTGGGTGAAGGTTCGCTACTTCTTGCCTTTTGCCTCTTGCCTCTTGCCTTTTATTGCCTCTTGCCTATTTTTTAGCGGTCTTCATATTGTTGGCGACGTTTTTGTTGGCGTCGCTTAGTTGGTTGAGTTGCCGCCGCTGCAGCTGCTTCTTCTTGACCGGGAATAATTTCTCCTTTAAATACCCAAACTTTAATC
>Ga0316592_1000009_pt1 | contig 13765 bp, 27 predicted proteins | sample S0NA_4_FD_207776 | JGI IMG/M metagenome (GOLD analysis project Ga0316592, IMG submission 207776) | Metatranscriptome of rhizosphere microbial communities from salt marsh grasses in Alabama, United States - S0-2_160517rDrB (Metagenome... | ecosystem: Host-associated > Plants > Roots > Rhizosphere... | reverse complement strand
GTCATGATTGGACAGCTCAGGCTGTCGCGGCTTTACTCTTCTCCACTTCGACATCCACGACCTCGGGCCGATCAACGAGTTCCACATATGCCATCGGCGCATTGTCGCCAGGGCGATGGCCACACTTCAGGATGCGCAGATATCCGCCTGGGCGTTCCTTGTATCGCGGACCCAGTTCTTCGAACAATTTGGTAACGATGTCGCGGTTGCGCAGGCGGGCAAATGCCAGCCGCCGGTTTGCCACGCTATCTTCCTTCGCCAGGGTGATCAGCGGTTCCGCCTTGCGGCGTAGTTCCTTGGCCTTAGGCAAAGTAGTGCGGATCAGTTCATGTTCAAACAGTGACGCCGACATGTTCTTGAACATCGCCTTGCGGTGACTGCTGTTACGGTTCAGTTTACGACCACTTTTTTGGTGACGCATGGTTTTCTACCTTCGCAATTCCGGTTCGTTCAAGTTCGTCTGATGGCGTTAAATAACGCCTTCCTCATTCTTTTCTTTCAGGCTGGCCGGCGGCCAGTTTTCAAGCCGCATACCCAGCGACAAACCGCGTGAGGCCAGGACATCCTTGATTTCGGTCAGGGACTTTCTACCCAGGTTCGGAGTCTTGAGCAATTCCACCTCGGTACGCTGAATCAGGTCTCCAATATAGAAAATCTGTTCGGCTTTCAGGCAATTGGCGGAACGGACAGTCAGTTCGAGATCGTCGACCGGCCGCAACAGAATCGGATCAATATCCGGTTCGTAACCTTCTTCCGGCTCTTCTTCCTTACTGCGGAGATCCACAAAAGCGGATAACTGATCCTGCAAGATGGTCGCCGCACCCCGAATTGCTTCTTCGGGATCAATGGTACCGTTGGTTTCCAGCTCGATGATCAGTTTGTCCAAATCGGTACGCTGTTCAACGCGTGCGCTGTCGACGATATAGGCTACACGCTGAACAGGACTGAAACTCGCATCCAGTTGCAGGCGACCAATCGGGCGATCTTCGTCTTCTTCCTGAACGCGTGCAGTGGAAGGTTGATAGCCTCGTCCCTTCGACACTTTCAGGGTCATGTTGAGCTCGCCGCTCTTGGTCAGGTTGGCAATGAGGTGTTCCGGGTTGATGACTTCAACATTGTGATCCAGCGCAATGTCCCCGGCAGTGACCGGCCCCGGACCTTTCTTGTTCAGTGTCAGGGTTGCTTCACCTTCTCCGGCCATACGCAGCGCAATGCCTTTCAGGTTTAGCAGGACGTCAACCACATCTTCCTGCACACCTTCGATAGTGGTGTATTCATGCAACACACCCTCAATTTCAACTTCGACAATGGCGCATCCATCCAGTGAGGACAACAGGATACGGCGCAGTGCGTTACCGAGCGTATGTCCGAAGCCACGTTCCAGTGGTTCCAGCGTCACTTTGGCATGCGTATCGTTGAATTGCTGAATATCCACAATTCGGGGTGTCAGAAAATCAGTTACTGAGCCCTGCATTTAATGCCCTCTCAAATGTTCCTGTGATAAATCTGTAAACCTGAGCAGAATGACTGTCAGCCGGTTACTTGGAGTAGAGTTCGACGACCAGATGCTCGTTGATATCCGATGGCAGATCACTACGTTCTGGTACGCTCTTATATGTCCCTTCCAGCTTGTCCAGATTGACATCGACCCAGTCAACCAGACCACGCTGTTGGGCCGCTTCTGCCGCGCCCTTGATGCGCAGTTGCTTGGCTGCTTTATCATTAACCGAAACAACATCTCCGGCCTTGACCTGATAGGAAGGAATGGTCACTTTGACGCCATTTACGGTAATCGCATTGTGCCGAACCAGCTGCCGTGCTTCAGAGCGGGACGCGCCGAAGCCCATGCGATATACGACATTGTCCAGTCGACATTCCAACAACTGCAGCAGGTTTTCACCAGTCGAACCTTTCTTGCGGTCCGCCTTCGTGTAATAACTGCGGAACTGATCTTCCAACACCCCATATATACGACGCAGTTTCTGCTTTTCGCGCAACTGGGTGGCATAGTCAGACATACGACCACGACGCCCCTGGCCATGCTGACCCGGCGGGAACGCCCGATTTTCCATGGCGCACTTGCCACTGAAGCATTTTTCGCCTTTCAAAAAAAGCTTCTCGCCTTCACGGCGACACTGGCGACATTTGGGACCGATATATCTAGCCAAGGTAATTCTCCCGCTTAAACGCGACGTTTCTTGGGTGGGCGACAACCATTATGGGGAATGGGGGTCACATCTGAAATGTTGGTAATCTTGAAGCCTTTGGCGTTCAGGGCACGTACTGCAGACTCACGGCCTGGACCCGGACCCTTGACGCAGACTTCCAGGTTCTTCATGCCGAATTCCTGCGCCATGGTGCCAACACGTTCCGCAGCCACCTGCGCGGCAAACGGGGTACTTTTGCGTGAACCACGGAAGCCGGAACCACCCGCGGTCGCCCAGCACAGGGCGTTGCCCTGGCGGTCGGTAATCGTCACGATGGTGTTATTGAAGGAGGCATGAATATGGGCAATGCCATCTGCCACGTCTTTCTTGACCTTCTTGCGAGTACGGCCTGATGATTTGGGTGCTGCCATAATTTAACCTGTTATCTTCTGATGGGTTTGCGTGGACCCTTACGGGTACGTGCGTTGGTACGTGTGCGCTGGCCGCGTAGCGGCAGGCCACGACGGTGACGGATACCCCGATACGATCCCAGGTCCATCAGGCGCTTGATGTTCATGGAAACCTCACGTCGCAAATCACCTTCCACAGTATATTTGGCAATTTCGTTGCGTAGTGATTCCACTTCGTTTTCTGCCAGATCCTTGATCTTGGTGTCAGGCTTGATACCGGTAGCGTCACATATTTTCAGTGCGCGAGAACGACCAATACCGTAGATTGCCGTCAAGGCAATCTCGGTATGTTTGTTCACCGGAATATTGATACCAGCAATACGGGCCATGTAGCCACTCCCTCAACTCAGTTACCGTTTTTCGCGCGGACAAAGTCCCCGGGAAAACACGCAATTTTACGAAATACGGCCTGCCACGGCAAGGCCTTTTGAAATAAAAACTGTCCATCGACCCACGTTAAGGCACTGAACAAACGCCATTTTTCAACCCTGGCGCTGCTTGTGACGCGGATCCGTGCAAATCACCCGTACCACGCCATTGCGACGGATGACTTTGCAGTTTCGACATAGTCTTTTTACAGATGCACGTACTTTCATTTCTCTACTCCAGAATTCCTTACCCGACCGTTTAGCGCAACATACCCGCGCCACCGGCACCCTTCAAATTGGCTTTCTTCATCAGGCCTTCATACTGATGAGACATCAGATGGGCCTGTACCTGTGCCATGAAATCCATCACGACGACCACAATGATCAGTAACGAGGTGCCGCCAAAGTAGAATGGGACATTCCAGTACACAATCAAAAATTCCGGCAACAAGCATACCGCCGTGATATAGAACGCCCCGACCAGGGTCAGGCGCCCCAGAATGCGATCGACATAGCGGGCTGTCTGTTCCCCCGGGCGGATACCCGGAACAAACGCACCGGAACGCTTCAGGTTGTCTGCTGTTTCTTTTGGGTTGAACATCAGCGCCGTATAAAAAAAGCAGAAAAACACAATTGCCAGGGCATATAACAATACATACAGTGGCTGCCCGGGTGACAACATAGTCGCCACATCCTGCAGCCAGCTGAACGGTCCCTCCGTATTACCCCCAAACCAGCCCGCGATTGTGGCCGGAAACAGGATGATACTGGACGCAAAGATCGGCGGAATCACACCGGCCATGTTAATTTTCAGCGGTAAAAAGCTGGACTGCGCGGCAAATAACTTACGTCCCTGCTGCCGCTTGGCATAATTTACTGTAATCCGCCGCTGGCCGCGTTCCATGAAGACCACAAACGCGGTGACTGCCATCGCCACCATAAACAACACCAGAATAAAACCATAGCTCAGTTCACCGGTACGACCCAGCTCAAGCGTGCCGCCGATGGCCGCGGGCAACCCCGCCACAATCCCGGCAAAGATAATCATTGAAATCCCATTGCCGATGCCGCGTTCAGTAATCTGCTCACCAAGCCACATCAGAAACATCGTGCCAGTCACCAGCGTTACCACGGTAGTGAAGTAAAATGTATTTTGGTCGATGATAACCAGTCCCGGCTGCCGTGACAGCGCAACTGCTACCCCTAGTGCCTGGAAAGTTGCAAGCCCCAGCGTCGAAATACGGGTGTACTGGGTAATCTTGCGTCGTCCGGACTCCCCTTCCTTGTTCAGCTGTTCCAGTTTCGGGTGTACCTTGGTCAGCAGCTGAACGATGATGGACGCCGAAATGTACGGCATGATGCCCAGTGCAAACAGCGACAGACGCTTTAACGCACCGCCCGAAAACATATTGAACATGGACAGGATGGTCCCTTCCTGACGTTCAAACAATTGCGTCAGTGTTGCCGGATCGATGCCCGGCACGGTAATAAACGAGCCGATCCGGAACACCAACAGGGCGCCTATCAGGAACAGAATGCGTTGGCGCAGTTCGGTAAACTGACCGCCAGCCAGTGCATTCGCCATACCTTGTCGAGTCGCCCCCACCTGTGCTTACTCTTCGACCTTACCGCCAGCGGCTTCAATCGCTTCACGCGCACCCTTGGTTACACGGATCCCCTTCAGGGTCACCGCTTTGTCCAGTTTGCCGGACAGCATGACCTTAACGTTCAGGATATTCTTGTTGATGAGATTGGCTTTCTTCAGTACGTCCAGATCTATCACATCCTCATCCAGCTTGTTCAGTTCATGCAGGCGAATTTCATCCGTCACCATACCAACACGGGAACTGAAACCCACTTTCGGGACCCGCCGTTGTAATGGCATCTGGCCGCCTTCGAATCCGATTTTATGGAAACCACCGGAACGCGATTTCTGTCCCTTATGACCACGGCCTGCGGTTTTGCCCAGCCCGGAACCAATGCCACGCCCGACGCGCTTGCGTGATTTCTTTGCACCGGGTGCAGGTTTGAGGGTATTTAAATACATATCAGTTCTCCTCGACCTTGACCATGTAACTGACCTTGTTGATCATGCCGCGGGTACAGGCAGTATCTTCCACTTCAACCGTGTGGTGCATGCGACGCAGACCCAGTCCGGCAACGCAGGCCTTGTGTGATGCCAGTCGGCCATTGGTGCTACGTATCTGCGTTACCTTGATTTTCTTTTGTTTAGCCATGTTCTTAATCCAGGATATTTTCTACTTTTTTGCCTCGTTTGGCCGCCACCTCGTCCGGTGACGACATGGCACCCAGTCCCTTGATGGTGGCACGAACAACATTAACCGGATTGTTGGAACCGATGCACTTGGCCAGCACATTGTGCACGCCTACAACATCAAATACCGCACGCATCGGTCCGCCGGCGATAACACCGGTACCTTCGGAAGCCGGCTGCATATATACCTTGGCGGCGCCATGTTCGGCGGTAATCGGATATTGCAACGTGCCACTCTTTAGCGATACCTGGACCATGTTCTTGCGGGCATTCTCCATCGCCTTGGATATTGCCACTGGCACTTCACGTGCCTTGCCACGACCAAAACCAACTCGGCCCTCACCATCACCAACTACGGTCAATGCGGAGAAACCAAAAATGCGCCCTCCCTTCACAACCTTGGCAACACGGCGTATACCTACCAGACGTTCTTGTAACCCGTCCGTACTCTGTTCTTTGTCAAATCCTGCCATTGTATTCAACCCTTAGAATTGCAGTCCGGCTTCACGCGCAGCGTCTGCCAACGCCTTGATGCGGCCATGATATTTAAAACCTGAGCGATCAAACGCGACCGTGGTGATACCCGCCGCCTTGGCTTTCTCGGCTATGATTTTGCCAACTTCCGCGGCTGCCGCTGAGTTACCGCTGTACTTGATGTTGCTCTTGACGTCCGCCTGGAGCGTTGACGCATAGGCAACCACTTCACTGCCATTGGGCGCGATGACCTGTGCGTAGATGTGGCGCGGTGTACGGTGTACAGTCAGCCGCGGCACAGCCAGTTCACGAATCTTGGAGCGGGCACGGCGTGCGCGGCGAATACGAGCTGTTTTTTTATCCATCGTCTTAATCCTGCCCTTACTTCTTCTTGGCTTCTTTACGAACAATGCGTTCGTCTGAATATTTCACGCCCTTGCCCTTGTATGGCTCCGGCGGACGGAACGCGCGAATCTCGGCAGCCACCTGGCCAACCCGCTGCTTGTCGATACCCTTAACAACGACTTCGGTTTGACTCGGCGCCTCGATCGTGATGCCTTCCGGCATGTCATAACTGATCGGATGCGAATGCCCAAGCGTCAGATTTAGAGACTTTCCTTGTACCTGGGCGCGGTAACCAACGCCTACCAGTTCAAGCTTCTTTTCAAATCCATCACTAACTCCGATCATCATATTGTTAATCAGGGAGCGAGCTGTACCACTTTGCGGCAATGCACCATCAATGCCTTCGCGCGGCTGAAATGACAGCACTGTATCATCGCGGACAATCTCGACCGCAGGGTGGACGGTATGTTCCATGCTGCCTTTGCTTCCCTTCACCGTAACGTGTTGATTGTCGATCTTAACTTCCACGCCGGAGGGAATTGAAATTGGGGTAATTCTTGCCATCGTTGTTACCTTTTTACTGTACGTAGCACAGCACTTCGCCACCAAACCCGGCTTTACGTGCCGCGCGGTCAGTCATCAGACCCGTCGAGGTCGAGACAATCGCCACACCCAGTCCACCCATGACCTTGGGCAGCTCATCCTTACCCTTGTAAATCCGCAGGCCAGGCCGACTAACACGCTTGATCTTTTCGATCACTGGTTTTCCCTCGTAGTACTTGAGAGAAATAGTCAGCGCCGGTTTGCCATCCTGTTCGCCCGAGGCAAAATCAGTTATATAACCTTCGTCCTGTAGCAGTTTGGCAATCGCCAGTTTCTGTTTGGACAGAGGCATGACCACGTCAGGCTTACCAGCCGCAAGGGCATTGCGAATACGGGTCAGCATATCTGCAATTGGGTCAGTCATACTCATGTGTCTTACTCCTGAATTCTCTTGTTACCAGCTACCTTTGCGCAGGCCGGGTACATCACCGCGCATAGTATGCTCGCGTAGTTTATTACGGCACAGGCCGAACTTGCGATAAACCCCGTGTGGCCGACCGGTTATACGGCAGCGACGTCGCTGGCGCACAGGACTGGCATTGCGCGGCAACTGCTGCAACTTCTCCTGCGCCGCAATCCGGTCCTCGTGGCTGGATTCTGGATTCTTGATAATCGCCTTCAGTTCAGAACGCTTGGTAGCATACTTCTTGACTGTCTTCGTGCGCCTGAATTCGCGCTCAATCATGCTCGCCTTTGCCATCTGGTTCTCCTGCCTTAAGCCCTAATCGGTAAGTTGAACGCTTTCAACAGCGCCCTGCCTTCATCATCATTTTTTGCAGTGGTGGTTATGGTTATATCCAGGCCACGTATTTTATCGACTTTGTCGTATTCAATTTCAGGAAAGATAATCTGTTCCTTCACACCCATACTGTAGTTTCCACGACCATCGAAAGATTTCGCGCTCAAGCCACGAAAATCACGCACTCGCGGTATCGCGATGCTAATCAGTCGATCCATGAATTCGTACATGCGTTCATTACGCAAAGTAACCTTGCAGCCAATTGGCCAGCCCTCACGGATCTTAAAGCCGGCGTTGGATTTCCGCGCATGAGTTACAATCGGCTTCAGGCCGGAAATCTTGGTCATGTCGCCAACCGCGTTCTCGAGCACTTTTTTATCGCCCACTGCTTCACCGACACCCATGTTGAGTGTGATCTTGGTAATCCGCGGTACTTCCATAACACTCTTGTAGCCAAACTGCTCTTGCAGTTGCTTGACGACTGTATCTTTGTAGTATTCCCGTAATCTTGCCATCATTCTTCAACCTGTCATCATTAAGCGTCAATAACTTCGCCGTTAGATTTAAAATAACGCACCTTGCGGCCATCCTCGAGGCTCTTGATGCCAACTCGATCCGCCTTGCCCGTAACCGGGTTATAAATCGCGATATTGGAAATATCCATCGGCATTTCCATTTCGATGATCCCGCCCGGTACGCCGGCACCCGGATTCGGTTTCTTGTGTTTCTTGGCGACATTGATATTCTCGACAAGTACACGATCAACCTCGGGAATTACGCGAATCACACTGCCGCGCTTGCCTTTGTCTTTACCTGTAATGACAATGACGTCATCACCTTTTTTAATCTTATGCATGGCCTTAACTCTCTGCCTTTACAGCACTTCCGGTGCCAGGGAAATAATCTTCATAAAATTCTCGGTCCGTAGTTCACGTGTAACCGGGCCAAAAATACGGGTGCCAATCGGCTGGTTTTGCGGATTCAGCAATACCGCGGCGTTGCTATCAAACCGAATCACAGAACCATCGGCGCGACGCACGCCCTTGCGGGTCCGTACTACAACCGCATTGTAAACGTCACCCTTTTTCACACGGCCCCGTGGGATGGCTTCCTTGATGCTAACTTTGATGATGTCACCCACACGGGCATAACGGCGTTTTGATCCGCCAAGCACCTTAATACACTGAACACGACGCGCGCCGCTATTATCGGCCACATCGAGTACTGTTTGCATCTGGATCATCGGTAACTCCGCTAAACCTTGATTCGTTAATTAAACTATTGCCGCACGTTCAATAATTTTTTCCAACTTCCATGACTTGGTCTTGGAAATCGGCCGGCACTCACTAATGGTGACAAGATCACCTTCGTTACATTCATTCTGCGCATCATGGGCATGAAGCTTGGTAGAACGCTTGATGTATTTGCCATACACAGGATGCTTGACTTTGCGTTCCACGAGTACAGTAATGGACTGTTCCATCTTGTTACTGACCACCCGGCCAGTCACATGGCGCCGTACATTTTCTTTCTCGCTCATTCTGCTTTACCTGTTTTTTCGTTCAGGATGGTCTTGGTACGCGCAATATTGCGGCGCACTGCTTTCATCTGATGAGGACGTGAGAGCTGACCAGTTCCTCGCTGCATACGCAGATTAAATTTTTCACGACTCAGACTCAGTAATTCCTGTTTGAGCTCATCGATGCTCTTGTTACGTAGTTCACTCACTTTCATCACAGCACCGTCCGGGTTACGAAGGTTGTGGAAATCGGCAACTTGGCAGCCGCCAGCCGGAAGGCTTCGCGCGCAATAACTTCATCCACACCTTCCATTTCGTACAGCATGCGGCCAGGTTGAATCTGGGCTACCCAGTATTCAACATTACCCTTGCCCTTACCCATACGTACTTCCAGTGGCTTTTTGGATACCGGTTTGTCAGGAAATACCCGAATCCAGATCTTGCCACCACGTTTGATATGGCGTGTCATGGCGCGACGCGCGGCTTCAATTTGACGCGCAGTCAAACGGCCACGGCCTGTGGCCTTGAGACCATATTCACCGAAGCTGACCTTGCTGCCACGATCGGCCAGACCACGGTTTCGGCCCTTCATTTGTTTACGAAATTTGGTGCGCTTTGGCTGCAACATAATTCAGTTTCCCCTTATCCCGCTGCGGTCTTCGCCGCTTCGGTTTCGGTACCGACCTGCTTACCGATTACCTCGCCCTTGAAGATCCACACCTTGACACCGATGATGCCGTAGGTGGTTTCAGCTTCGGCAAAACCATAATCAACATCGGCACGCAAGGTATGCAAAGGTACACGGCCTTCGCGATACCATTCGGCACGCGCAATCTCCGCTCCATTCAGTCTGCCTGCCACATTTATTTTTACGCCCAGCGCACCGAGGCGCATAGTATTCTGAACTGCGCGCTTCATGGCGCGTCGGAACATGATGCGTCGCTCAAGTTGCTGCGCCACACTTTCTGCCACCAGTTGTGCGTCAAGCTCCGGCTTGCGGATTTCCTCAATATTGATATGGATCGAAGGCAACCTCATCATCCGGGTTACTTCGTTGCGCAACCTTTCAATATCTTCACCCTTCTTGCCGATCACCAGGCCCGGACGCGCCGTGTGTATGGTGATGTTAGCAGTACCGGCGGTACGCTCGATCTGGATACGGCTAACAGAAGCCTGCTTGAGTTTCTTCTTCAGGAAATGACGCACGGACAGATCAGAATACAGCATATCTGCATAATCCTTACTGTTGGCATACCACTTGGACGTAAAGTCCTTGACGATGCCGAGGCGTATACCTGTGGGATGTACTTTTTGACCCATATCGGTCTCTCTCTTACTTGTCAGCCACAGCCACAGTAATGTGACTGGTGCGCTTAAAAATATGGTTAACGGAACCCTTGGCGCGTGCTCTCCACCGCTTGTGGGTCGGGCCTGCATCGACGAAGATTCGACTGACTTTCAACTCGTCGATATCCGCGCCTTCATTGTGCTCCGCATTGGCGATGGCGGACTCCAGTACTTTCTTGACAATACCGGCTGCCTTTTTGGGGCTGAACGACAGGGTTTGCAAGGCGCGTTCGACCGGCAATCCACGGATCTGATCGGCAACCAGGCGGCATTTCTGCGGCGAGATCCCTGCGTACTTTAATGTAGCTGCAACTTCCATCGTTTAAACCTCTTACTTGGCTTTCTTGTCAGCCATGTGGCCACGGTAGGTCCGGGTTGGGGCAAATTCACCCAATTTATGTCCGACCATGTTCTCGGAAATGAGCACTGGTACATGCTGACGACCATTGTGTACAGCGATAGTCAGGCCAATCATGTCGGGCACAATCATGGAACGTCGTGACCAAGTCTTGATTGGCTTCTTGCTGTTCGTTTCCTGCGCGGTATGCACCTTGCTGGCAAGATGTAAATCAACAAACGGGCCTTTTCTGATCGAACGTGGCATCTTTACTCTCTGTCAGTTATTTCTTGTTGCGACGGCGCACGATCATATTGTCGGTGCGCTTGTTCTTACGGGTCTTGTAACCTTTGGTTGGTACACCCCACGGTGTAACCGGATGTCGTCCACCTGAAGTCCGGCCTTCACCACCACCATGCGGATGGTCTACCGGATTCATGGCAACACCACGTACAGTCGGACGAACACCACGCCAGCGTGTCGCACCGGCTTTGCCCAGCTTGCGCAGGTTGTGTCCGCCGTTGGACACCACACCAATGGTGGCGCGGCAATCCGCCAGCACCTTGCGCATTTCACCGGAACGCAGTCGTATGGTGGCATAGCCACCTTCTCGAGCTACCAACTGCACGGAGGTACCAGCACTGCGGGCGATTTGTGCACCCTTGCCTGGCTTCATTTCTACTGCATGCACGGTACTGCCCACCGGGATGTTACGCAGCGGGAGGCAGTTACCCTGCTTGATTGGCGCGTCCTGACCGGACAGCAAATTATCGCCAGTCTCCACGCCCTGCGGGGCCAGAATATAACGACGTTCGCCATCCGCATACAGCACCAGGGCAATGTGAGCACTTCGATTCGGATCATATTCCAGTCGCTCGACCTTGGCTGCAATGCCATCCTTGTCGCGCTTAAAATCAATAACGCGATAATGTTGCTTGTGCCCACCACCACGGTGACGGGTAGTAATGCGGCCAAGATTGTTACGACCACCGGAGCGGCTTTTCTTTTCCAGCAACGGCGCGTAGGGCTCACCTTTGTGTAGCCCGGATTCGACCACCTTGACTACAAAACGGCGGCCAGGCGATGTCGGTTTAGATTTAACAACTGCCATGATTGATTCCTTAACCCTTATTCGGTACCCAGGAAGTTAATATCCTGCCCTTCGCGCAAGCGAATATAGGCTTTCTTCCAGTTTTTACGGCGACCCATTCCTGTCTGGGTGCGCTTGGTCTTGCCCTTGACATTGGTGACCTGCACCGCTTCAACGTTCACTTCGAACAGGAGTTCGACGGCCTGCTTGATTTCCTTCTTGCTGGCGTCCGGCATTACCTTGAAGACAATCTGGTTGGCCTGTTCCGCAGAACTACTGCTTTTCTCCGTTACATGCGGTTCCAGTAAGACGTTCATCAGACGTTCTTGACTCATGCCATGGCCTCCTCAATCTGCTTCACCGCGGACACGGTCATGACCACCTTGTTGAACCCAACCAGGTTGACCGGATTAAGTGCAGCAACATCACACACACCAATATTGGGCAGGTTCCGGGCAGACAGAAAGAGTGCCTCGCTCAGATCCGGTGTTACAAGCAGTCCCTTATCAACGCCCAGCTTGGTCAATTTCTCTGCCAGTTCCCGTGTCTTTGGTGCGGCTATGTCGAAATCATCGATCACCAGAAGTCGATCCTGACGCACCAGTTCAGACAGGATGGCTCGCATCGCGGCGCGATACATTTTCTTGTTCAGCTTCTGCGAATAGTCCTGGTTGCTGGACGCAAATGTCTTGCCGCCGCCGCGCCACAATGGGCTGCGAATGGTGCCGGCACGGGCGCGCCCGGTGCCCTTCTGACGCCAGGGTTTCTTGCCGCCGCCACTCACTGCGGCACGGTTCTTGTGGCCCCGGGTACCGGCACGGGCGCCAGCCATATAAGCGACCACAGCCTGGTGTACCAGGGACTCGTTGAAATCTCTACCGAACGTCGCGTCCGAGACCTCGACGGTCTTCTTGGAGGCCTTGCCAGCGGCTGTCATCAATGTCAGTTCCATGCTCCGCTCTCCTTATCGCGCTTTCACAGCAGGGCGCACGATAACGTCGCCACCCTTGGCACCAGGCACAGCGCCTTTTACCAGTAACAAGTTGCGATCCGAATCGACCCGGATCACTTCAAGATTCTGTGTGGTGCGCTTTACCGCACCCATGTGGCCAGCCATGCGCTTGCCCTTGAATACCCGTCCCGGTGTTTGACACTGGCCGATGGAACCCGGCGCACGATGCGACAGGGAATTACCATGCGTCGCATCCTGGGTCTTGAAGTTGTGACGTTTGACTCCGCCGGCAAAACCCTTGCCGATGCTGACACCCGTCACGTCCACTTTTTGACCCGCTTCAAATATATCAACCTTGATTTCACCCGCCGGCGCCAGGTCTTCACCTTCACCTTCGTTCAAACGGAATTCCCACAGACCACGTCCAGCTTCCACACCCGCCTTAGCGAAATGTCCCGCCGCAGGTTTGGTTACGCGTGATGCCTTGCGGTCACCGGTGGTGACCTGGATGGCACGGTAACCGTCTGTATCCACGGTCCTGAGCTGGGTCACGCGATTCGGTTCCACCTCGATTACTGTCACAGGCAGCGATGCGCCTTCGTCAGTGAAGACGCGCGTCATACCTACCTTGCGACCTACTACACCAATTGTCATTGTCCTACTCCGATTCCTGACTTGTCGTTGCTACGTTTTGTCATTTATTGCAGTTGAATCTGAACGTCCACGCCGGCGGCCAGATCCAGTTTCATCAACGCATCGACGGTCTTGTCGGTGGGATCAACAATATCCATCAGTCGCTTGTGGGTGCGCAGCTCATACTGATCTCGCGCATCCTTGTTAACGTGCGGCGAGGTCAACACGGTAAAACGCTCCTTCTTCGTCGGAAGCGGAATCGGACCTTTTACCTGCGCACCCGTGCGCTTGGCCGTTTCCACGATCTCACGGGCAGACTGATCGATCAGACGATGATCAAATGCCTTGAGACGAATTCGGATGTTCTGGTTCTGGGCCATAAATTTCTACTCAATCCGGGTTATTCAATAATTTTCGACACGACACCCGCGCCGACGGTACGACCGCCTTCACGGATCGCAAAGCG
>Ga0316592_1000008_pt1 | contig 14268 bp, 27 predicted proteins | sample S0NA_4_FD_207776 | JGI IMG/M metagenome (GOLD analysis project Ga0316592, IMG submission 207776) | Metatranscriptome of rhizosphere microbial communities from salt marsh grasses in Alabama, United States - S0-2_160517rDrB (Metagenome... | ecosystem: Host-associated > Plants > Roots > Rhizosphere... | reverse complement strand
GGCGGTACAGACAATGTCGGATATCGCCCTGCGCGCCGAATCCTATCTCAGTGAATACGGTTATCTGCAGATTATTCGTCCCAACCCTGCCAACATGGTTACAGAGGCCGTCAGTCAGGCTGCAACGACCATGGCATCCAATCTAAAAGCCAGCGCCATATTCTGTTTGACCGAAAGCGGCTTTACCCCTCGCATGGTCTCAAAACATCGACCGGAGTGCCCTATTTTTGCCATCACGAGTTCTAAAACCGTGGCGCGCCGCCTCGCCATGAACTGGGGCGTGATTCCCATCTGCTATGAAGGCGTCAAGGAAGATAATGCAAAACTGCAATTTGGTCTGGAACGCTGCAAGGAACTTGGATACATCAGAACGGGCGATCTCATCATCTCGACCGCCGGATTCCATCAACAGGCAGGCGGTACGGATTCGATTCGCGTGCTGACCCTTGGTGGTTGAATTGAGGTGATAAAAAAACCTCACAGAATACTGTGAGGTTTTTTTGCATATACGGGCAAGAAAGCTTGTTTTATTGTTCTTCCGTGTCTTCGGCTTCGGTCGTCTCTTCTACCTGCGGACGATCCACCAGTTCCACATAGGCCATAGGCGCCTGATCTCCGGGACGAAAGCCGCATTTCAGAATCCGCAGATAACCACCGGGACGATCCTTATAGCGTGGGCCCAGTTCAACAAAAAGCTTCCCCACTGCACTCTTGTCACGCAGACGGTTGAAAGCCAGGCGACGCTTTTCCACACTGTCGGTTTTCGACAGAGTGATCAAAGGTTCGGCAAACCGGCGCAATTCCTTGGCCTTAGGCAAGGTGGTTTTGATCAATTCGTGATTGATCAGTGATACCGTCATATTCTGAAACATAGCCTTACGATGGCTACTGTTACGATTCAGCTGTCGTCCGCTCTTACGATGGCGCATGGGTCTACTTCCCCAAATACATGATAAATGTCAGTCGTTATTCATATTTGATGATCAGTGTGCAAACTGTTCTTCAATATTCTCGGGCGGCCAATGTTCAAGACGCATTCCCAAGGACAGGCCTCTGCGGGCGAGCACGTCTTTTATCTCGGTCAGCGACTTCTTGCCGAGATTCGGTGTCTTCAGCAACTCGACCTCGGTTCTCTGAATCAGGTCACCGATCAGGAAGATATTTTCCGCCTTGAGACAGTTGGCAGAGCGAACCGTGAGTTCCAGATCGTCCACCGGTCTCAACAGGATCGGATCGACGGATGGCTCTTCCGGCTCGGCCACGGAAACCGCCGCCTCGGCCTCGAGGTCCACGAACACGGACAATTGATCCCGCAAAATACTTGCCGAACGCCTGATAGCCTCTTCAGGATCGATGGTGCCGTTGGTTTCCAATTCGATTACCAGGCGATCCAGGTTGGTCCGCTGCTCCACACGTGCCGCCTCGACGGTGTATGAAACATTTCGTACCGGGCTGAACGATGCATCCACCTGCAGCATGCCGATCGGACGGTCATCACCGGCAGAACTCTCACGGGTAGCGGCGGGTTGGTAACCTCTGCCGCGACGCACGTTGAGCGTCATACTGATTTCGCCGGATTTGGTCAGCGTTGCGATCACATGCTCCGGGTTGGCGATTTCCACGTCGTGATCCAGTGCGATATCACCGGCAATCACAGGTCCGGGACCTTTCTTCTGGAGCTTCAGTACCGCTTCGTCCTTGCTATGAAGGCTGATGGCGATCTGTTTCAGATTCAACAAAATCTCCAGCACATCCTCCTGCACACCCTCGATCGTGGTGTATTCATGCAGGACATTGGCAATTTCGACCTCAGTGATTGCGCTACCCGGCATGGATGACAGCAAAATTCGCCGCAATGCATTGCCAAGGGTATGGCCGAAACCTCTCTCGAGAGGTTCCAATGTCACTTTAGCCCTTGTTTCTGAAACCGGTTGTATGTTGACAATACGTGGTTTCAAAAATTCCATAACATTTTCTGTCATGAATTTTCCTCTCGATCAGGCGTTACTTCGAATACAACTCTACGACCAGTTGTTCGTTGATTTCTGCGGAGAGATCTGCCCGATCCGGTATACGCTTGAAGCTTCCTTTCATGGCCTTGGTGTCGACTTCAACCCAGTCCACAAAGCCGTACTGCTCTGCCAGTGCCAGTGCACCTTGGATGCGAACCTGCTTTTTAGCTTTTTCACGAATGGATATTTCGTCATCGGCGCTGACCCGGAAAGAAGGGATGTTGACCACCTTACCGTTGACCTGGATCGCCTTGTGGTTGACCAATTGCCGCGCTTCGGCGCGGGTTGAACCAAACCCCATACGATAGACGACGTTGTCCAACCTGGTCTCAAGCAACTGCAGCAGATTTTCACCGGTAGCACCTTTCACTTGTGCTGCCTTTTTATAGTAGTTACGGAACTGCTTCTCCATAACACCATAGATTCTGCGGACCTTTTGTTTCTCGCGAAGCTGCAAACCATAGTCCGACACCCTGCGGCGCCTGTCGCCCATTTGCCCGGGCACCTTTTCCATGTTGCACTTGGAGTCCAACGAACGGACGCGACTCTTCAGGAAAAGATCTGTTCCCTCGCGACGGCTCAATTTACATTTAGGACCAATGTACCTTGCCATTTTTCAACTCCAGATTTCAGACGCGGCGCTTCTTGGGTGGCCGACAGCCGTTATGAGGTATCGGGGTGACATCCGAGATACTGGTGATCTTGAAACCCGCATTATTCAGGGCCCGAACCGCGGACTCTCTGCCAGGTCCCGGACCTTTGACATTCACATCGAGGTTCTTGACACCGTATTCCTTGACCATCTGACCTACACGGTCGGCCGCAACCTGGGCTGCGAAAGGTGTGCTTTTGCGAGAACCACGGAATCCCGATCCGCCCGCAGTCGCCCATGCCAGTGCGTTACCCTGACGGTCTGAAATCGTGATGATGGTGTTGTTGAAGGAGGCGTGTATGTGCGCAACTCCATCACTGACACTCTTCTTGACCTTTTTCTTGGTACGGCTACTCGGTTTTGCCATTATCTGTTCCTACAAAAACGATATCTTAAATCACGCTTAGCGTTTGATCGGACGACGCGGACCCTTACGAGTCCGGGCATTGGTGCGGGTCCGCTGTCCACGCAACGGCAGACCACGCCGATGACGTATGCCCCTGTTGCAGCCGAGATCCATCAAGCGTTTGATGTTCATGGATACTTCCCGCCGAAGGTCGCCTTCCACGGTGTACCTGGCTACAGCCGCGCGAATCGTATCAATCTGCTCTTCGCTCAGCTCAACAATCTTTTTGCTCGGTTCAATACCGGTTTCTCTGCAAATGTCAGCAGCACGGGAACGACCGATACCATAAATCGAAGTCAACGCGATTATTGCGTGTTTTCGATCCGGGATGTTGACTCCAGCTATACGAGCCATCTTCATTCTCTCCTAATCGACCCATCTGGCCTTTTCTTCGGGCGGAAACGGGCAATTTTAACCTTTAAAACTCAACTACGCAATTACTGGCAGTAGAAACTAGCCTTGGCGTTGTTTGTGGCGACCTTCTTTACAGATCACTCTAACCACCCCGTTTCTACGGATGATTTTGCAATTACGGCAGATTTTTTTCACCGATGCGCGAACTTTCATGGTCCAGCTCCAATTACTCTAATCGATCAAATGGTTATTCAGCGTACGAGGCCGGGACCTGCACCGCCACCTCTGAGATTTGCCTTCTTCATCAAACCTTCATATTGATGAGACATGAGGTGCGCCTGGACTTGCGCCATGAAATCCATCACCACCACAACGATGATCAGCAAGGACGTGCCACCGAAATAGAAAGGCACGTTCCAGCCGACAATCAGAAATTCCGGCAACAAACAGACCGCCGTTATGTAGATTGCCCCGCCCAGCGTGAGGCGTGACATGACTCCATCGATATACTTTGCGGTCTGTTCACCCGGGCGGATACCCGGAATAAAGGCCCCGGAACGCTTGAGATTATCCGCCGTCTCCCGAGCATTGAACACCAGTGCCGTATAGAAGAAGCAGAAAAATATGATAGCCGCGGAATAAAGCATCACATAGATGGGTTCACCTGGCGCCAGCTTCGAAAAGATGTCCTGAATCCAGCGGGTATTTTCGGTATTACCAAACCATTGCCCCAGAGTGGCCGGGAATAGAATGATACTGGATGCGAAAATCGGTGGAATTACACCAGCCATGTTCAACTTCAACGGCAGATGAGTGCTTTGAGCCGCCATCACACGCCGACCCTGCTGGCGTTTTGCATAGTTGACGGTGATTCTACGCTGACCACGCTCGACAAACACGACGAAACCAGTCACGGCAACCGCCAGCACGAACAGGAACAGGATGGTCAGCACATTCATCTCACCGGTACGTGCCAGTTCCAGGGTACCGCCGATGGCCGCAGGCAGGCCTGCCACAATACCCGCGAAGATGATCAAAGAGATACCGTTACCCACACCTCGCTCCGTGATCTGCTCACCGAGCCACATCAGGAACATCGTCCCGGTGACCAGCGACACCGTAGCCGTCACGATGAAACCTATACCTTGATGGATGACGACGGTTTCCCCCCCCACGGTCTGGCTTTGCAAGGCAATGGCGATACCGGTGGCCTGAAAAGTGGCCAATACCACCGTGCCGTAACGTGTGTACTGGGTGATCTTGCGTCGACCCGATTCACCTTCTTTCTTGAGCTGTTCCAGCGATGGTATCACCGCGCTCATCAACTGCATGATGATGGAGGCGGAAATATACGGCATGATTCCCAGAGCGAACAGACTCGCACGTTTGAGCGCACCTCCCGAGAACATGTTGAACATGTCCAGGATGGAACCCTGCGCCTGCTCGAACAAGGCCGCCAACGCCACCGGATTCACACCGGGTACGGGGATGAAAGTCCCGATACGGAACACCAGCAGTGCCCCTGCCACAAACAACAATCGTTGCCGCAGTTCCGTCAGGTGACCCATCCCACCCAGCGTATTCATCATTGCCGAATTTTTGGCCATTTATTCCTCGATCTTGCCACCAGCCGATTCGATGGCCGCTCGTGCACCTTTGGTTACTCCGAGCCCCCGTACGGTAACGGCTCGCTCGAGGTTCCCGGACAAAATGATCTTCACGCGTTTGATCGATTTGTTGATCAAACCTGCCTTTTTCAATGCGCCGAGATCGATTATTTCATCGCCAAGCTTCTGCAGTTCATCAAGTCTGATCTCAGTCGTGTAACGACCCACGATGGATTGAAAACCGATCTTGGGCAGCCTACGCTGCAAAGGCATCTGACCGCCTTCGAAACCGACTTTGTGGTAACCACCTGTGCGGGATTTCTGGCCCTTATGGCCACGACCGCCGGTCTTACCCAGGCCACTGCCGATACCCCTACCGACACGTTTCCTGTCACGCTTAGCGCCTGAAGCGGGTTGTATAGAATTAAGACGCATCTTCCGCCTCCACTTCCTTCACCATATACGAAACCTTGGCGAGCATGCCCCGGGTAGCGGGTGAATCTTCCACCTCAACCGTATGGTGCATCCGACGCAGACCCAAACCGCGTACACAAGCCTTATGGCTTGTGAGTCGCCCATTCGTGCTGCGCACCAGGGTAACCTTCATCATTTTCTTATCGGACATCGTCTACCCCAGAATCTCTTCTTTGCTCTTACCACGCTTGGCGGCCACTGCTTCCGCATCGGTCATGTATTTGAGCCCGTTGACCGTGGCACGAACGACGTTGATCGGGTTGTTGGTGCCGATGCATTTGGCTAGCACATTGTGCACACCAACCACCTCGAACACCGCCCGCATGGCACCACCGGCGATGATACCCGTACCTTCGGAAGCAGGCTGCATGTAGACGGAAGCTGCGCCATGTCTGCCGACCAGAGCATACTGCAGGGTCGAGCCGCTCAACTTCACTTCCACCATGTTTTTTCTGGCGCTTTCCATGGCCTTCTGAATCGCCACCGGAACCTCTTTAGCTTTACCGGTACCGAATCCGACCCGGCCGTTGCCGTCGCCAACCACCGTCAGCGCCGAAAAGCCGAATTGACGCCCACCTTTGACAACCTTTGCCACCCGGTTGACGTTGATAAGCTTTTCCAGTAATTCGTCGCCCTCAGGCTTTGCGTTAAAATTTGCCATAATCCCGAACCTTAAAATTGGAGCCCAACTTCTCTAGCGGCTTCTGCCAGGGCCTTGACCCGGCCGTGATAGCGAAACCCCGAACGGTCGAACGCGACCTGCTCGACGCCAGCCTGCTTGGCCCTCTCAGCGATGACTTTACCGACCACGGAAGCTGCAGCGATGTTACTGGTTGCTCCGCTCAACTGCTCTTTTACCATCTTCTCCAGAGTCGATGCACTTGCCAGCACCCGTTCTCCGTTGGGAGCGATGACCTGGGCATAGATGTGCTGTGAAGTTCTGTGGATGGTCAGACGATTAGCACCCAATTCGCGGATCTTTGCGCGAGCACGCTTGCCGCGACGTATACGAGCTTGTTTCTTATCCATCGTTCAACCCTACTTTTTCTTGGCCTCTTTACGTACGACATGCTCATCGGAATACCGTACACCTTTGCCCTTGTATGGCTCGGGCGGACGATAGGCCCGGATCTCTGCTGCGGTCTGTCCTACTTTCTGCTTGTCACAGCCACTGACGATGATTTCAGTCTGAGATGGCGTGGTGATCTCGATACCCTCGGGTACCGCATAATCCACCGGGTGGGAAAACCCTAGACTGAGGCTCAATACATTGCCTTTTGCCTGCGCCCGATAACCGACACCGACCAGTTCGAGCTTTCGGGAAAAACCCTCACTGACACCCGAAACCATGTTGTTGATCAGGGCGCGCATAGTCCCCGCCATCGCCCAGGAGTCCTTGTCTTCGACCTTCGGCGAAATGTTCAAAACACCATCAGCCTGCTCGATCGCGACCCGCTCATTGAGCTTGAGATTCATGACGCCTTTTGCGCCTTTGACGGTCATATCCCGTCCTGCGAATTGTATATCCACGCCCTTCGGCAGCGTGATAGGGCTTTTAGCTACTCTCGACATTGTGCCTCTCCCCTTACGCCACAACCGCGATGACTTCGCCACCTTCGCCAGCGGCTCGCGCTGCACGGTCGGTCATCATGCCTTTGGAGGTAGAAATGATGGCGATACCCAAGCCGCCTCGAACCTTAGGCAGGTCCTTACAGCCCTTGTAGACGCGCAGACCCGGACGGCTGACTCGCTTGATCACATCAATGACGGGCTGACCCTGGAAATACCTCAGTTCGACCACCAGGATCGGCATAATGCCGTCATTCCTGACTGACACTTCCTTGAGGAATCCTTCGTCTTTGAGAAGATTGGCGATCGCCAGTTTTTGCTTTGAAGATGGCAATTCGACAGCAGTCTTGTTTGCCGTTTGGCCATTCCGGATACGCGTCAACATATCCGAAATAGGATCTGACATACTCATTGATGAGCTCCCAGGGTCAGTCCGCCTTTATGGCGCGATACCCGACAGTAATGATTCGGAAATTTTTCCCGGTAAAAACGTCGAATTCTACCAACTTGCCTTAACAAGTCCAGGAATATCTCCACGCATAGCGGCTTCACGCAGTTTGTTTCTGCACAGACCGAACTTCCGATAGTAACCATGGGGTCGTCCCGTAACCCGACAGCGATTGTGCTTGCGCGCCGGGCTGGCGTCACGAGGCAGTTTCTGCAACTGTAGACTGGCCTCCTCAATCGCCTCCAGGCTGCTGTTGGGATTTTTGATTACCGCTTTCAAGGCATCCCGCTTCCCATGGAATTTATCGACACTTTGTGCACGCTTTTTCTCACGTGCAATCATACTTTTCTTTGCCATATCACAAACTCAGTTCTTGAACGGAAACTTGAATGCTTCCAACAGTGCCCGACCTTCCTCATCCGTCTGCGCAGTCGTGGTAATGGTGATATCCAGACCGCGTAATGCATCGACCTTGTCGTAGTCGATTTCAGGAAAGATGATCTGTTCAGTGACGCCCATGCTGTAGTTTCCGCGACCGTCGAAAGACTTACCGTTCAAGCCACGAAAGTCACGAATTCGGGGAATTGCCACATTGATCAAGCGATCCAGAAATTCATACATTCTTTCCTTACGCAGCGTCACCTTGCAACCGATGGGCCAGCCCTCCCTGATCTTGAAACCAGCGATGGATTTCCGCGCACGGGTGATCACCGGTTTCTGACCGGCGATCTTTTCCATATCGCCAGCAGCGAACTCGAGGACCTTTTTATCACCGATAGCCTCACCCACGCCCATATTCAGGGTTATTTTGGTGATTCTCGGCACCTGCATCACACTCTGGAACTGGAATTTGTCCATCAATTCCTTTACCACAGTCTCTTTGTAATATTGCTGTAACCTAGACATTACCGATCACGCCTCAGATATCCACGACTTCTTCGTTGGACTTGAAAACTCGTACCTTTCTACCGTCTTCGAGGGTCTTGAAACCCACCCGATCACCCTTACCAGTGGCGGGATTGTACAGAGCGATATTCGAAATATGTATCGACATCTCTTTGTTGAGGATACCACCCGGATCGCCTTTGTTCGGATTCGGTTTCGCGTGTTTCTTCGCCATGTTGATGTTCTCGACCACGACCCGTTCGTTGCCGACCATCCTGATTACGGTGCCACGCTTATCCTTGTCCTTACCGGCAATGACAATGACCTCATCGCCTTTCTTAATCTTGCTAGCCATAACGCACTCCTTCAGAGAACCTCAGGCGCCAGCGAAATGATCTTCATGAATTTTTCGCTGCGCAATTCGCGGGTGACCGGGCCAAAGATACGTGTACCGATCGGCTGGTGCTGATTGTTCAACAACACGGCGGCATTGGTGTCGAAACGGATAACGGAACCATCCGGTCTTCTCACACCTTTCTTGGTACGCACAACCACGGCGTTGTAAACGTCACCCTTCTTGACCTTACCGCGTGGAATGGCATCTTTGACACTGACTTTGATGATGTCGCCGATACCGGCATACCGCCGATGCGAGCCGCCAAGCACTTTGATACATTGGACGCGTCTAGCACCGCTGTTGTCGGCCACATTCAGGTTTGTCTGCATCTGAATCATGGTTATGTCCTAAAAATTTAATTGATTATCTGATCTCAGGATCGTTAAGACTCAGCTAGCACGTTCCAAAATTTTCACCAAACGCCAGGTCTTGGTTTTGGAAAGAGGGCGGCATTGCTCCACCATGACGGTATCACCCTCGTTACACTCATTAGCTTCATCGTGTACATGCACCTTGGTCGATCTACGCATGTACTTGCCGTATACGGGATGTTTCACTCTCCGCTCAGCAACGACCGTAATGGTTTTATCCATAGCATTGCTAACAACCTGGCCGATCAATGTACGATTGCTGGCTTGCTGTTCGTTCATGATGCATTACTCGACTTTTGTTCATTCATCACAGTTTTGATCCGTGCAATCTCTTTTCGAACCTCTTTCATGCGGGAGGGACGACTGAGCTGCCCCGTTCCCTGTTGCATACGCAGATTGAACTGTTCCTTCAACAGCTCTTCGAGATTACCCGTCAACTCCTCTGGAGTCTTTTCCCGTAGCTCACTCGCTTTCATCACATCACCGTCCGCTTGACGAAGGTTGTTGGGATTGGCAACTTGGCAGAAGCCAGCATGAAGGCCTCGCGTGCCAACTCTTCGGGAATACCTTCGATTTCATAAAGCATCCGACCCGGCTGGATCTGGGCAACCCAGTATTCTACGTTACCCTTGCCTTTACCCATACGCACTTCCAATGGCTTCTTGGAAATCGGTTTGTCAGGGAAAACACGAATCCAAAGTTTGCCGCCACGCTTGATATGACGCGTAATGGTCCGACGTGCAGCCTCGATCTGGCGGGCGGTAAGACGACCTCTACCGGTGGACTTCAAGCCGAAGTCGCCGAAAGACACCGCGCTGCCGCTGAAAGCCAGACCGCGATTGCGTCCCTTCTGCTGTTTGCGAAACTTGGTACGTTTTGGTTGTAACATCTCTTATGACCTCTTGCCGCCAGCCTTTGGCTTGGCCTCTGCAGGGGCCTCTTCCGCATCACCAAAGACCTCACCCTTGAAGATCCAGACCTTGACCCCGATGACCCCATACGTCGTGGAAGCTTCAGCGAACCCGTAATCGATATCCGCGCGCAGGGTATGCAGCGGCACCCGACCCTCACGATACCATTCGGAACGGGCAATCTCGGCACCGTTCAGGCGCCCGGCTATGTTGACCTTGATACCTTCCGCACCCAGGCGCATGGCATTTTGTACGGAACGTTTCATGGCTCTGCGGAACATCACCCGACGCTCCAACTGCTGTGCGATACCCTCCGCAACCAGCTGGGCATCCAGTTCAGGCTTGCGTATCTCTTCGATGCTCATATGCACAGGCACGCCCATCATGCGCGAGACCTCGCCGCGCAAGGCATCGATGTCCTCACCCTTCTTCCCGATGACCAGACCGGGACGGGCGGTATGGACCGTGATGTGTGCGTTGCTGGCCGGCCGATCGATCTGGATTCGGCTGACAGAAGCCTGAGAGAGACGCTTTTTCAGGTATTCACGAACTTCCAGGTCACTGTTGAGAAAATTCGCGTAATGCTTGGAATCCGCATACCATTTGGAAGTCCAATCTTTGACGATACCAAGCCGAATTCCTGTTGGATGTACTTTTTGCCCCATATCGGTCTCTCTTGCCTGTTACGAGTCTGCGACAGTCACGTTGATATGACTGGTACGCTTGAGAATTCTGGATGCCCGTCCTTTTGCCCGGGCGCGTATACGCTTCATGGTCGGACCTTCGTCCACACTCACGGCCGCCACCTTCAATTCGTCGACATCCGCACCTTCGTTGTGTTCGGCATTGGCGATAGCGGATTCGAGCACCTTTTTCATCAGGATGGCGCCCTTCTTCTTGCTGAAAGCCAAGATATCCAGCGCCTGCTCGACCGGTAGGCCACGGATCTGATCCGCCACCAGTCGCCCCTTCTGTGCCGAGATGCGGGCATGCCTCAATTTCGCTGTTGTCTGCATCATGAACCTCTATTTGGACTTCTTGTCGGCGGCATGACCACGGTAGGTTCGGGTCAACGCAAACTCACCCAATTTGTGTCCGACCATGTTTTCCGAGACCAAGACAGGAACATGCTGGCGGCCGTTGTGTACGGCGATGGTCAAGCCGATCATCTCCGGCAGTATCACCGACCTGCGAGACCAGGTCTTGATCGGTCTCTTGTTGTTCTGCGCGACGGCCTCATCCACCTTTTTGGCGAGATGATAATCTACGAAAGGGCCTTTTCTAATTGAACGTGGCACGACAATAACCCCTAAAGTTACTTGCTGTTTCGACGGCGTACGATCATCTTGTTGGTACGCTTGTTGGTGCGGGTTTTATAACCCTTGGTTGGCACACCCCAGGGAGATACCGGATGGCGACCACCGGATGTACGACCCTCACCACCACCGTGCGGATGATCGACCGGATTCATCGCCACACCACGCACCGTGGGACGCACGCCTTTCCAGCGGGTTGCGCCGGCCTTGCCCAGAGAGCGCAGATTGTGCTCCGAGTTGGACACCTCGCCGATCACGGCGCGGCAGTCGGCCCTCACCTTGCGCATCTCACCGGAACGCAGACGCAGGGTTGCCGTGTCGCCTTCGCGTGCAACCAGCTGCACGGATGCACCCGCCGAACGGGCAATCTGTGCACCCTTGCCGGGCTTCATTTCGATGCAGTGCAGCACCGAGCCCAACGGGATCTGACGCAACGGCAGGCAGTTTCCCACCTTGATCGGCGCATCCGTACCCGATTGCACGGTATCGCCAACGGCCAGTTTGTTGGGCGCTATCATGTAGCGCCGTTCGCCGTCAGCATAACGGATCAGGGCGATGTACGCGGTTCGATTGGGATCATATTCCAATCGCTCTACCACCGCTGCAACCCCCTCCTTGTTGCGCTTGAAGTCGATGATCCGATAGCGTTGTTTGTGACCACCACCGCGGTGACGGGTAGTGACCCGGCCCTGGTTGTTACGTCCACCGGACTTGGCCTTCTTGGCAATCAACGGTCTGTACGGTTCGCCCTTGTGAAGCGCGTCGTTGACCACACTGACCACGAAGCGGCGACCAGGAGAAGTCGGTTTACTTTTTACGACAGCCATTCTATCTATCCCGTAATCTGGTTTCAGGTGCCTGCTGTGAAATCGATTTCATTTCCAGCTTTCAGGCGTACATAGGCCTTTTTCCAATCGGAACGGCGCCCGAGTATCGCCCCGAAACGTTTCTTCTTACCCTTGACGTTGACGACCTGCACCCGCTCCACTTCTACATCGAACAGTTTCTCGATCGCGCGGGCGATCTCGCGTTTGTTCGCATCGGTTTTGACGCGGAAGGTATATTGTCCATTGGCGTCAGCTACGATCGTGCTCTTCTCCGATACCAGAGGACTCAGCAGGATCTTCATCAGTCTCTCGTTGTTCATGCCAGCTGCTCCTCGATCTTCTTGATGGCTGACTCGGTCATCAGGACCTTTTCGTAGGCGATCAGACTGACCGGATCGATCTCTGCGGCATCGCGCACGTCCACACCGTAAAGGTTGCGTGCGGCGAGATATAGATTTTCATCAGGATCCACCGTCACCAACAGCACATCGCTGAGATTCAGAGTCTTCAGTTTGTTGGCCAGTTCCTTGGTTTTCGGTGCCGTCACATTGAACTCGTCCATCACGACCAGGCGGTCCTGGCGTACCAGTTCGGACAGGATCGAACGCAGCGCGCCGCGATACATCTTACGGTTGACCTTTTGCGCATAATTTCTCGGCGTGGCCGCGAAATTCACACCACCCCCGCGCCAGATCGGGTTGCGGCTGGTACCGGCACGGGCTCGACCCGTACCCTTCTGGCGCCAGGGCTTGGCACCACCGCCTCTTACTGCGGATCGATTCTTCTGTGCCTTGGTGCCGGCACGGGCAGCGGCCATGTGCGCTGTCACCACCTGGTGGATAAGACCTTCCTTCAGTTCGGCGCCGTACACAGTGTCTGCGACTTGCAGCGTCTGACTTCCGCCTCCGCTCGATTGAACATTAAGATCCATCAGCATCACCCTTTATTCTTCATCTTGATCGCAGGCGTGACGATCACGTCACCGCCCTTGGATCCCGGTACCGCGCCTTTCACCAGCAGCAGGTTCCGCTCCACGTCGACCCGGACCACCTCGAGATTTTGTTGACTTCTCTGGACAGCGCCCATGTGGCCTGACATCTTCTTGCCCTTGAACACCCGTCCGGGAGACTGGTTTTGTCCTATGGAACCCGGTGCGCGATGAGACAGTGAGTTACCGTGAGTGGCATCCTGCATGCGGAAATTGTGGCGCTTTACCGTGCCCTGGTAACCCTTGCCCTGGGTGTTGCCGCGTACGTCCACGATTTGTCCGCTGGCAAACAGATCTACCTTGATCTCGCTGCCCACCTGCAGGTCTTCGCCTTCACCGTCATCGAGGTGAAACTCCCACAAACCGCGACCAGCCTCGACGCCCGCCTTGGCATAGTGTCCCGCCATAGGTTTGTTGACCTTCGAGGCCTTGCGTTTACCGGTAGTCACTTGCACGGCCTTATAACCGTCAGCCTCTAAAGACTTGAGCTGAGCGACCCTGTTCGGCTCCACCTCTATGACGGTCACGGGTACTGAGACACCCTGCTCGGTGAATACCCGAGTCATGCCAGCTTTTCGCCCGACTAGTCCAATAGCCATCTTTCTTAACCTCAGTTCAGTTTGATCTGCACGTCCACGCCGGCAGCCAAATCGAGCTTCATCAATGCATCCACGGTCTTGTCGGTAGGTTCGACGATATCCAGCAGACGCTTGTGGGTACGGATCTCGTACTGATCCCGCGCATCCTTATTCACATGCGGTGAAATCAGTACGGTGAAACGCTCTTTCTTGGTCGGCATCGGAATCGGACCCCGCACCAAGGCACCGGTGCGCTTGGCGGTTTCAACGATTTCCCTGGCCGACTGATCGATCAGACGATGATCGAATGCCTTGAGACGAATACGTATTCTCTGGTTTGCCATTATCTATTACTCGATAATCTTGGATACCACACCGGCGCCGACAGTCCGACCACCTTCACGGATCGCAAACCGCAGACCTTCTTCCATCGCGATCGGTGCGATCAGCTTCACTGTCATCTTCACGTTGTC
>Ga0316592_1000007_pt1 | contig 14542 bp, 24 predicted proteins | sample S0NA_4_FD_207776 | JGI IMG/M metagenome (GOLD analysis project Ga0316592, IMG submission 207776) | Metatranscriptome of rhizosphere microbial communities from salt marsh grasses in Alabama, United States - S0-2_160517rDrB (Metagenome... | ecosystem: Host-associated > Plants > Roots > Rhizosphere... | reverse complement strand
CCGCCCCCTTTGGAGCGGAAGGTGACGCGCCCTCTGGTCAGATCATAGGGAGACAACTCCACTGTCACCCGGTCGCCAGGGAGAATTTTGATGTAGTGCATCCGCATCTTGCCGGAAATATGCGCCAGAACCCGATGTCCGTTATCCAATTCAACCCGGAACATGGCGTTCGGCAGCGGCTCGATGATTGTGCCCTCAACTTCAATGGCTTCTTCTTTTGCCATACGCTTTTTTCATCCAATCTCTTATTTTTCAAGCGGCGGGAGCTGCTGCACGCTCTTTTTCCCGCCTGCTCAAGACCAGCGGGCCTGCCGCTGTCGCCGCCACCGAATGCTCAAAATGCGCTGAGGGCTGTCGGTCTGCTGTAACCACAGTCCAGCCATCTTTCAGCACTTTGATTTTATGGGTTCCGGCATTGATCATCGGCTCAATGGCCAGCACCATCCCCTCAACAATTCTGGGCGATGACTTGTCTTTCTGCACATAGTTAGGCACTTCCGGCCCCTCATGCAGATTCGAGCCAATGCCGTGACCGACAAACTCGCGCACCACTGAATAGCCATGCTCTTCAGCATACTGCTGAACCGCCCGTGAGATATCAGCAATCCGATTGCCAATCCTCACCTGCGCCACGCCCAGCTCCAAGGCCTGCCGGGTCACATCAAGCAGCCGCTTCTTTTTCGCTGAAATCGTGCCGACCGGAATTGTGACCGCCGCATCACCGTAAAACCCCTGATACAGCGTGCCAAAATCAACAGAAACTATATCGCCTTCCCGGACTTTGATCTTTTTCGAGGCAATGCCATGCACCACCTCTTCATTGATGGATACACAGAGATTGCCAGGAAAACCGCGATAGCCCCGGAACGCAGGCACTGCCCCATGATCCCGGCAGTATTCTCCGGCCCATCGATCCAACTGCATGGTGCTCAGGCCCGGCGACATATTTTCTTCAAGCATCTGTAGCACTCCGGCGACAATCTGATTCGCCTGCCGCATAATCTCAATCTCAGCAGCAGTTTTGACCGTGATGCTTTTTTCCTTTTCCTCTGCCACTGTTGTTCAGCGTCCGCCCCTGCCGCCGAATTTGCCGCCCTTCATGAAACCTTCATAACTGCGCATTACCAAGTGGGACTGGACTTGGGAAATAGTGTCAATAGCAACGCCGACCACAATCAGCAGAGCTGTGCCGCCAAAGTAAAAGGGCACATTGAATTTATGAATCAGGATAGTCGGCAGGACACAGACAGCGGACAAATAAATCGCTCCGACCACGGTCAGACGCACTAAGACTTTGTCAATGAATTCCGCTGACTTTTTGCCAGGCCGGATGCCGGGAATGAACCCGCCGTTCTTCTTGAGATTTTCAGCCACTTCTTCAGGATTGAAGGTTACAGCGGTGTAGAAAAAGCAGAAGAAGACAATCATGCCCACATACAGCGTGTAATAATAGATGGTTCCCGGCGACATCGCCGCAGAAGCCCGCTGCACCCAATCAATCTGAATAAAGGAGCCGATTGTGGCTGGAAACATCATGATCGACGAGGCAAAGATAGGAGGAATAACACCGGAAATATTGATTTTCAGCGGCAGATGCGATGCCTGCCCGCCGTAAACCCTTCTGCCCACCACCCGCTTGGCATACTGAATGGGAATTTTGCGTTGGGCGGTCTCGCAATAGACAATAAAGGCAACCACGCCAAACATCATAAGCAGAAGAATCGGCACAACAATAAAAGGAATTTCTCCTGTTTTAATGATCTGGATCGAATTGACAATCGCAGCCGGCATTCTGGCAATGATGCCGGCGTAAATGATCATGGAAATGCCGTTGCCAATGCCTCGTTCCGTCATCTGCTCGCCCAGCCACATGATGAACGAAGTGCCTGAGGTTAAAGTCAGCACAGTCATCAGCTTGAATTCCAAGCCCGGATGCAGAACTATCGGCGCACCGCCGGACGGACCAGTCATCTTTTCCAAGCCGGAAGCAATGAAAAAACCCTGCACCAAGGCCAGTCCAACCGTGCCGTAGCGGGTGTATTGGGTAATTTTGCGCTGCCCTGCTTGGCCTTCCTTTTTCAAACTCTCCAACTGCGGAATGACCACTGTCAGGAGCTGGATGATGATGGAAGCGGAAATGTAGGGCATGATGCCCAAGGCGAAAATGGAGAAGTTATGCAGCGCACCGCCGGAAAACATGTTGAACATGCCGAACAGTGTTCCGGCATTCTTGGCGAAAAAGTCGGCCAATGCCTCACCGTTGATGCCTGGGGTGGGAATTTGCACCCCCATCCGATAAACTAAGAGCATCAGCAGAGTGAAGATGGCCCGCTTGCGAAGTTCCGGCATATTGGCCGCGCTGGCAAGTCCGCTCATAACTTATTCCTTGACCTCGCCTCCGGCGGCAAGAATTTTTTCCCGTGCGCCTCGGCTGACTTTGTCTAACTCCACCGTCACGGCCCGGCTGATCTCGCCGTTAGCCAGCACCTTGATCGGCCTGCTGTCTTTGCCGCTGATGATCCCGGCAGTCCCCAGCGTTTCACGATTGACCACTGTGCCGGCTTCAAAACGGTCCAAATCAGACAGGGTGATGATCACATACTCTGTCTTGAATTTGTTGGTGAAGCCGACTTTGGGCAGACGACGGTGCAAGGGCATCTGACCGCCCTCAAAACCGATTCTGTGAGATGCGCCGGAACGGGCATTTGCTCCCTTGTGGCCTTTGCCCGCAGTTTTGCCGTGACCGCTGCCCTGCCCGCGTCCGAGCCGCTTGCTCTGCCTGCGGGATCCCTCGACCGGCGACAAATTGTTCAGCTTCAGCATTGCTTTTCCTCCACCCGGACCAGATGCTGGACCTTTCTGATCATGCCTCTGATCTCCGGCGTGTTTTTCCGTGTCACTGTCTTCTGCATCTTAGTCAGGCCCAGACCGGTCAGAGTGGCGCGAATTTTTTCTGTGCTGCCGATGCCGCTCTTCACCTGGGTCACTGTCACTGTCTCGCTCATGATTCAACCGTGTTCAACAAGGTTATTGTGGAAAATCATCTGTCAGGCAGTGATTTCTTCCACACTCAGCCCTCTGAGGGCGGCAATATCCTCTTGGCTCCGCAATCTGCGCAACCCTTCCACTGTGGCCTTAACCAAGTTGTGGGGATTGTTGGAACCTTGACATTTGGTGAGAATATTCTGCACCCCGGCAGCTTCGAGCACCGCCCGAACCGCACCGCCCGCAATCACGCCAGTTCCCTCGGAAGCCGGCTTGAGCATTACTTTGCCGGATTTGAATTTGCCGTCAACATAGTGCGGAATGGAAACGTCTGTCAGAGCCACCTGCTGCATGTCCTTGCGGGCGCGTTCCACGCCTTTGCGGATAGCTTCAGGCACCTGATTGGCTTTGCCAAGTCCGTGCCCCACTCTGCCTTTGCCGTCACCGACCACGACAATGGCACTGAAGCTGAAGCGGCGGCCACCTTTTACCACTTTGGCCACCCGGTTGATATAGACTATTTTTTCTATCAGCTCTTCCTGCTGGTTGCCGCCTTCTTTGGCACGCTTGAAATCAGCCAAGAAACACCTCCGATCAACTGAAAATTTATTGCCGCCTGCGCGTTAAAGATTCAAACCGCCCTGCCGCGCCCCTTCCGCCACTGCCTTGACCCGGCCATGATAGAGATTGCCGCCTCTGTCAAACACAACCTTGTCAATGCCGACAGCCAGCGCGCGCTTGGCTGCCATCTCACCAACCCGACCTGCCTGAGCGACCTTTCCTTTCAGGTCATCAGCAGTGAACTCCTTGTCCTCAGTTGACATGGAAACAAGCGTGTGGTGTTTCGTGTCGTCAACGATCTGCACATAGATATGACGGTTGCTCCGAAAAACACACATTCTTGGCCGTTCCGGGGTGCCGCTGATTTTCTTGCGTATCCTTCTGATCCGTTTGTTCCGCGCTGTCAGCTTACTGCTTTGCTTTGCCATGATGCCACTTCATCCTTGAGTTGAACGCCTGAAGCCGGATTTATTTCTTGCCTTTTGCCCCGGACTTGCCTGCCTTGCGGACAATATGCTCATCTGCGTACCGGATGCCCTTGCCCTTGTACGGCTCAGGCTTGCGGATGTCTCTGATCTTTGCCGCTGTTTGTCCCACCAGTTCCTTGTCAATACCGGATATGGTGATATTGTTGCTTTTATCCACAGTAGCGGACACGCCTGCGGGCAGAACAAACTGCACCGGATTTGAGTAGCCGACATTGAGAGTCAGCTTGGAACCTTCCGCAGCAGCCCGGTAGCCCACGCCTTCCACGGCCAGCACCTTGCTGAAGCCTTTGTCAACGCCAGTAACCATATTAGCCACCAAGGTGCGGGTCAGTCCCCAGTAAGCCGCAACCTGTTTGCTGCCGCCTTTGGGTTTGAAAACCAACTGACTGTTCTCCTGGGCAACAGCTATTTCCGGGCGGAGATCACGCTCCAACGTGCCCTTGCTGCCTGCAACTTTAATCCGGGTGCCCTGAACTTCCACTTTGACTCCGCTGGGCAGCGTTACCGGCATTTTTCCAATTCGTGACATTTTTTTTCTCCTCTCAGGGCAGGCTGCTACCAGACTTCGCAGAGCAGTTCGCCGCCCACATGCAGCCTGCGGGCTTCACGGTCAGACATGACACCCTTGGATGTCGTCAGGATGCCAACACCCAGCCCGCTCATCACTGTGGGAATGGCATTGCTCTTTTTATACTGCCGCAGCCCCGGCTTGGAAGCCCGGCGCAGACCGGTGATCACGTGTTCCCCGTTCGGACCGTATTTCAGTTCGACAGTAATAGTGCCCTGCACTCCCTGTTTAGCAATCTGATAGCCGCTGATGTACCCTTCTTTTTTCAAAACTTCGGCCACCCTGACTTTCAGGTTTGACAGCGGAATATCCACTGTGTCGAAATTCGCCCGGACAGCATTTCGTATTCTGGTCAGAAAATCTGCCAGCGGATCGCTCATAGACATCCGAATACACCTCTGTGAATTGCTTTGCTTTGCGTCGGTCGTTGCCGGACTACCAACTTGACTTGGTCACGCCGGTGATTTTGCCTTCTGATGCCAGCTTGCGGAAACAGAGCCTGCAGCAGCCGAATTTGCGCATATATGCCCTTGGCCGTCCGCAGAGCTTGCAGCGGTTGTAGGTGCGCACGGCAAATTTCTGCTGCCGCGCCGCCTTGGCGATCAATGATTTTTTTGCCATGATCAGTCTCCTGCGTCAGTTGCCGCCCTGCTGGCCGACGGTCTCTGGTTTCTGCTGTTGCTGCTTGAACGGCATACCCAGCCCGGCAAGCAAAGCGCGCCCCTCATCGTCTGTTCCGGCACTCGTGACGATAGTGATGTTCATTCCTCTGATCTTCTCGATTTTATCGTAGTCAATCTCAGGAAAAATAATATGCTCTTTGATGCCCATTGAAAAATTGCCGCTGCCGTCAAAACCCTTGGGTGAAATCCCCCGGAAGTCGCGCACGCGCGGCAGGGCGATATTGACTAATTTCGCAAGGAAGTCATACATTCGTTCTTTGCGCAGCGTCACGCAGGCACCAATGGGCATTCCCTCCCGCAATTTGAAGGAGGCAATGGATTTTCTCGCCCGGGTGATCACCGCCTTCTGTCCGGCGATCAGGGTCAACTCGCCAACCGCCTTTTCCACCACTTTGGGGTTCTGCACCGCTTCGCCCAAGCCCATGTTGAGAACGATTTTCTCCACTCTGGGAATTTGAAATCTGTTTTGATAACCAAACTCCTGCTGGAGCCGGGGTCTGCACTCGTTTTCGTACAGTTCTCTCATCGTAGCCATGTAAATCGCTCCAATTCTGCGCAGATGGCAGGCAGCTTACTTTCCAGATGCCGTCAAGGTCGCACCGCATTTCTTGCAGACCCGGACTTTTGTGCCGTCCTCAAGCATCTTTTTGCCGATGCGGACAGTCTTGGCGCACTCCGGGCAGACAAGCATGAGATTCGAGATATGAATGGGGGCTTCCTTTTTGATGATCTCGCCGGGCTGCTCTTCGCTCACCGGCTTCTGATGCTTGGTGATCATGTTGATCCGCTCGACCAAGGCCCGATTCGCTTTCCGATCAATCCTGAGCACTTTGCCGACCCGCCCCCTGTCTTTGCCGGCAATCACTTCCACTTGGTCATTTTTCCGCAAACTTGTCTGTCCCTGCCGCATCTTCCTGTCCTCGTCTCCTGTGGCCCGCATTCTTAATTTCTATTGCTTACAGCACTTCCGGCGCAAGCGAAATGATCTTCATAAAACCGAGCGAGCGCAGCTCGCGGGCCACCGGTCCAAAGATACGGGTGCCCACCGGCTCGCCGCTGCCGGAGAGCAGCACAGCCGCATTGTCATCAAAGCGGACCACAGTGTCCTCAGGCCGTCTGATCTCCTTGGTGGTGCGGACCACAACGGCATTGAGCACATCGCCCTTTTTGACTTTCGCATTCGGAATGGCTTCTTTGACTGTGACAACAATCACATCGCCGATGCTGGCGTAACGTCGGCGGCTGCCGCCCAGCACCCGGATGCAGAGCACTTCCTTGGCTCCTGAATTGTCCGCGACATTCAGTCTGGTTTCTGTCTGAATCATGGTATCACCTGAATAAATTGCGCAATCAAAATATCCTGCCGGACAGATCAGACAGCCCGCTGGACAATGCTCCTGACAAACCAGCGTTTGCGCTTGGAAAGCGGCCTGCACTCCTCAATCAGGACAGTGTCGCCGATATTGCATTCGTTGGCGGCATCATGCGCCATGTAATTCACCCGGCGGCGGATGTACTTGCCGTACAGCTTATGCCGGACTTTCCGTTCAACCGTGACCACCACTGTCCTGTCCATGCGGTTGCTTTTGACAAAGCCCAACTGGGTCTTTCTGGAACTTGATTTTTCGCTCATTCTTATATGTGTTCCGGTGTGCTGGTTTCAGGCCGGGCCTCAGGCTGCCTGCTCCGTCAGAATGGTCTGCACTCTGGCGACATCTTTGCGCAGCTGCTTCAGCCGGGCTGGATTCTCCAATTTCCGTATCCCATGCTGAAACCTGAGCTTGAACAGCTCCTCACGCATCTCCTGCTCTTTCTTCCGCAGTTCGCCGCTGCTTAATTTCCGCAGTTCGCTCACGTTTGTCTTCATATCGTGCTGCTCCTAGTGATGATCCGGGTCGGGAAAGGCAGTTTGTAGGAGGCCAGCCTGAGCGCCTCTTTGGCGATGTCTTCCGGCACCCCTTTCAACTCATAGAGAATTCTGCCCGGCTTGATGACCATCACCCAAGCATCCGGGGAACCCTTGCCTCCACCCATGCGAGTCTCCGCCGGCTTTTTGGTAACCGATTTATCAGGAAAGACCCTGATCCACAGTTTGCCGCCGCGCTTCACCCGTCTGTTGATAGCAATACGGGCCGCCTCGATCTGCTGGGCAGTGATCCGACCGCAGCCTTCAGCTTTCAGGGCGTAATCGCCAAAGGCCAGCTGCGAACCCCGTTGGGCCTCGCCGCGCATTCTGCCTTTATGCTGCTTCCTGTGCTTTACCTTGCGTGGACTTAACATTGCTCAATACCTTCCCTGTTACTGGTCAAGAGACGGCCCGCCGTCTGTCAGCACTTCGCCCCGGAATATCCAGACCTTGACCCCGATCTTGCCATACGTGGTGCTGGCCTCGGCAATGCCGTAATCAATGTCGGCCCGCAATGTGTGCAGCGGCACCCGGCCTTCCTTGAACCACTCTGTTCTGGACATTTCCGCGCCGCCTAGTCGTCCTGAACAGGATATTTTGATACCTTTAACCCCGAAGCGGAGTGCCGTACTGATGGATTTTTTCATTGCTCTCCGAAAAGCGATGCGCTTCTCCAACTGGCCGGCAATGTTTTCCGCCACCAACTGAGCATCTGCTTCAGGCCGTCTGATCTCCTGAATGTCGATCATGCACTCGCGGCTGAACTTTTGCTCAAGCTCCCGCTTCAGATTTTCAATCTCGGCTCCTTTTTTGCCGATGACGATTCCGGGACGCGCTGTGAACAGTCTGATCCGCACCTTTTCACCAGTGCGCTCAATCACAATCCGGGCCACTCCGGCATGATACAGTTTCTTTTTCAGATAGCTGCGTATCTGCTGATCCTGATGCAGATTGGCGGCATAATCCTTGTCAGCATACCAGACTGAATCCCACGTTCTGGTGATGTTGAGCCGCAGCCCTATGGGATTGACTTTCTGTCCCAACGTGTCCTCCGTGTTCCCTGTGCGGTTTTGATCTCAAAAAAAACAGCTTGTTAGTGCAGACCCCGCTCATCAACAATCACTGTGATATGACTGGTCCGTTTCAATATTTTGCCTGCCCGCCCCATAGCTCTGGGTCGGAACCGTTTCAGCATTGGTCCGCCGTTGATCTGGATTTCCTTCACATAGAGGGTGTCCACATCAATTGTCTCAGTCTGCTCGGCATTGGCAACGGCTGATTCCAGCACCTTGCGCAGAATTCCGGCCGCTTTCTTGGGCATGAACCTGAGCGTGGTGATTGCATGTTCCACATCTTTGCCCCGGACCACATCCGCCACCAACCGCGCCTTTTGCGGAGAAATTCGGATATATTTCGCAACGGCTCTTGCTTCCATCGTCTCAACTCCTGCGTTGTCCTCTGTTTTCAAGCTGGCCCGGTTATTTGCGCTTGCCTTTCTTGTCCGCTGCGTGGCCGTGATAGGTTCTGGTCAGGGAAAACTCGCCCAGTTTATGGCCGACCATGTTTTCCGAAATATAAACTGGTATAAACTTTTTACCGTTGTGAACGGCAAAAGTCAGGCCCACCATTTCAGGAACAATATCCGAACGTCTGGACCAAGTCTTGATCACCTTGCCGCCGCCTGATGACTGAGCTTTCTCCACTTTCTTCATCAGGTGATCGTCAATAAACGGCCCTTTTTTAATGGAACGTGCCATGCTGATGTTCTCCTGAATTACTTGCGCTTAGTGACAATGTCGCGGTCAGAAACCTTCTTTTTCCGGCGGGTCTTGTAGCCCTTGGCCGGCATGCCCCACGGCGAGCAGGGATTGCGACCGCCCGAGCTTTTGCCTTCGCCGCCGCCCATGGGATGATCAACCGGATTCATGGCCACGCCGCGCACTGAAGGCCGTCTGCCTTCCCAACGCGCCCGGCCCGCCTTGCCCAGTTTACGGCTGCTGTGCTCGGCATTGCCGACCGCGCCGATGCAGGCCCGGCACTGACTGTTGAATTTGCGCACCTCGCCGGACGGCAGTTTGACCAGAACATAGCTGCCCTCTTTGGCCATGAGCTGGGCTGCAGCCCCGGCTGAACGGACAATCTGCGCTCCTTTGCCAATCTTCATCTCCACATTATGGATGACCGTGCCCAGCGGAATACTGCTCATCGGCAGACAGTTGCCCGGTTTGATGTCCGCATCCGCTCCTGCGGTGAGCATGTCGCCGACACTGATGCCAGCCGGAGCAAGAATATACGATTTTTCGCCGTCAAGATAGGTCAGCAGAGCAATATTGGCGGAGCGGTTGGGGTCATACTCCAAGGCTGTGACTTTGGCCGGCACCCCGGTCTTGTTCCGCTTCCAGTCAATGACACGGTATTTGCGCTTGTGACCGCCGCCGATATGCCGGGCCGTGATCCGTCCGTAAGCGTTCCGACCGCCAGTTTTCTTCAGCGGTCTGAGCAGACTCTTTTCAGGAGCCTTGTCAGAAAGATCAGGCTGAACTATGGAGACCTGATGCCGTTTGCCCGGTGATGTCGGTTTATGGGTCCTGATTGCCATTTTCTTGTCCGTTCTCTGTTATATCCTCAAATCCGAAGAAAGAGCTGCTGTGCCGCCGCCTCAAAGCTCATCAAGATAATTTATTTTTCCTTCGGACAGCTTGATGTAGGCTTTTTTCCAGTCGCTGGTCCGCCCGGCAGGTCTGGCTCCGATCCGTTTCCGCTTGCCGCGCATCTTCACTGTTCGGACAGCGGCGACCTTGACATTGAAAAGCTGCTCAACAGCCTGCCGAATTTCAATCTTGTTCGCCTCTTTGGCGACCTTGAAGGAGACCGTGTTTTGCGTTTCCTGGAGGACGTTGGACTTTTCGGTCATGCACGGCTCTTTGATCACATCATAAATCACTTTCATGCCATCAGCCTCGCTTCCAACTGTTCCAAGGTGGACTTGACAATCATCAGCTTGTCATATTTGAGAATATCATACACATTCAGTCCTTCGGCAGGCATGACCTGATACCCCAGCGCATTGCGGGCCGAAAGCTGAAGATTGGTGTTTTCCTTTTCCGCAACCAAGAGGCAGTTGGCAAAGGCAAAATTTTGCATCACCCCGACAAATTCCTTAGTCTTGGGAGCACCAAGCTCAAACTGATCAAGGATCACCACATTGCCTTCGTTCATCCGGGCTGACAGAGCCATGCGCAGAGCCAGCCGCCGCACCTTTTTCGGCATGGTGTAGCTATAGTCTCTTGGCTTGGGGCCAAAGGCGGTGCCGCCCCCGCACCAGACCGGCGAATTGCTGCTGCCTGATCTGGCCCGGCCTGTGCCTTTCTGCCGCCACGGCTTTCTGCCGCCGCCGCTCACCTCGCCTCTGGTCTTGGTCGAAGCAGTGCCTTTGCGGCGGCAGGCGCGCTGCATGCAGACTACTTCATGAAGAATGCCCGGATTCACCGGAACCGCGAACAGGCTGTCGCTGACTTCAATTTCCGCGACTTTTTCCGCCGAGGTGTTCATTACATCACAAACTGACATGAGTCATCTCCCTTGCAAGGCAGCTTATGCCTTAGTATAAATGCTGACCAAGCCGTTCTTTGCCCCGGGCACTGCTCCTTTGACCAGCAAAATATTCTCTTCTTCGCGAATATCGACCACAGTGAGATTTTTGATGGTCTTCTTTTCCACACCCATCCGGCCAGGCATTTTTTTACCTTTGACGACCCGGCTTGGGTAGGCACTACAGCCTATAGACCCTGGTGCCCGCTGGAAATTGGAGCCGTGTGTCTCCCGCCCGCCGCCAAAGCCATGCCGTTTGATCACACCTTGGAAGCCCCGGCCCTTGCTGTGTCCTGTGATGTCAATTTTATCACCGACTTTAAACAGCTCGCTCACCAGAATTTGCTGCCCCAGCTCGTAAGCCTGCGGATCTTCGACTCGGAATTCACGGACATGATAATATCCCGCATTGCCAGCTTTCTTAAAATGACCCGCTTCCGGCTTATTCAGTCTGGACTGTTTTTTCTCGCCAAATCCCACCTGCACAGCGTTGTATCCCTCTTTGGCGACCGTTTTCTTCTGCAGCACAACACAGGGGCCGGCTTCTATGACCGTGACCGGACTGACTTGACCGACTTCATCATATACTCTGGTCATGCCCAGCTTTCGTCCCAATATCCCATTTGTCTTCGGCATTTTTTTACCTGTCAACGCTAATAAACTCTCTCAAAAACAGAACCAGTCCGCTGCATCCTCTCCTGCCGGGAGATTTCAGGGCAGCTTGATCTCCACATCAACACCGGCTGAAAGCTGGAGCTTCATCAGCGAATCAATCGTCTGCTGGGTCGGCTCAAGAATGTCAAGCAGACGACGGTGGGTCCGCATCTCAAACTGCTCACGGGACTTTTTGTCCACATGCGGCGATCTGAGCACCGTGTATTTGCTGATACTGGTCGGCAGCGGAATCGGCCCGGCCACAGTCGCGCCTGTGCGCCGCGCTGTCTCGACGATTTCCGAAGTTGACTGGTCAAGCAGCTTGTAGTCGTAACCTTTGAGCCTGATGCGAATCTTGTCTGTATTGATCATCTGTTCCTCTTTCCTGCCGCCGTAGCAAACCGGCAGTCGGTCTGCTGTCATGGCTGCGAACTAAACGCCTCGAATCTTATGAATGATTGCTTCAGCCTGTTTGCTTGGAACTTCAGCAAAAGCATCAAACTGCATAGTGAAGGAAGCTCTCCCTTGGGTTGCCGACCGCAGCGTGGTTGAATAACCGAACATCTTGGCTAACGGCACCCTTGCATTGACCACTTGGAGGTTTCGTTCCGCTTCCACAGCTTCTATATGGGCATTCTTCCGGTTCAGATCATTGATGACTTCACCAAGATACTCATCCGGCACAAGCACTTCCACTTCCATGACCGGTTCCAGCAGCACGGCTCCAGCTTCTGCCGCCGCCTGCCGACAGGCGAGCGCAGCAGCCACTGCAAAAGCCATTTCCGTCGAATGCTCTTCGTCATACGAGCCGCCGACAAGCTGAACCGTCAAATCGGTAAGCGGATAACCGATCAGCGGCCCGGAATCAAGCGAGTCCCGGACACTCTTTTCAACAGCCTTCAAATACAGAGCCGGTATCTGCTCCGCATCAACCTTGTTCTCAAAGGCGATGCCGCTGCCCCGCGCCGCAGGCTCAAAACGGAGCACTGCGTGACCATACTGCTCCTTGCCGCCGCTTGGAGTCTGAAAACGTCCTTCCCCTTCCGCAGCACAGGTGATCGTCTCTTTGTAGGCCACCTGCGGAGTTCCCACATTGGGGGCAACTTTGAACTCCCGCCGCAGCCGGTCGACGACAATCTCCAAGTGCAACTCACCCATGCCGGAGATAAGCTGCTGGCCAGTATCTTCGTTGCGGCTGACCCGAAAACTGGGATCTTCAAAAGCGATCTTGTCAAGACTTTCCACCAGCTTGATCTCATCCGCCTTGGTTTTGGCCTCAATGGCGATACTGATCACCGGCTCAGGAAAATCCATATTCTCCAGCACGATGTGATCATCCTCACTACAGAGAGTATCACCTGTGCCGGAAAACTTGAGACCGACCGCCGCCCCGATGTCTCCGGCTCCAATCCGGTCAACCTCTTCACGCTTATTGGCATGAAGCTTGATCAGTTTGGAAATTTTTTCCTTCTTTTGCTTGAGCGGATTGAAAACCCGGCTGCCTGCCTTCAGTTCGCCGGAATAGACCCGAACAAAGGCCAGCGATCCGACAAAAGGATCGGTTTGCAGCTTGAATACCAATGCGCTGAGAGGCTCACTGGTATCTGCATGGCGGAGCACTGCTTCACCGTCCTTACCTGTCCCTTCTATTGGCGGGACATCCAAGGGCGAAGGCAGATAACTGACCACTGCGTCAAGCAACGGCTGAATACCTTTATTTTTAAAGGCAGAACCGCAGAACACCGGCACCAGCTTGAGCGAGCAGACCGCTTTTCGCAGGGCAGCGCGTATTTCATCAGGAGAGATATCCTGTTCTTCCAGATATTTTTCCATGATCCCCTCATCGAAGTCGGCCAACTTCTCGAGGAGATGCAAACGTGCAGCCGATGATTTGCTGTGCAGCTCTTCAGGAATTTCTGAAGTCAGAACGGTTCCGCCTTTGCTTTCCTCGTCAAAGGCAAGGAACTTCTGCTCAATCAGATCAACAATCCCGGCAAAGGCATCCTCGCTTCCTGCGGGCAGCACAACCGGTACTGGCACCGCGCCGAGCTGACTTTCAATTTCTTTGACCACCTGATCAAAGTCAGCTCCGATCCGGTCCATCTTATTGATAAAGACGATCCGTGGTATATGGTAGCGATCCGCCTGCCGCCAAACCGTCTCTGACTGCGGCTCAACACCGCCGACCGCACAGAAAACAACAACTGCGCCGTCCAAAATCCGCAGACAACGTTCCACCTCAACGGTGAAATCAACATGCCCAGGGGTATCAATAATATTGATCCGGTGCTGCCGCCAGAGACAGGTGGTGGCTGCGGAGGTGATGGTGATGCCCCGCTCCTGCTCTTGCTCCATCCAATCCATGACAGCCGTGCCGTCATGGACTTCGCCTATCTTATGCGAACGCCCTGTGTAGTACAGAACCCGCTCAGTAGTTGTTGTCTTGCCTGCGTCAATATGGGCGGTGATGCCAATATTACGCACATTGGCCAATGAATCTTCTGCAACCACTGATTTGTCCGCATTCGTCTGTTCTCGTTCTCTTCCGCAGTTCGTACTGTCTGTCTGTTGCTGCTGCAAAAGGTTCTGCTTTTTACCGCAATCGCCGCCGTCTGTCAACAGGCTTTTTTCATTCCTGCGTTTTTTTTACCAGCGATAATGGGCAAAGGCCTTGTTCGCTTCCGCCATTTTATGGGTGTCATCCCGCTTCTTCACTGCCGCGCCCCGGTTGCCGTAGGCATCCAGCAGCTCGGCAGCCAATTTCTCAGCCATTGACTGGCCGGAACGCTTCTGGGCAAAGCCGATGATCCAGCGAATGGCCAAGGCGTTACGCCGTTCAGGCCGCACTTCTATCGGCACCTGATAGGTCGCCCCGCCGACCCGGCGGCTTTTCACCTCAACCTTGGGCCGGACATTCTCCATAGCGGTCTCAAAAACAACCATCGGCTCTTCATCCGTCACCTTCTGGCTCACCCGGTCCATAGCCTCATAGAACATGCGGCGGGCCAAAGACTTTTTTCCGTCTTTCATCAGGCCGTTGGTGAAACGGGCCACCAGAATGGAATTATATTTCGGATCAGCTTCTATGAAACGTCGCGTTTGTACT
>Ga0316592_1000005_pt1 | contig 14827 bp, 15 predicted proteins | sample S0NA_4_FD_207776 | JGI IMG/M metagenome (GOLD analysis project Ga0316592, IMG submission 207776) | Metatranscriptome of rhizosphere microbial communities from salt marsh grasses in Alabama, United States - S0-2_160517rDrB (Metagenome... | ecosystem: Host-associated > Plants > Roots > Rhizosphere... | reverse complement strand
GGCGATGGCGCCAATGAAGATCTCGCGCGCGGTCGCGTCACCGAGTCCACAGTCGGCCAGTGCACGGGTGACGGCGTCGCGCTGGTCGGCGGTGTACGGATACGGCTCGACGAAGTGCTTGCGGGGGTTGGCGCCGCCCATCTGTTCCCGGCCGCGGCTTCGGCCGTTACGCTTGGACTCCTTGTCAGTCTCGGGGCGCTTGGCGTCTGTGGGCGGGGGCGGGGGCACCAGGCGGCGCTCGCCATGCATCGGCGCGCTGCGGGCACTCCAGTCGGGCTTGGACATCGGGGCTCTCGGCGTGGTGTTTCCTTAAGTATGGACTCATCAGCCCCGTCCCGCAGGACACCGACGGCGGAAAGGGCCGAGCGCCGATGGGTTATCGGCTGATCCCTCAGCCGTGCATGCCTACGAAGGGGTTGGTCCGGCGCTCCTCGCCGAAGGTGCTCATGGGTCCGTGGCCGGGGATGAAGCGCACGTCGTCGCCGAGCGGGAACAGGCGCTCGCGGATCGAGCGGAGCAGGTCGGCGTGATTGCCACGCGGGAAGTCGGTGCGGCCGATGCCGCCCGCGAACAGCACGTCGCCCACCTGGGCGAGACGGGCATCGGCGTCGAACAGCACGACATGCCCCGGCGTATGGCCGGGGCAGTGCAGCACCTCGAGCCGCCGGTGGCCGAGGTCGATGGTCTCGCCGTCCGCGAGCCAGCGCTGTGGCCGAAAGGGTGCGTGCGGCGGAAAGCCGAACAGCTGTGCCTGTTGGGGCAGGGCATCGAGCCAGAAGGCGTCGTCCGCGTGCGGACCGAGCATGGGCAGACCGAGCTCGCGGGCGAGATCCGGGGCGGCGCCGACGTGGTCGAGATGGCCGTGCGTGAGCAGAATCATGACCGGCTCGGCATCCATCTCGTTCAGCGCGGCAATGATGCGCTCGGGCTCGCCGCCGGGGTCGACGATGGCCGTGGCCCGCGTCTCAGGGCAGCGCAGCAGGGTGCAGTTCTGTTGGAAGGGCGTGACGGGAACGATGCGGTAGTCCATGGCGTTGCCTCAGCTGCGCTTGCGCGGGGGCTTAGCCGTCAGCACCGGCCGGGTCCGCGACAGGCGGTCGTACCAGGCGAGGCCATCGGGGTCGAACAGCACCCAGAACAGCCCGGCACCGGCGGGGAGCAGGGTTAGCGCCGCGAGCGTGAGCCGGCGCAGCGCATCGCCGACCCCGAGCGGGCCGCCGTCCGCGCGCAAGAGCCGTGTGCGCCAAGAGCGCATGCCGAGTGTCTGCCGGCCGCCGGTCCAGAAATAGAGGTAGTAACCGAGGATCACCGCCAGCAAATAGAACTGGAAAAGGGTGCGCCCGACCCCGGTGATCGTGTCGCCGCCGGTGATCAGCTTGAAGCCGGTGTAGAACAGCGCTGCGGCTACCACCAGCACGCCGAACAGCAGCAGCAGGTCGTAGAGCATGGTGGCGAGCCGGCGTGCCAAGCCAGGGGCGCGGGCGTGATGCAGATCCGGGTTGCGGTTGCCCGTGGCCACCCTGGTGCCGCGAGCTCGGCGTTGCGCCTTCAGGTCACTCATGATTGAAGTGTGCTGGAGAATCAACCTTATGTCACGGATTTGCCGCACCGACGATTGCCAGCATCGACGCCCGTCTTCAGTGGCCGTCCGCAGCACCTGGGCTGCGGAGCTCGCGTCTCTTGCGGGCCGATGCCCAGGGGCGGCATGGGCTAGACTAGTGCCTGCCGTTAGAAATCATCGGCCTTGTTCGTGGCGATGGGGCTCGCGACCAGGTCTCGCTTAGGTCCATATCCGATTAAGACAACGAGAGCGACAACGACAAGGGTCGGAAGTGGTCTCGGAATCTCCGTCCTGCACCACTTTTTGCCGTGATGCCCGCCCGATCGGCTACCGTGAAATTCTCCAGAATCTCCATTAAGCCAGCGATGTATCGGCTGCTGCGGCATCTGCCGATGCCGCTGATCGCGATCCTGATCGGCCTGATTGCGGGGCTCGCGGTTTGGGGCGTGCTGGACCAGGTGCAGGGCCAGGCCGTGGCGCGCATCTTCAATAAGGAACTGACGGCCCGCCTGGATCTGCGCTCGCGCGAGAGCCTGCTGCGCTTCGATCAGTACATGGCCAACTATGCCGCCACGGCGCGTCTGCTGGCCAACCACCGCCGGCTGGCGCAGTATCTGGAACCGTTGTTCTGGTTTCCCGAGGAGGATGTTGAGCCCGTGGTCTACGAGCAATTCCGGCCTTTCTGGCTGCCGGATTTCTTCGGCCGGAATGCACTGTTGGCCCCGAGTCATGTGCTGCTGATGGATACGCGTGGGCAGATACGCGAGATCTACCAGGCCGGCGCGAGGCCGTTGCCATTGGAAATGCTTGCGGAAAGCCGGGATTGGATCGGCACCGGAGACGATGTGCGCACGCTGTTGACCCGCTCCGGTAACCAACCCTACCTCTTGGTGGGCGACCGGGTGGAGGACGCGGGCGGATATGGCATGGGGCACCTGGTCGTTGTGGTCCCCATCGATACGGACTTCCTCGCGGCCTCCGAGGGCAGCGTGTCGGCGGACAATTCCGCCGTCGCGCTGGTGGACGCCGACGAGCAGCGCATCCTCGCCACCGACGAGCCCGCGCAGCTCATCCCCGGCTCCCAGCTGGAGCGATGGACCGACAAGTTCGTCGTGACGTCCCAATCCTTGCCGGAGTATGAGGGCTCCAACTGGAACATCCTTTTCGCCACCTTCATCCCGCACTCCAGCGTCGAGAAGATGACCGAGCGCGTGGTGGACTTCGAGCGCAAGCAGCGGCTGATCGCGGCGCTGGTGTTCGTTCTGGTGTTCACGCTCGTGATCTACCTGGTATCGGCGCGGCTGAACCGGGTGCTGGCGCGCATGACGCGCTTCTCGCAGCGGGCGCTCGATATCGAGCAGCCGAATTTCAAGCGCGGTGGCAACCAGCTGCTGCTGCTGGAGGATTGGATTCAGCACTTCACCTACCTGGTGCTCAAGGCGCGCGAGGAGATGAGCCGCCGCCACGCGCACGAGATGCGCGAGACCGAGGCGCTGAAGGCCGCCATCATGGAGGCATCCCTGGATGCCATCGTGACGCTGAATCGGGCTGGGCGCATCATCGACTATAACCCCATGGCTGAGGCCATGCTGGGACTGGTGCCGCGGGACGCCGTCAACGGTGACTTCGCCCAGCGCTTCCTGGCGCCCGAGGATCATGCTGCCTTTCTCGGCATGCTCGCCCACTCACGCCGCCACCACGACCATCGCTCGCACGCACGGGGCGAGCTGCGTGCGCGCCGCGCGGACGGTCTGCGGTTTCCAGTGGAGATATCCATCGTCCCGATCGACATCGACGACGAGCGCGTGTACACGCTCTACATCCACGACGCCACCCAGCGCAAGGCGGCCGAGCGTGAGATCAAGGGCCTGGCGCGCTTCGCCAGCGAGAGCCCGAACCCGATCCTGCGCGTCAACGCCGAGGGTCTCATCGTGTACGCGAATCCGGCCAGCCGGGCGCTGACGGACGCTTGGGCCAGCGGTCCCGGGCAGCTCCTGCCGGCGGCCTGGATCGACGAGGTGCAGGCGGCGCTGGCGGAAGGGCAGAACCACGAGCGGGAGGACGACCAGGGCGATCAGATCTACTCGCTCTTGTTCGTGCCGATTACCGATCTCGCTTACGTGAACATCTACGCCCGCGATATCACCGCCGTGCGCCGTGCGGAGCAGGAATCGCGCCAGCACCAGTCCGAGCTCGTGCATGTGTGCCGGCTCAGCACCATGGGTGAAATGGCCACCGGTATGGCGCACGAGCTGAATCAACCGCTGTCGGCGATTGTCAACTACGCCAAGGGCGCCAGTCGGCGTTTGCAGGGCGGGATGCTGGACACGCCGCCCCTGGTGGAGGCGATGCGGCAGATCTCCGCCCAGGCGCAGCGAGCTGGCGAGATCATCCGCCGGTTGCGGGCGCTGGTGGGCAAGCAGGCGCCGATCCGCAGCGTCGTCGACCTGAACTACCTGGTGCGGGAGGTGTGCGGCTTCCTGGAGTTCGAAACCAGCAAGCTCGCGCTCCGTATCGAGTTGGACCTCACCGAGGGCGAGATTCCGGTGAACGTCGATCTGGTGCAGATCGAGCAGGTGCTGCTGAACCTGGTGCGCAACGCCCTCGATGCCCTGGAAGACAGGCCCGCCGACGAGCGCCATCTGGCCATCTTCACCCGCGTGCGCGGCGATGAGGCCATCGTCGGCGTCGCCGACAATGGCCCCGGCATCCCGCCGGAGCGCATGGCGCATCTGTTCGATCCGTTCTACACGACAAAGGAGACCGGCATGGGCATGGGGCTCGCCATCAGTCAAACCATCATCGACGATCACAAGGGTGCGATCCGGGCCGACTCGGAACCGGGCCGGGGCACCGTGTTCCACCTGCACCTGCCTCTGGCCGAGGGGGCGCTGTCCTCCGGCGTAGCGTCCCTCGATGAAGTCGAGTCGGCTGACGTCGAGCCGCCACTGGCGGCGGGGGCGGGCCGATGAGTCGCGAGGAGACCGTCTTCGTCGTCGACGACGACCAGGCCATGCGCAGCTCGCTGCAATGGCTCATCGAGTCCATGGGTATGCACGTGGAGACCTTCGAGTCCGCGCAGGCCTTTTTGGACGCCTACTATCCGGGGCGCGCCGGCTGTCTGTTGCTGGACGTGCGTATGCCGGGCATGAGCGGCTTGGAGCTGCAGGCCTACCTGGCGCGGCGCGAGCATCGCATCCCGGTCATCATCATCACCGGCCATGGTGACGTGTCCATGGCCGTGAAGGCTATGAAGAACGGCGCCGTGGACTTCATCGAGAAGCCCTTCGACGACGAGGCGCTGATCGTCAGCATCCGCAACGCGTTGCAGCACGATGAGAAACAGCGTGCGCTGCGCGCCCAGCGCGCCGACATCGCCGCGCGGATGGCAGAGCTCACGCCGCGCGAGCATCAAGTGATGACCATGGTCACCGATGGCCAGTCGAATAAGGAGATCGCCACCGCGCTCGGCGTCAGTGCCAAGACCGTCGAGGTGCACCGTTCCCGGGTCATGGACAAAATGCGCGCGGACTCGTTGGCAGAACTGGTGCGGATGGCGATGATCGCGGGCGGGGAGGCGAAGTAGGAAGGACCGAGGGCCGAAGTGCCAAGCGCCTGGGCTTCAGTCGGCCCTCGGCCCCCTGACCCCTCGGCCCTCGTCGTCCAACGGTGACGCGCCCGAATGAAGCACGAAGACTGCGCCATAGCCAAGAGCGGCAGACGCCGAGTCCTGGCCTGGTCCTTCTACGACTGGGCCAACTCGGCCTTTGCCACCGTCGTCATTGCGGGCTTCTTCCCGGTATTCTTCGCGCAGTTCTGGGCGCGGGACCTGCCCGCGGCGCAGAGTACCCAGTGGCTCGGTTACACATCCAGCGCCGCGAGTCTGATCTTGGTGCTCTCGGCGCCGGCGCTGGGCGCGCTGGCGGACCAATTGGGGGCCAAGAAGCGCTTTCTGCTCGGATTCACGGCGCTCGGCGTGCTGGCCTCCGCGGCGCTGTACTGGCTGGCCGCCGGGCAGTGGCAGGGGGCGCTGCTGTTGTATCTGGCGGGGCTGCTCGGCTTCTTCGGCGGCAATATCTTCAACGATGCGCTGATTACCGACGTCGCCGCGCCCGACGACTATGAGCGTGCGTCGTCGCTGGCCTACGCGTTGGGCTATCTCGGCGGCGGCTTGTTGTTCGCCCTCAATGTGGCCATGGTGCTCTGGCCCGCCACCTTCGGCTTTGTCGATGAGTCGGCGGCGGTGCAGGTGGCATTTCTCAGCGTTGCAATCTGGTGGGCGGTGTTCGCGCTGCCGCTGGCGCTGTTCGTGCCGGAAAGCAGGGGTATTGGTCGGCGCTCGCTGGGGGCGGCCGTGCGTGGTGCTTTCCGGGAGTTGACGGGCACCTTCCTGCAGATCCGAAGCCTGCCCAACACCTTTCTGTTCCTGCTGGCGTATTGGTTCTACATCGATGGCGTGGACACCATCATGTTCATGGCCGTCAAGTATGGGCTGGATCTCGGGTTTGCGTCCTCCAGCCTCATGGTGGCGCTACTGATCACCCAGTTCGTCGGCTTTCCGGCGGCGCTGGTATTTGGCCGTCTGGGCAAGCGCTTCGGCCCGAAGCCGTCCATCCTCGGCGCCATCGGCGTCTATGCGCTGGTCGTGCTGGCGGCGACCCAGATGACCCGCGTGGAGCACTTCTACGCGCTGGCCGTGACTATCGGGCTGGTGCAGGGCGGCATTCAGGCATTGAGTCGGGCGTTGTTCGCGAGTTTGATTCCGGCGGGCCAGACGGCGGAGCTGTTCGGCTTCTACAACATGGTGGGCAAGTTCGCCGCGGTGCTGGGCCCGTTCCTGGTGGGCAGCACGGCGGCGTTGGCCGGTGATTCGCGGCTGTCGCTGTTGCCGGTCCTGTTGTTGTTCCTGATAGGCGCCGCGCTGCTGTGGCGGGTGGATGTGGGCGCTGGCCGGCGCGATGCAGCGGCAGCCATCGTCCCCGGCGCCGGTTCCGATCCCGATGCAGCAATCGCTCCGAGCGCGGCGTTGCACAGGACGCGGCCCCCGCCCATTTCCTGAATTGCAGCCACAAAGCGCGGCGGGCTCGCACCGAGTCCAGTGCGCGGCGGTACAATCGACGGCAGACTTGCGCCGCGCCGGCTGCATGACCGAACCAGAGGAGAGCTGAATATGTATGGCGTTTCGACGAGAGTGAGTACGGGCTTCGACGAGACCATCGAGCGCGTCACGGCGGCGCTCAAGACCGAGGGCTTCGGCGTGCTGAGCGATATCGACGTGGCGGCCACGCTGAAGAACAAGCTCGGCATCGACCAGCGCCCCTATCGCATCCTCGGCGCCTGCAACCCGGAATTCGCCCACAAGGCCATCAGTGCCGAGCCCGACATCGGCGTGCTGCTGCCCTGCAACTTCGTCGTCCGCGAGGACGACGCCGGAGACGTGCACGTGACGTTTATGAACCCGTTGGCGGTGCTGGAGTTGGTAGAAGACCCGCAGGTGCCGGAGCTGGCATCTGTCGTGCGCGAGAAGCTGGACCGCGTCATGGAGGCGGTTAAGGTCTGATGGACGGGCCGCCGAAGGGGTGTGCCGACCGGAGTGCCCGGACATGACCTACTGCCTGGGCATCGCCGTCGACGCCGGCCTGGTGCTGGCGTCGGATTCCCGCACCAACGCCGGCATCGACTACGTGACCAGCTACTCGAAGCTGCACTTGTTCACGCCGGCCGCGGACCGGCTCTTCGTGCTGCTCTCGGCCGGCAACCTGGCCACCACCCAAGAGATCATGAACCGCGTCCGCCGGGACCTGAGCCGCGCCGAGCAGGGACGGCTGCAGGCGCCGACGCTCGCTAGCGTCGACTACCTGTTCGAGGCGGCGGATTACCTCGGCCGGGTCAGTCTCGCCGTGCAGGATCAGCACGGCCCCGCCCTGGCCCAGCAGGGCATCAGTGCGCAGGCCACGCTGATTCTGGGCGGACAGATCGCGGGTCAGCCGCCCGGGCTCTACATGATCTATCCCCAGGGCAACTACTTCGCGGCCTCGCCCGAGACACCGTACCTGCAGATCGGCGAGAACAAATACGGCAAGCCGGTGCTCGATCGCCTCGCCCGAAGCTGCATGGTGTTGGAGGACGCGGCGAGACTCTGCCTGGTGTCGCTCGATGCCACCGCCCGCTCCAATGTCACCGTCGGGCCGCCGTACGAGCTGGCCTTGTATCCGCGGAATGCGCTGGCACTGAGCCACCGGCTCAAGCTGGAGCCGGATGCGCCGCTGCTTGCCGCTGCGTCGCAGAGCTGGGATCAGGGCCTGCAACGGGCCTTCGCGGGCTTGCCGCGCTTCGACTGGGAGGGCGCGGCCGACACCCGGGTCTGAATCCCGCCTTCCGGGCGGTACGGCAGGGCTGAAGTGGCGGGCTGTTGTCCCCAGTTATGATCGACGCACGAAGCCCCCAGCAATCGACTCATGACCCCAAAGAATGTCCTCGGCGAGCCCTTGGAGCTTTGCTCCGAGTATCCGCGCACCGGCTTTACACGCAGCGGCAGCTGCGAGACGGGTCCGCAAGACCTGGGCTCGCACACCGTCTGCGCGCGGGTAACCCAGGAGTTTCTGGACTATTCCAAGGCCCAGGGCAACGATCTGACCACGCCCGTTCCGGAATTCGATTTCCCCGGCCTCAAGCCCGGGGATCGTTGGTGTCTGTGCGCCGCCCGCTGGCAGGAGGCCCTGGAGGCTGGTTGTGCACCGCGTGTCGTGCTTCGGGCGACCCACCAGCGTGCCCTGGAGGCCTGCGCCATGGCCGACCTGAAGCGATACGCCGTGGATCTGTCCTGATTCTCCGAGTCTCCGACAGCTGTGCCGTCGCAGTCCGCTTTAGGTCTCGCTCGGCGCTGTCCGCCCTGACAACCCCCGCATCATCATCATGAGCCAACCTCTCCCCATGCCTCCGAAGACCCGGCGTGCCGACGGCGGCCTGCGCCGCGTCGGTGTTGAGATCGAGCTCAGTGGTCTGGACATCGACCAGACTGCCGCCCTGGTGGCGGAGGCCGTGTCCGGCAGCGTGACGTCGCCCAGCCGGTACGAACGGAGCGTCACGGGCGGTCCGGCCGGCGACTGGCAGGTGGAGCTGGACTTCACACTGCTCAAGGACCTGGGCCGGCGCGAGCGCGACGGGGGGGAACTGGCGGATGCCGCCGGCGACTTCGCCGAGGATCTGCTGCGAATGATCGCGGAGCGCGTCGTGCCGGTGGAGGTGGTGAGTCCGCCGCTGCCGCTGGACCGGCTCGACGTCGTCAACGAGCTGATCGGGCGCTTGCGCGACGCCGGCGCCCGCGGCACTGGCGAGGAGCTGGCCTATGCCTTCGGCCTGCAGCTCAACCCGGAGCTGCCGGAGACCGACGTCGACACCGTCCGCCAGTATCTCCAGGCCTTCCTCTGTGTCGAGGACTGGCTGCGCGAGCGCGCACAGGTCGATGTGACCCGGCGGATGACGCTCTTCGCCGAGCCTTTCCCGAAGGCCTATGCCCGCCGGGTGGTTGCCGCCGACTACTCGCCCAACCTGGACCGGCTGATCGATGACTACCTGGAAGCGAATCCCACCCGCAACCGTGCGCTGGACCTGCTGCCGCTGTTCCTGTACCTGGACGCGGAGCGGGTGCGGGCGGTAGTGGAGGATGCCCGCGTCAAGCCGCGTCCGACCCTGCACTACCGGTTGCCCAACAGTGAGATCGACGACCCCGGTTGGGATCTCGGCGCCGCCTGGGGCGACTGGCTAGTCGTCGAGCGTCTGGCCGCCGACCCGGTGCGGCTCGATGATCTCTGCCGCGCCTATGCGAGCTTCTTGGCGCAGCCGCTCGAGCGGCTGGTGGGGGATTGGCCAGCGGAAACCGACGCGTGGCTGGCTCGAAACCCGCTCCGCTGATCGCGGTCACCGGCGGCGACCGCAGCGGCCATGCGCCGCGCCGGCTGGTGACACTCGCACTATGGCTCGCCGGAGCCCGAACCGTCAGTGTGACGCCCGAGCGCCCCCGGCTCGACGTCGAGCCGGACGCCGTGGTTATCACCGGGGGCCACGACGTGGACCCCGTGCTCTACGCCGCCGCGCCCGAGGTCCAGCCCCGGTACGACCGCGAGCGCGATCGGTTGGAGAGCGATGTCATCGACCGTGCCCTGGCCCTCGGGCTACCGCTGCTGGGCATCTGCCGCGGTGCTCAACTCCTGAATGTGCGTCTCGGGGGGTCTCTGTACCAGGAATTGCGCTCGCGCAGGGTGCACACGTCCAACCGCTGGACCATCTTCCCGCTCAAGACGCTCTGTGTCGCCGCCGGTAGCCGGCTCGCGGCGCTGCTGGGCACCCGAAAGACCCGCATCAATAGCCTACACAATCAAGGCATCGACCGATTGGGGGCGGGGCTGCAGGTGGTCGGCCGGGACCTCGACGACATCGTCCAGGCCATCGAAGAGCCGAGCCACCCTTTCCTGCTCGGCGTTCAGTGGCACCCGGAGTTCCTGCTCTACAAGCCCTCGCAGCTTCGCCTGTTCCGGGCACTGGCGGACGCGGCGCGGGCGCGACGGGCAGCGCTGGCGGGGTGAGACAGCCCGGATCTGCCCGGCCTCGGGCGGGTCGCGCGCGTGCAGGGTGATCATGGAAGGCTATCTCGGGCTCTTCGCCGCGGCCTTCGCGGCTGCAACCCTGTTGCCGTTCTACTCGGAATTGGCGCTCGTGGGGCTCTGGGCGGCGGGCTATGATCCGTGGCTGCTTTGGCTCTGGGCCACGGCCGGCAATACACTGGGTGCGGCGGTCAACTATGTCGTCGGCCGCTGGCTGATGCACTGGCAGGACCGGCCCTGGTTCCCGTTCAAGCCGCAGCAGCTCGGTCCCGCACAGCGTTGGTACGCCCGCTGGGGCATCTGGTCACTGCTGCTGGCTTGGCTGCCGGTGGGCGGCGATGCGCTCACCTTTATCGCTGGGCTGATGCGGGCGCCATTCTGGCTGTTCTTCGCGCTCACCGCCGCCGGCAAGGGTGGGCGCTACGCCATCGTTCTGCTGATTTCTTCAGTTGGCGGCATTGGCGCCGAGGGGGTCTCCGAATGAATTACCCCTGCAACGGCTTCTTCGGTCCCCGTGGCCTGCCGCCGCTCGGGCTGGTGCGGTGGGTCGCACGGCTCGGCTTCTTGGCCTGCGTGCTGGCCATCGCCTGGCTCGCCTTCACGCCGCAGCCGGATGTGCCGGGGCTCGGTTGGGACAAATTGAACCATCTGGTCGCTTTCGCGGTGCTCGCGATGCTGGCGGACTTGGGCTGGCCCGGGCGTGCTGCCATGCCCGTTCGGCTCGCTGCGGTGCTGGGCTACGGGGTGGTCATCGAGCTGGTGCAGGCGCAGCTCACCTACCGCAGCGCCTCGGTGCTGGATCTTGCCGCCGATGCCATCGGCGTGGCGATGTACTTGGCCCTCGAGCGCGCCGGGCCGCGGCTCTGGGCGCGATGGTGGGAACGGCAGCTCAGCCGCGCGCGGGTAGATGTTGGTCGTAGCGCTCCAGCAGGTAGCCGACGCAGTCCTGGCGAATGACCTCCGCATCGCAGGTGAGCATCGAGGGCATCACGGGTACCCGCAGGCGCAGCTCGCCGTCCTCGCAGACGAAGTAGCGCCGGGTCACGTCCCGACCCCAGTCGTCGCGCACGTCCAGCGGCGGCTGCGCCGTGCGGCAGCGCGCGAAGGCCGTTCCAGGCGGGAGCTCGCGGAAGTTGAGGTGCTCTAGGGTCGGTGAGAGCACCAACGGAGCCTCTGCCGGAGGGAAGGCGAAGTCCACGTCCGGCGGCACCTTCATCTGCGCGACGGTGTGAAAGAGGTCGATGTCATGCGCCGGCACCGGAGTCGCGGGAAGGTCCGCCAGGTGCAGACAAGCGTCGATGAGCTCCAGCGCATGGTCCACGCCGAGCTGATCCTTGACCTTGCCGCATTCCACGGTGATCGCCGGGCACAGCTCGGCCATGGCCTGGGACTGCACGCCCCGGGGGCGGGTGAAATACACGACGGTGCGCGAGAACAGCGTCGCCAGATGCAGGTATCTATTGTCGATGACATTGACGCACGCGTAGTGCGGATTGGTGCCGGTGTTGTTGTGCAGGTCGACGCTGGCGAAGAGCCCGCGTGCAGCCATGCACTCCACCAACTGTTGCATGACGCCGTGGACGGGCGTTTCCGGCAGTTCTGAGCCCGGCCAGACGCGGTTGAAGTCCGGCTGCTCGGGCAGGTGCCGCACGCCAGCCGCGGCGGCCCGAACATTGCCGATGAAGAGTGCCAGCGAGCGCGGCAGCGGCCGGTCGCTGCCACCGACGTCGAAGTCCAGCAGCAGCTGGCGGATCGCCTCCCAGCCGACGGTCTCGTTGCCGTGCATCAGCACCGACACGAACAGTGCCGGCTCCCGCTGGCCGGGTAGGTGGATCAAGGTCGGGCCGTCCAAGTGACGGATCAGCGCGGCGGCGTCACAGTCCAGCAGGCCGGGCGGCAGATGGTCCAGCTCGACGAGGGCGTCCGAGTGGACGGTGGCGGGCGTGTCGACGTCAAAGGACAAGGTGTGGGTCTCGTGGTGATGGTGTCGGAAACTCGCGAGGGCTGTGAGGTCACCCAGATGCTCGGTGATGGTACCCGGATCTAAGGCTCGAAGGGCAGGGCGCAGTATTCGGCGTTAGCGAGGTGTTTCCCCGGACACACAAATCGTGTCTCAATCAAGCGTCCACTCGTGCACCGGTACTCCTGTCGCCTGGTGTGCGAGGTAGGCCTCGGTGAGGCCCTCCCAGTCGCGGCCGTAGCGGGCCACCCAGGCGCGCTGCCAGAGCGCCCCGGTGCGCTTGGTCCGCATGCGCTGCTCGACGATACCCAGCCAGTGCTCGCGCTCGGCGCGGTCGATGCCGAGTTCTTCGAGCCCGGCATGGGCCAGTGGCAGCACCCGCTCCAGGATCAGCTCTGGCAGCGGTACGCGGCGCACGTCGTCCCATGGGAGCTCGGCGTCGAGCCCGTACTCGGCAGCGAGATAGAAATTGGTGCGCGCTTGCGGGAAGGAGATGCGCCGCTCCAGCGGCTCCTCGGCTCCGGCGAGGGCATGCACGGCGCCGAAGAAGCAGGCGGCGTTGGCAACGTTGTCCGCGACGCTCGGACCGGCGGCGGCGACCCGGTGCTCCAGGCGCAGGTGCGGGACCGGCTCGTGGCCCGGGTGCTCGTCGAACCCGATCAGGGGCCGGTTCCACCGCCAGATGGTCCCGTTGTGCAGGCGCAGGTGCGCGAGCCGCTCCATGGGCTCGTCCATCAGCTGCGGCAGCAGCACCGGATAGCGTCGCAGGTTGGCGCGGAAGGCATCGAGCACCGACCGCTGCGCATAGTTGATGCCAAACCCGACGCGCTCGCGCAGTGGGCTGCCGCCGACGGACACGGACTGCTCGAAGAGCGGGATGCGCGTTTCGCACCACAGCTCGCGGCCGAACAGGAACGGCGAGTTGGCGGCGAGCGCCACCATGGGCGCGGATAGGATTTTGGCGGCGTTGAACACCCGTGCCGACTCGCGCGCGGACATCTTGAGGTGGATCTGGAAGGAGGTTGCCGCCGCCTCCAGCATCACGTCCTGCTGCTCGATGGTAAGCGGCTGCTCTCCATGGATCTCCAGCCAGATGGGCGCGCCTTCGCGCAGCCTCAGGATCTGCTCGTTCAGCGCCCTATAGCGCTCCCGGGGCGTCATGCGCGCCATCACCAGGTGCTCCGGGCGCAGTGTCGGCAGGATGCCGCAGGTGACCACGTTGGCACCGAGCTTGGCCGCCGCGGCGCGCACCCGGATCAGCGTCTTGGTCAGCTCCGCGGCGAGCTGGCTCAGCGCGTCGCCCGCAAGCACCACCGGCGTGCCATTCAGCTCCAGGTTGAACTGCGCCAGCTCCGGGACCACCAGCGGGTCGTCGAGGGCCGCGAGCAACGGTTCGATGACCGGCGCCGGGGCCGTGTGGCGGCGGTCCACCAGCCAGGCCTCCAGCTCGAAGCCACCCTCCCGCGGTGTGTCTGCGAAATGGCCGTTGTCGAACCAGCTCGCCAGCAGCTCCGTCTCGGCCTTGAGCCGCGCCTCGAACTCGTCGAAGTCCGCGGTCGTGAAGCGGACGCCCTCGATCTCCTGGCCCATGGTGTGCTCCCGCTGTTGAACCGGCCGTCAGGCGGTCGCCTCACAGAGCATGCGATCCAGCGCCGCGAGCCGCTCCGGTGTGCCGACGTCCAACCAGCGACCGACATGGTGCAATCCGGCGACTCGGCCCGCGTCCATGGCCCGGAGCAGCAAGGGCGCCAGCGGAAAGGCCGCCGGCTCGCAGCCGGCGAACAGGTCCGGATGGTAGACGCCGATGCCGGCGAAGGTGTGCTTGTGTAGCCCCTCCCGCGCGACGCGGCCGTGTGCGAGCGCGAAGTCACCTGTGGTGTTGTGGCCGGGATTGTCCACCAGCACCACGGTGGCGAGGTCGCCGTCGGCCAGGGTCTGTCCGTTGGCCAGCCGGGCGTAGTCGAAGTCGCACCAGATGTCGCCGTTGGTGACCAGGAAGGGCCTGCGGCCGTCGGTGAGCAGCGGTAGCGCCTTGAAGATGCCGCCGCCGGTTTCCAGCGCCTGCCCCTGTCCCTCGGCAGAATAGGCGATGGACACGCCATACCGCGCCCCGTCGCCCAGGTGGGCCTCGATCTGCTCGCCCAAATGGGCATGGTTGATGACCAGCTCCCTGAAGCCTGCCGCCTCCAGCTTGAGGATCTGGTGCTCGATCAGCGGGCGCCCACCCGCCGGCAAAAGCGGCTTCGGCGTGCGGTCGGTCAGCGGCCGCATGCGGTTGCCGCGCCCGGCGGCGAGGATCATGGCCTTCATCGGTGAGGTCGGTCTCGGTCGATCGCTGAGCCTGGGGGCGAACATACCAGAAGCGCGTGGCTGCGTAAGAAGACCAGGAGGCTTGTGCGCCAGTGTGCAGTGCCGACGCCGCGCGCTGCACGCCGCACCGCATCACACGGCAGCGGCCCGCAGCGCCTTGCCGCCCCGCATGGTCTCCTTCAGCAGCGACTCGATCTCGGTTCGGTCCAAGGTCTCCGCCTCCAGCAGTCGCTCCGCGAGACGCTCCAGCGCGGTGCGGTGCTGACGCATCAGCGCGGTGGCGTTCGCTTCCACCGCGACGATGAGCGCCTTGATCTCCTCGTCGATGCGCAGCGCCGTGGTGTCGCTGAACTCGGGCGCCTCCGCCAGCTCGCGGCCCAAGAACACGTGCTC
>Ga0316592_1000004_pt1 | contig 15110 bp, 5 predicted proteins | sample S0NA_4_FD_207776 | JGI IMG/M metagenome (GOLD analysis project Ga0316592, IMG submission 207776) | Metatranscriptome of rhizosphere microbial communities from salt marsh grasses in Alabama, United States - S0-2_160517rDrB (Metagenome... | ecosystem: Host-associated > Plants > Roots > Rhizosphere ... | reverse complement strand
TTCATTCAGCAAGTACCACCCATGATTTCGGTAAATTATGCTCCTGAACTGACAACAACAGTTCGGTAAGTTTGTCGCTAAACGTCTAAAACCCTGATTTTACCGTTGGCGTTATATGAAGGCCAAAAGACCTCTCCAAAAATACGGATTTGGGAACGGTGTCATAAAATTTTGAGAATCTTTTGTGGAGATGTCCAAAGGACAAAAAGATAAAGGAATAGAAAGCAATGACGAGCAAAACCTTTCATTTTGATATGCGACATGCAGCAAATAAGACCTCTTCTATGGAGATAGAGTCATATTATTTGCGTTTGCGAGGACAAGTCATCCAACTTAAAGTTCACGACCAGGAATCGCGATCTAATATCTACTACCACAACCGCAATATTGCTCTGCTGGCACAGCAGGAACCTGATGCGGTTACCCATTATGCCGAGATTCCTATGGAATTTCTACCGGATAATCAGTTAAGCAGAATACAAGTGACAGGTCCCAACAAAAATAATCCCCGCGTAGATTTACCCGATCTGTACTCTTTTTCTTACTACATCCCTGAAATCCACAGACGCAGGCATCTCAAGCGCAAGATGGAAAAATATGGAGTGCTTACCAATCCTAAAATGCAAAGTTATGGGGTACTTCTATCGGCTTCCATGAGTCAAGAAGAAGCCCTAAATGCTTATATAGAAGCAGAGAATTTTCAGACACCCTTGGACGTTGCCGTCGGTATCCTATTCCAGCACCCGGAATTAGCCACCAATAGACCTGAGACTGCAACAATTGCGATCCACGATCATATCAATCCCGCTCCAGGAATAGACCCGAATCAATACAACCGCGTTCAGGAATTAGCAATCAGAATTTCGGGCCAGGGACCGGCGACGGAAAGGGGTGGATGGGCGACCATCCAACAGTCCCAAACTGATGATGGTCAACTGATGTATGCTGAGTTTGATTGGACTGATAGCAACGGAGAAGAAATCTATAAAACTGGCGATCCCATCATGATTTACGTCATGTCTGTAGAAACCGAGTCCATGGTCGGAGCGCCAGTTTCACATGCCTTGCGTTCCTCGCGGAATGACCCCTCCCTGAAAAATCATCTCTGGTCTGTTAATCAAGGTACTTCAGTTGTACAGAAAGAAGTAAGCGAGCTTCAGCCTGATGCCAGGACAATGTTGGATGCTTCTGCTGAGAATACAATTTGGACAGCCACCAATAAAACATCTCACCATGGATTGAATGTTTATCCTGATACCATTAAATACGATCCGAATAACGATCGCTTTTCGATGGATGTCAAGAACACTTATTTGAGAGTGCTAGGTACTTTTGTGGAATTTTTCTCCGATACGGAAATGACACAACCGATATCCAACCCGGAGGTAAGTGGTAGTTGGCCGTTTTATTTTCCTGAGGAGTTGGCAGAAGTATTTGAGACAGATACGAAAAAAGGGGTTGGAACAGTTCCGAACGTGAACACAATTATGGGAATTCCCATGCCCACAGACGCGACCAACGTCAGCGTTCCTTGGCCTAAGGAAGCACAGGCAGCGAAACTTCTTTTTGGTTGCGCGGGCACGTCTCGGTGGGACAATCACATTGTCTGGCCGGGGTTTATTCTCACAGGCGTTTTTCAGTATGGAGTTCCTCTTCTCTTCCTCGCCGCCGGTGCGGCAGTCACTAACACCCAGTGGTACAAAGAGTTTATAGAAGATACAGAACAAGTAATGATTGTCCTTGGGGTCAGTTTTGGTCCTGTATCCGGTGGGGTTACCGTTGCGGCTGCCTTAGGCAATACGAAGAAAGTGCTGTCCACATTTGCTGGCATTGTTACCGGTCTAATGGTGAAAAAGGGGATGGAAAAGTTTGCTGCCTACATTACAGCGAAACTGGTTGCAGCCGAGGTCAAAAATGCTATTCCCATTGTAGGCATGGCTTTCCGAGTGGCAAGTATTGCCCTGGATGTTGCACAAATGGCAATTACCACAGGCGAACTTCTTTCTTCACCTGCGGTGTTGGAGGTGGATATCAAACGACAAATGACTCTTGAATTCACCTTGCATCCCGATCCGAAGCACGGCGAACCGGCCAGACCGGAAACAGCAATCTGGCCTGCGGTTGCTAATAACTGCCAAGTCATCTTGGAATATAAAAACGGAACTAACTACACCCTAGCCCAGAAACTACCTGCCACCAGTTCTAATACACCATTAGACTTCTCTTTCAAAGGCATTGGATGGGGAGGTAGCTTTACAATTACCGCCAGTGTCTTTTCAGAAAATGGGTGGTTGTGTGGAAAGTATCGCAGCGACGAGATCCCTGCTATTCCTGACGATGTGAATACAGGCATTAAAAAGGTGGAGGGAAGTATTACGGAGCTGCTAGTTCCCCTGACCCAAGATTCACAATACGAATACAAACAAAAGCTGGGATATGATGCCCAACAAAAACAGCATAAGTGGATAGTGGATAGCGTACCGATCGCTACAGAGAATGATTTGAGTTGCTCCAATGTAGGACAAAACCTCTGCAAACCGGTTAATATAACCATCAATCAAAAGGCTTATCAAGTAGGGTACACCTATCAAGCTTCCGCACAAAACATTCCTCTCGAAGACCCCGCGAGTCCTGCTAACAGCGGGCAGATGTACGTCTTCCAGAATATCTCTGTATTAAGCGACGACACTCTAAACGAGCGGTTGAAATTTCCGAAGATTGGCTTTAAAGTGCAGCCTTATATTGCCTACGATATTTATGGCCAAGGTCCGAGCGAGGATGAAATTAGTCCCAACAACTTCATCCTGGATTCTCGCAATGGGGAATACTACCTGCGTCAGGTTGAGCTGATGAATGGCCAACATGACTTCGGGTTAACGGAGGGTGATTTGAAGGCCTGGGGTAAATTCTATATCCCCCACCTGGATGCGATGGTCGTTCATCCAAGCGGATATGTGATTGCAGTTAGTTGGGAATACAGCAAAATACAGATATTGCAACTTCCCTCAGAACCAATTCGAGACGAACTGGCACCGGAAGCTCAAATTCTGTCCGGTCAGGGGATTTTACAGGGGCTTACATATGGTCCGATTGCCCTTACCGTAACTCCCGATGGTCGTATCCTATTGCTGGAAACCATAAATAAACGTATCCAGGCATTTGACACCAAAGGGAACCCGGTGCCGAGTTTCCCGGGTGCGACTCTCTTTAGCTTGCCTACAGCTGAATACCAATCCGATCTAGATCGACAAGTATTTTCCAACGCTCTACAGGAGCAGTTCAAAAAGCACGGTCTTACCTATCTTTTCGATCTAACTGATTCTTCGTTAATACAGGATCTCGATTCCGAGATCTTGACAGAGAATCTGATTGCTGCCTTTGCTGGCAATAATGTTTTTCTGACTTACAACATGGATGAGGAGGGCGAAATCAGTCCAGAAGGGAGTACATACATTACTGTCCAAACTAAGGGTTCCCTTTGGACGGTGACAGACCCGAATAAAAATTACGTTTATTCAGTTAAAAACGATAGCGGAACATTGAAAGTATTCGACTTTCTGCAAAATGTCGAGGTGTCGGTCATTGCTGCAGGTTCAAAATGGGTAGTAGCAGATCTAGCAGGTGCGAAATCTTACCTGCTTCAGGTCAGGGTAAGCGATGCAAGTCAGATCGATGTAGCTGATTATCTTTCTTATGTGCCACTGCACGAACCTGAAAACATTACTTATCTAGATTTAGCTGCGGAAAGCAAAGGGTACATTTATGTACTTTCTCGCGTAAGAAAAACTGCAACAGAAGAGCGAAACACGGACTATATCCTCGACATCTACAATCCTGATGGAACGTTCCTAGTCCGCTCGCCAGACCCAAGATTGCATTCCGATCCAAGTAAAATGCAGTATGTAAGCGCAGCTCGCTTGACTCTTGATATCTGGCGTAGTGTTTTTACGCTGAACTATGAATCGTTCCCGGGTCCTCAAGGTCGAACGGAACCTTCAATCAGCCAATGGATACCTACAACGCCCCTATTTGAGTTGCCTGGAGACGCAGACACTCTGAAGATTTTTCAAGATGGGAATATGAGCCAGATTACTGCTTTGTTTGCCGAACACGGTATAACCCTTTCTGGCGCTGCTACAATTGAGACAATATCTGATGATGGTCACTTCATCATCGCAGATGGGTCCGCTCGTTATGACGTTATTTTGAGCCTCAATCCTGGAGGAGAAGCCAAAATATATGTGTATGGAATCGCACCTTAACGAAATAATTTTGGGAGCAAGTCACCTTTGAAGCGAACCAAGAATTGAACGATTTTTGTCAATTGTCAATTGCTAATTGTCAATTGCTAATTGTTGGCTCTTTACCATTAACAATTGACCATTAACAATTGACAAAAAGCGGCTAATTCTTGGTTTTTTTCAAAGGTGACGTGCAACCATAATTTTCGCGCAGCACATAAGATACTTGCGTTACAATTAGAGAGATGATGACAAGGAAATTAATGTTACTCGTACTGAAACCACCATAAATTAGAGTTCAGAACTGATGTTACTTGAGTTAAAACCACCATAATCAATAGTCTAAATAGGAGATAAAAACCTATGAAGGAAAAAAGCACCGAACAGACATATTACGAGTTTGTGCTAGAGACTTTGGAGATAGATCCCTCTGCCGTACAGCAAGGGAATATTACCATCATTGCTTCAGACGGACATGGGTATCTGTCCTCAACTACCTATTCTTCTTTGGTCAAACCCTTCCATGTCTCAATTCCAGATTTGGAGACGTTGAAAGCGTTGACGGGGGGAATCGATCTACAGACAGATTGGGCGCAGGCATCCTCTTTGAAAATCCCCGAGCCCTGGCCGGAGAATCAGAATACAAGGAGGGCTGCCGCGAAACTGACCGAGCGGGAGGATAAAAAAGTTCGTCAAGCACTAATAGCAACTGGATTTGGGTATAGCGATCGGGTCACAACCTACAAGCAAATCATGGAGCTAAGGTTTCCGATGAAAGCGATCGCCTATCCTGGTGAAAGCTTGACCATCCGTAACGGCCAAATCTTGACAATCGAACCCGGCGGACACGACCCAGTATTTGTCATTTTTAAGACAATTACTTTAGAAGAAGGCGGGCAGATTCAATGCGAAGCACCTGTTATCATGAGTGCCGAACAATTTGTGAAAACAGAAGCGTGATGGAACGCGAGGGATCGAAAAACTGTAACAAAAAAGGAGAATTCTATGTCACAAAAAACTGAATACGAGCGAGATATGGAAAAGCTAGCACAATACGGCTTGCTCTCTCGTGGCTCTCAAAATGGAGTGTTGAAAACAGGCGATCGAAAAGGTCCGATGATCTTGTCGACGGATCCGGAAAAATCTCACATAGAAGCATTTGTGATTACAGTCAATGACATTGACGAATTGAAGGAACTTAGCGGTATCTCTAACGAACAGTTAGAGAGTAATGATTGGGAACGTAATTTTACTTACCCGCCTCCTTATTCTGCGGAGCGATTAAAGAAAGCAGATCCTTTCGCTCCTGATATATGTCAGGCATTTCGAGCTTATATCTACGGCGATGCAAGTCAGGTTGAGTCTTATAAGGGTATCCTGAACGAGCTGCGTTTCCCACTGAAATTGACTGTGTTTTCCGCAGAGGATATCACCGTCAGTCCCGACCACCCCTTGATTATCCGGGATGAAAGCGGTCATGGAGAGCCAGTAGTAGTGGCTTACAACACGGTAACCGTCGAGCCTGGCGGACAAATCATTTGGGAAGCCACCGGCAAGATGACTGCCAATCAAATGACCTTCCAAGAGAGTAGCGAACAGAATTTCATCAGCAAAGGTGCAAATGGAGGCAACGGAGGGGATGGAAGTTCTGGCTCTCCTGGCTCTCCTGGCACCGATGGTAATCCTGGCCAAGATAACAAGAATTCTTGCAACCGAGCGGCTACAGATGGAACCGCCGGTGGCGCGGGTACAAATGGCGGTGATGGGCAAGAAGGTGGCCGAGGTGGAGATGGCAACCCGGTAAACATATCTGTGGAGGTACTTAATGGAACCGTGAATATCGGAAGTGGCGGCGGTAACGGCGGTAACGGCGGTAGTGGCGGTGACGGCGGTAACGGCGGTAAAGGCGGCAACGGCGGTAGTGGTACATCCAATTGCAAGCAAGCTAAAGGTGGCAATGGAGGTAAGGCTGGCAACGGGGGTAACGCTGGCAAAGGCGGAGACGGTGGCGATGGGAAGGATGTATATGTTACATATCAATCAGGGGATCCTAATTTTGTGCTTAAGCCCGCAACAGGTTCTCCCGGAAATCCTGGCACCCCTGGCAAAGCTGGCACTCCCGGTCAGGGAGGCAGCGGCAACCCCGCAGGATCGACAGGTGCTTCGGGAACAGGAGGTGCGGCTGCATCTGCTGGTCAAACAGGCACAGCTGGCACAATATATATCAACGGGAAAGAATTAGGCTAAAAGACCGCGAAGATAAAGCATTAAAATGCGTGCTTTCTTTAATTAAAGCGCGATCGCATTATCTAGTAGCCAGTTACTAGGTCAATTTCCAAGAATGCCATAGTTTTCTCGCATTTCAGGGGCAAACAGCCTTTTGCCCCTACAGAGCGTCTGGCAATTTAGACATCTCCAAAAAAGTTAAGGTCAAACCTTTCTTATACCGAGGTTGAAATAGATTTGTTGGAGATGTCTTTTATTTTTGTAGCTAACAAGCTAGCAAAGCGCAATCAAAGCAAAACCTAATTAAAGAGGAGGTCACATGTCAACCGATATTCTCATTAAGATAAAGGACGGCTCTAAAGGTCAGCCGGGTACATCAGCACCTAATGCGACACCTGATGGCAAAAATGGGGCGAACGGAAAACACAACAAGAACGATCGTCCACAATGTACTCCCGCTGAAAATGGCGAACACGGGTTGAATGCCATGCAGCAGGGAGAAAATGGAGGAAATGGAGGAAATGGTGAAGATGCTTTTCCTTTTGTTTTGAAATGCACCGAGTTTTCCCTAAGTAGCTTGTTATCCATTGTCAGTAATGGCGGCAGCGGCGGCAGCGGCGGGAATGGTGGCAACGGTGGTAACGGCAGTAATGGAGGAGATGCTGGGCAACAGGACGAAAAATGCGATAATTTGCCTTTAGCAACTGGCGGCACGGGCGGTAATGGCAGCGATGGCGGAAACGCAGGCAATGGAGGTAAAGGAGGAGATGGGGGAGATATTCTGGTTCGGTTTGTCAACAGTAATTTAGGTATGCCTATATCCGCTCAGCCGCAAGGAGGCAATGGAGGCAATGGAGGTCAGCCAGGTCAGGGGGGCCAGGGTGGAATTGGAGGGCTAAATGGGTCAGAACCGGGGGAATCTCGATCTCGCGCTCCTAACGGGAATCCTGGAAACCCGGGTAGTGCAGGCAGTGGAGGAAGTGGCGGCAATCAGGGTTCTTTAGATGTTAAGAAAGTGCAGGAGTTGTAGCGTTCTAGTGGTAGCGGTCAAACGCTAAAATCCCCCGATACCGATCCAGGGACCGCCACCAAACACCAATAAATTCTTCGATAAAGACATAATCAGCGATTGCATGCGATCGCTGCTTTTTCAGCAATACCCAGGAACTAAACATGAGGAACAGCGAGATGACTTCAAAATCATTTATAGGGAAATGGAGGCTAGCAACTCCAGACGAGCAGTATTTCATTACTCTTAAGGATACTAATACTGGCGTTTTAAATCTCGAACCGCCAGCCTCGCCGTCCAACCCTTTATCCAATTTCAACGCTTATGGCGAGGCTAACTCGGACTTTTGGCTTCAAGGCTCTAACTGGCAGTATATTACCTACAACGTTTCATCAAAGGAATATCAGGCCACCCAGCCCAGGGATGGAGAGCTTTCGGTGTTTCAGCTCGAAGCAATTGAGGGAAGTCAATATCGGATTGTCGAGCATGGGAGTGATGGAAACGATTATTATCTTAACGTCAATGGCAGCGCGTTAGAGCGGATTGCGAAACAGGCTAATCCTCCTGGGACCACAATCTTTTTACAAAACGCGATCGCCGAAGGGTTGGAGCATATGCAAACCTGGGGTGCTATGGGCCAAGACCTCACCGGCGTATATCTAGCTGGCGAGAATTTGAGTAAAATTGCCTTTAGTGGGAGCGATTTGTCCTACGCTGTATTACGTGGAGCCGCGTTAAAAGACGCGGTATTTCAGGGAGCGACCATTAACGAAACAGATTTTTCCGACTGCTCCTTGGATGGAGTTGTATTCTCAGGCGCGAAGGGTGAGGGACCGATTTTTAACGACGTAACCCTAGCTGCTACAACCAACTTGTCCGGCGCGATTATTAACAAAGCCCAGTTTCAAAATGTTACCAGTCAGGGTGGTGCAATCATGAATAATGTGACTGCGGACCAGGCAGTATTCAATGGCTCCGATCTGACCAGTCTTGTTTGTAATGGCTCTACGCTGACCAATACCAAGTTTATTGGTGTCAACCTATCCAACGCACAAATGGGAGACACTAACTTTGATAGCAGCGTTCTGACCCAGAGCGATTTTCGAGGAGCCTCCCTGCAAAGGAGTATCTTTAACAGCGCCACCCTGGCTATGGCAGATTTTTCTGGGGCAGACTGTACTAACGCCGCGTTCCAAAAAGCCAATATGACCAATGTGAAACTCTCGAAAGCCAATGGTATATCAAATATCGATATTACTGGAGCATTGCTCGTCGGGACGATCCTGAACGAGCTCGATCTGACAACAGTAAAAATCGACAACCAGACGAATTTTACCGAGGCACAAATGGAGTCGGTCAATTTAACGGGTCAGAACTTGGACGGTGTTAACTTTTTGCAGGCGAATCTGAAACAGGCGAAATTAGATAATACATCCTTTGAAGAGGCAGTTCTGGTTGGTGCCAATTTAAACTTTACCTCAATAACAGGAAGTGTCTCCTTTATTGGGGCTAATCTTTCCAGCGTCAGTCTAGAGAATGCGGATTTAAGCGGTGCCCAAATGGGACCGTTACAACAGGTTGCCATATTAAGCACAGAAGATATTGTCGATCTGAATGCAGGAACTGTTCCACAAGGATTACAGCACAAAAACATATTTTCGAGTCAAGAATTAGTAAAAATTACAGTACGTGAAGAAGGATCGGATTGGCTACTAGAAGAAGGTGGCAGGACGTTATTCGTTAAAAAAGTAGGAGAGGAACTTCAGGTATTACAAGAAGATAGCTCGTCAAAAGGAGCAGTCTTGACCAACGCTTATATGCCTAACGCAAAACTGACGGGTGCGAATCTATATGCAGTAGATATGTCTGGGGTTCACTGGTACGGCAGCAATGCCAGAGCCGACAATGCCAATCTAGAACAAGCTAACTTGTCTAACGCAAACCTGTCTACTATGAATTTTACCCAGGCAAAAATGTATGGCGTAAACCTTTCCTTTGCCAACCTGATCCAAACCAATTTTAGAAAAGCACTTCTAACACCCACCCAGCAATTAAAACCCACCTCATTTGCATTTGCTTCAATGCAGGGGGCTGATTTTACTGAGGCCAAAATGAATAGTGCTAACTTAACCAACGCCGCCGTCTCTCTCAACATTGAATCATCTTCCGGCAATCTGGCTGGAGATTACCTGTTTTCCATCGACGCTGCCCTAGGCTCGTATCTGGATGGAGGGGCGATTACAGACGAGATTGTTCGGGCTTTTAGCGAAAATCAATACACAATTGCCAAAACTGACTGTCTGACCATTCTTTTACTGGGGAGTATGTGGTCGATAAAAAGGACTTCCGGGGAGGGTGAGGCCTACAGGCAATTCATTTTGGTAAGTAGCTTAGAAGACAATAATATCCGCGTTTATGGAGATGCCTCTGAAAATAGCGGGACCGAACACACCAAGATACCTTTTGGGGCATTTACGGCTGTGCCATTATTTCAAATGTCAACGACTCTGCTGGAAACCCTTGACAAAGGGATTATTTCAACAGATTTGAAAACGGCTTTTAATGACAGCGGTTATCCCTTGGTGGATTCTGCCTGTCTAACGGTTACCCAACAGGGAAACCGGTGGACCATTAACAATTCGGATCCAGACCCGAACGCTCTACAAAGCGGTTACAGTCAGTTCATTTTGGTGAAAAAAAGCGAGGTCGCTCCAGACTTCATCATGGTTTATGGGGGTTCCCCACTTCTCGTGGTGCGGACTGGTTTAGACAATCAATTGACCAAAGTCCGATCCGCTTTTGGTCCGACAATCTTCTCGGAAGGCGTTCTCACCGACGATGTTACCTGCCCCAGCGGGTTAAAATTTGGTATGTTAAATGAAGGTATTTCCTTTGAGTATTTGATGACACCAGGACTGCCTCCGCATCCACCTAGCTGCATCCCCACCCCTACCACGTGGTGCTAGCCTGAGGTTCCACAAATACAATTAGACTTCTCCAGAAACTCAGTTTTGTCCTCGATCTGACAAGGGTTTTACCATCATTTTTGGAGATGTCTATTACCCAAAAAATTAATTATGAATGCACCAATCATTATGAATGCTCCAGTTTCCCCAATTGCCGTGGTTGGCATGGGCTGTCGTTTTCCCGGCCATGTTAATTCTCCTGCCGATTTTTGGGAACTCTTAAAGAAGGGCAGGGATGCTATTATCGACATTCCCGAATCTCGCTGGAGTCAAGAAGCCTATTACTCGGAACAGCGCGGACAGCCTGGCAAGCACATTGCACGCCAGGGTGGTTTCATCGATGGTGTCGATCGCTTTGATGCAGATTTTTTCAACATCTCCTCGACGGAAGCAAGCTATATGGATCCCCAGCAGCGATTATTGCTGGAGGTTGCTTGGGAAGCGATGGAAGATGGCTACCTGCGGCCAGATGAATATGCAGGAACGCAGGTAGGCGTGTTTATGGGCTGTTTCACAAATGATTATCAGCACCTACAGTTTGAGGAAATCTACGGCCTCGGAGCGTATACGTCAACCGGGGTGATGAGCACGATGCTGTCCAACCGAATCTCATACGTCTTTGATTTTCGGGGCCCATCTATGAGTGTGGATACCGCATGTTCGTCATCTCTGACCACTGTTCATCTGGCGTGCGAAAGTTTGCATCGCGGAGAATCGAACCTGGCTCTTGCCGGAGGCAGTTTGCTCATGCTGACACCGGCATACCACGTTGTCGAAAGCAAGACGAGCCTTCTATCGAATCAAGACCGTTGTCTGACTTTTGATGCTGGGGCAAATGGTTATGTGCGGAGTGAAGGGGTTGGCATCGTGGTTTTGAAAAGGTTGGAGGATGCAATTGCCGATGGGGATCCGATCCAATCGATTATCATTGGTAGTGCAGTCAATCAAGATGGACGCACCCTGGGAATCACTCATCCAAATGGCGAAGCGCAAATGGATGTCATGCGGCTGGCCTGCGCGCGAGCGGGGGTTAAGCCAGCAGATGTTAGATATATCGAAGCCCATGGAACAGGAACTGCGACGGGTGACACCATTGAAGCTCGCTCTATTGGAACAGTATATCGAATAGAACCAGATTCTGAAGAGATACTCTTGGTTGGCTCTTGTAAAACAAATATCGGACACGCGGAATCTGCGGCAGGGATTGCTGGCTTAATCAAGACAGTGCTTTGTCTCAAACACAAGACGATTGTACCTAATTTACATTTCCATACAGCGAGCCCTAACATCCCATTCGATCGATTGCGCATTCGAGTGCCGACTCAGCTAGAACCCTTGCCAGATTCGGAGCAATCGGCGATAGCAGGGGTAAATTCGTTCGGGTTTGGAGGCGCGAATGCGCATGTTTTAGTGCAAGCTTATGAAAATGAAACCAACCATCAAAAGAATGAAATAGCTCCAGAAGCATTTTTACTGCCTCTTTCGGCAAAGTCAGAAGAATCTCTGAGGAAGCTCGCCGGACAATATGCCGAACTTTTCTCTAATAAAAAAGATGAAGATAAATTATGGCTTTATAACGTGTGTTATAGCGCGGGCGATCGTCGCACGCACCACGATATTCGAGTTCCTTTCGTTTTTAACTCACGAACCCAAGGCGTGCAGCAACTTTGGGATTTTGCAGAAAAAATACCGATAGAGCAACCAAGGAGGCAGGCTAGTAGAAAAAAATTGGCATGGGTGTTTTCCGGGTTAGGCAACCAGTGGTATCGGGTGGGTCTCGACCTAATGGAGAAGGAGCCTGTCTTTCAAAAAGAAATGATTCGTTGCGACAAAATTTACGAGCAATTGGCAGGATTATCTATCCTGGAAGTTTTACGAAGCGGTTCAGCTAGTAAACTAATCGAGCAGGAGTTGTTGTGCCATCCTTTGAATTTTGCCGTGCAAATCTCACTGGCTAAACTATGGCGTCATTGGGGCGCAATCCCCGATGCGATCGTTGGTCATAGTGCAGGGGAATTAGCAGCTTTTTATGAAGCAGGAGTCTACAGCTTGGAAGAGACACTAGGTGTGATTTATCAAAGATGTCAATATCTCAAACCTTTTCTTGGTACCGGAGGTATGTTGGGCGTTGGTCTGAATAAAGAAAAGGTCGAATCCTCCCTGGGAGATCTTATGGAGAGCCTATCGGTGGCCGCCGTCAACAGTCCAGAATGGGTTGTTCTTTCAGGTCCTATGGATGCCCTGCAAGCAGTGGCTAACGAACTGGGCAAACAGAAAATTTTGCACCATTTTTTGCCGGTGAAAATTGCATACCATCACCCCTCCCTCCTGAACACCCAGGAACCTTGGGGAATCGATATTGAAAACGTCTTCCCCCGATCGCCGGAAACACCCTTGTACTCTACCGTTACCGGGCAACGGTTTCAGGTCGTCGATGGGGCCGGATATTGGATGAGAAACTTAGTAGAACCAGTACGCTTTGACACGATTATGCAACAGCTTGTTCGCGAAAGTGCTTATTGTTTCCTGGAAATCGCCCAACATCCGAGTTTAGCACCTCATATATTAAGATGCATATCGAAAAAAGAGCGGTCGGTGTTTGCGTCACTACACAAAGATATTCCGGAGCGAGAAAGTTTATTGACTAATGCAGGTAAACTTTATCAGAGTGGTTTCTATCTTAACTGGAATAATATATATCCTAGCGGGAAAATTGTGAAAATTCCTACCTACCCGTGGAACAAAAAAAATTACTGGCAGGAACCGTCGCACAGTCGTCAAAAACGCACCCGCAAAAAAGATGGCCCCTTATTGGGCGAGCCGATGGAAAGCACCATGACAACCTGGGAGTCGGAAATCACTTATGAAAAATTTCCCTTCCTGCAAGATCATAAGATTCTTGGAGAGATTGTGTTTCCGGGGGCAGCCTATGCTGAAATGGTTTTCAGCGCTGTTCGCCACAGGTTTGAGTCAGCCAATTTTGTCGTCGAGGCTCTTACCTTTCATCAATTGCTGCAATTAAAACCGAAATTTGCTTTTTTTCTGCAATTTCACCTTGATACCATTACCATGACCTTCAAAATTTATGCAACAGAAAAGCTCTACCCGAAAAATTTCAAATTGGTCGCGACCGGAAAAGTCAGATCGATTCCACCAGGGGGGCTAGGTCAAAGGGAAAGTCTGGAGACCGCATTCGAGAGGTGTGTTTCGCAAACCATGACCAAAGAGGAAATATACAATGCGCTCAAAGGAATAAAATTTGAATATGGGTTGGCTTTTCAAGGCATAGAAAAGGCAAATGTCGGGGAAAATGAAATTGTTTGCGAAGTGGCTTTGCCAGAATTGGGCGATCGAGAGCAAACTTACGCCTTTCACCCAGTTCGGTTAGATGCATGCTTTCAGGCACTTCTGGTATTAAAGATTGCACGAGAAAGTCAAAGTTCCGCACTTTCAGGTTTTCAAATTCCAACTAATGTTGGACGAATTCGCCTAACCGGTAGTTTAACAGGGAAACTTTTCGTTCATGGAGTATTGGTAGAAGAGATCGACCGGGGATCGAGAGGAAACCTATTTATTTACAACGATCGTCGCGATCTCGTCGCCGAAATCATAGGGTTTGCGACCCAAAAGCTTAAGTTGACACCGAATCAAGTTACGCGACAAAACCTTCCCCACTATCTTTATTATCCCGAATGGCAAAAGAAATATCTAAATAAAACATCATCCCCTAAAACAGAGGAGCAAACTTGCTCGCATCAAAAAGGTTTGTGGGCAATCTTTGCAGATGAAGACGGTTTTGGTTGCCAGGTGGCAAAGTCTCTCAAGGAACGAGGGTATAATTCTGTATTATTTTATGGGAAAAATAGCGAAGAAAATCTGCCGAAATTTGTTGATTTCCTGGAAAAACAAAACCAAAATAATTTGACAGGGGTTATTCATCTTTGGAGTTTGGATATCGAAGCATCCCCAAAATCAATTCCATCCAATTTCAAAATGGCGTGCTGTCATTCTCTTGTTTGGATTGCGCAAGCGATGGCACGGTTTGGCACTGGCGGGAAATTGTGGCTGATCACCAAAGATGCCCAGGCGATCGCTCCCGATAAAGCCATTTCCGCGCCTTTTCAGTCCTCAGTTTGGGGGCTGGGCAGAGTTATAGGTCAAAGGGAATTGCCCGAACTCTGGGGGGGAGCGATCGATCTCGATGCTGTTTCAGGAGATACCGCCGAGTTGGCGGTCGATGAGTTGCTTCACTCGGATGGGGAGGATCAAGTTGCTTTTCGTCAAGGAGATCGCTTTGTTCTGCGTCTTTTGCCCGAATCCTCAGTCCCACAGGAGCCTCCTCCATTAAAATTTCGCGAGGATGGGGCTTATATTGTCACAGGTGCTTTTGGCGAGATTGGCAGAGAGGTAACTAGCTGGATGGTGAGCAAAGGGGCACGAAAGCTAATCCTAATCAGCCGGAATCCATTTCCAGAAAGAAACCAGTGGAGTCGCTTGAATGGCGATCGATCGCTACACAGCAAACTTAAATTTATACAAAACCTGGAAAAAGCTGGTGCCTCTGTTGATTTGGCTCAAGTAGATCTGACTCAACCCGAGCAGATAGTTGATTTTTACCTTCAGTACAAATCAACATATCAAGTACCGGTTAGTGGTATAATTTACTGT
>Ga0316592_1000003_pt1 | contig 15998 bp, 29 predicted proteins | sample S0NA_4_FD_207776 | JGI IMG/M metagenome (GOLD analysis project Ga0316592, IMG submission 207776) | Metatranscriptome of rhizosphere microbial communities from salt marsh grasses in Alabama, United States - S0-2_160517rDrB (Metagenome... | ecosystem: Host-associated > Plants > Roots > Rhizosphere... | reverse complement strand
CTTAGATCAAACTCTGATATTGAAACAATTGAATTGATTCATCAGACTACCTTTTTTTCGCTAGATCTTAAGTATTATATCATAATTACATGTTAATAAATACTATGATAAGCAAAGTCGATAGAAAACTCCAGAAGACAAATCGGCTTTTGACAATAAATCGAAAATTGGTACTTCGGGATCATAATAAATTTCTAAAATTCGTTTATGAACTCGAATCTCAAAATGTTCTCGTGAATCTTTATCAACATGTGGAGATCTCAATACACAATAAATTCGTTTTGAAGTTGGTAAAGTAACCATACCAATTGAATCTAAAGAGACGTTACTTAAAACATCCATGATTTTTTGACATGAAGAAACTAAAAGTTCAGAATTAAAAGATTCTAATCTTACACGAATTTTTGCATTCGTTTTTACTTCCATATAAGTTTTTAATTATTTAACAATTTTAGAAACTACACCTGCTCCAATTGTACGACCACCTTCACGAATTGCAAATCGCATACCCTCTTCAATGGCAACTGGATAAATTAACTCAGCAGTCATTTTAATACGGTCTCCTGGCATTACCATTTCAACAGTTGTACCATCATCCGCTGTAAATTGAGTAATTGCACCAGTTACATCAGTTGTTCGAACATAGAATTGAGGTCTATAACCTGTAAAGAATGGTGTATGACGACCACCTTCATCTTTTGTTAAAACATATACTTCTGATTCAAAACTTGTATGTGGAGTAATTGTACCAGGTTTTGCTAATACCATTCCACGTTCAATATTTTCACGTGTAACACCACGTAATAAAATACCAACGTTATCTCCAGCAAAACCTTCTTCTAATGTTTTTTTGGAACATTTCAATTCCAGTAATTGTTGTTGATCGAGTTTCACCAATACCAACAATCTCAACGTTATCGCCTACTTTTACAACACCACGTTCAATACGCCCAGTTGCAACGGTACCACGACCAGTAATTGAGAAAACATCTTCAATTGCCATTAAGAACGTTTTTTCAATATCACGTTCTGGTGTAGGAATATATGCATCAACAGCATCCATTAATGCAAAAATTTTATCAACCCATGGATTATCTCCACGTTTAAGAGCTGGATTTGAAGAAATCGCTTCAATTGCTTGTAGGGCAGATCCTGGACAAATTGGAATATCTTCACCTGGGAAATCGTAAGCTGATAATAGTTCACGAACTTCTAATTCAACTAATTCTAGTAATTCATCATCATCTACTTGATCTTGTTTGTTTAAGAACACAACAATATCAGGAACACCTACTTGTTTTGATAATAAAATATGTTCACGTGTTTGTGGCATAGGACCGTCAGCGGCTGAAACTACTAAGATTGCACCATCCATTTGTGCAGCACCAGTAATCATATTTTTTACGTAATCTGCGTGACCAGGACAATCTACGTGTGCATAATGACGATTTGCTGTTTCATACTCAACGTGCGCAGTATTAATTGTAATACCACGTGCACGTTCTTCTGGTGCACCATCAATATCTGCATAACTTTTAAATTCTGCATTTCCGTCTAATGCTAATGTAGCAGTAATTGCTGCTGTTAATGTTGTTTTTCCGTGATCTACGTGCCCAATAGTACCAATATTAACGTGTGGTTTTGTACGTTCGAATTTCTCACGTGCCATTATAAAATTCCTTTAAATTTTGTTTTAAAAATTACGATTAAGTTTTAAGCTTTTAGCGAGATAGGCTCTATATTAAATCTGGAACTAATATCTAAAATGTGCGAAGGCTTTATTTGCTTCAGCCATTTTATGAGTTTCTTCCTTTTTTTTAACAGTATTACCAATTTCATTAGCTGTGTCAATAATTTCATTAGCTAATTTAATTGACATACTTCTTCCAACACGTTGTTTTGAATATCGAATAATCCAACGTAATGATAAATTAGTTGCTCTAAAACCACTAACTTCAACAGGAACCTGATATGTTGAACCTCCAATTCTTCTCGCTTTAACTTCAACAATAGGACTACCTTTTCGAATTGCTTTTTCAAATATTTCTAATGGATCGTCATTTGTTTTTTGTTTAATAATTTCAAAGGCTTCATAGACAATATTCTTTGCAATTGTCTTTTTGCCTGATTTCAAAATTCGTGAAATAAGTAAACTAACTAGATAACTATTATAAATAGAATCGGGTTGCGGAAAACGTTTTTTTGAAATATTTCTACGCGACATAATGTATTAATAAATATTTTTACTGAAGTAAAAGAAATAAAAGCTATCTTATTAATAGCTTTTATTTAATAAAGTTAATGTGTTAATTTTTTTTTATTTACTAAGATTTTGGTTTTTTAACACCATATTTTGATCGGCCTTGAGTTCGATTTTTAACACCACCAGTATCTAAAGCACCACGAATAATATGGTATCGAACCCCAGGTAAATCTTTAACTCGGCCACCACGAATTAAAACAACCGAATGTTCCTGTAAATTATGTCCAATTCCAGGAATGTAAGCAGTTACTTCAAAACCTGACGTTAACCGAACTCGGGCAACTTTTCGAATAGCTGAATTGGGTTTTTTAGGTGTCGTTGTATAAACTCGTGTACAAACACCACGTCGTTGAGGACAGTTAACAAGTGCTGGTGATTTTGTTTTCTTTTTAATTTGTATACGTCTTGAGCGGACTAATTGTTGTATAGTTGGCATAAAATTTTTAAATTATCTTTCAATAAATTTTCCAAATTATTTGTCAGTTGAATTTAATCCATATTTTTTCATGAATCGTTCAACTCGACCTTCACTATCAATCACAACTTGTGATTTAGTATAAAATGGATGATTAGCTAACCACATATCAACTTGTAGTTCTTTTTTTGTTGAACCAACTAAACAAAGTGGTTTTCCATCATATAAAACTGGCGTATCTTTAGACCATCTTGGATGTATATCAGATTTTGGCATGTTTTTATAATTATAAATATTTAACGTTTTGAATATTGTGGAGCTTTTCTTGCTTTTCTTAAACCATATTTTTTACGTTCTTTAATTCGTGAGTCACGCGTTAAAAATCCAAATGGTTTTAAAATTGCTCGATTTCGATTATCGATTTTACATAATTGTCTTGCAACCCCCAATTGAATTGCTTGAGCTTGACCTGTAAGTCCACCACCTTTTACTAAAGTTACAATATCAAATTGTTTTTCTAATTTTAAGGTTTTTAAAGGTGCCCAAATAGTGTCTAAATAAGTATCATTGTATTGTAAATATTTATTCCCAGAAACTTTGTTAACAATTAAATTTCCTTCGCCCGGGATCAGAAAAACTCGGGCAACAGCTTGTTTACGTTTTCCAAGACCAATATTATCTTTTTGAAAAATTAATTCTGACATAATTATGTTTATTATTAGTTTCCTAGATCATTATTTAACATTTGAATATAAATTTGTAACATCAATTTTAATTGGATTTTGTGCTTGATGTGAATGATTTTGATCGTTATAAATTTTTAATCGTCTCATTAATCTTTTTCCTTCAGTTTCTGATAACATTCGTTTAACTGCTCGTTCAATAGCTAGTTTTGGAAGACAATCAGAAACATTTCTAATCTTTAACGAATTACCAGGCCGTCCAGGATTATAAACAAGATAATGTTTGCTACTTTCGTTTAAAATAATTGAATCGGCATTTATTAAAACTATATAATCTCCTGTATCCACAGAAGGATGATATTGAGGCTTTATTTTGCCTTTTAATAAACTAGTGATAGTTGTTGCAAGCCTACCTAATGTTTGTCCTTTACAATCAATAAGATACCAATTACGATTTTTGTAATTTTTAGTCGGTAAGAATGTTTTATTTAATGAATTCATAATTTTTTTACTGAAAATAAATAAATAAGAATATTAATTACTTTAAGATAATACCTAATTTATTCTTTAATGTGGAAAAAACTTCATCTGCTGATTTTCGCCCAAAATTTTTAAGTTCTTGTAATTTTTCTGGAGAGTATTGTAACAAATCACCAACTGTATTTATTTGAGCTTTTTTTAAACAATTATAAGCTCGAACAGATAATTGTAGTTCTTCAATTGCAATATTAGTGTAAGGTTCAATACTGATTGAACGAGTTTTTGATTCTAATTTATTATTTTCATTTGCATTTTTATTTTCAAGTAAGAAAGTAAATAAATCAATAGTAATTTGAGCTGCAGATGTAAGAGCTTCATTTGGAGAAATACTACCATTTGTCCAAATATCTAAAAATACTCGTTCAGTTATATTATTAACGTTATCATAAACATTTTCTATTTTAAAATCGACCTTTTGAACGGGCATAAAAATAGCATCAAGCTGTAAATAATTCTCATTCTCTTCTAAAAAAGTTTGAGATGCTAACTTATATCCAGTTCCATATTCAAACTTGAACTCAATTTCTAAAATGTTTGGAGTTGAAATTGTCATAATATAATGATTTGAATTAACAATTTCTAAATTTGATGGTAACTGAATTAAGTCAGCAGTTACGACTAAGGGTCCTTGAACTTTTAGACGACCAAACTGCGGAGTCTGTGTTTTACTTTTTAAAACAATTCCTTTTAAATTCAATAATATTTCAAGTATATCTTCTCGAACACCGGGAATTGTTGAAAACTCATGACTTACACCAGCAATTCGAACTGCTGAAATAGCAATACCTCCTAAATCATTTAAAAGTACTCTACGTAATTGATTGCCAATTGTTATTCCTTGTCCTGGTTTTAAAGAGTTTATTAAAAACTGTCCATGACAAGCACCTGATTCAATCTTTTCTGATTTAAGACATTTTATAGAAATGTTATTCATAGTTTAGTAGAGCTAAAAATTCTAAACCCGACGTCGTTTTGGAGGTCGGCACCCGTTATGTGGAACAGATGTTATATCTTGAATTGACGTAATTTCAAATCCAGCCCCTTCAATTGCTCGAATTGCTGTTTCACGACCTGATCCTTGTCCTTTTACTAAAATTTCAACATTCTTCATACCACTACTTAATGCTTCTAATGCTGCTTTTTCAGCAGCTGTTTGGGCTGCAAATGGTGTACTTTTACGAGCACCTTTAAACCCAGAACTTCCTGCTGATGCCCATGAAACCGTATCACCAGTTAAATTCGTAATTGTTACAATTGTGTTATTAAATGTTGACTGAATATGAACAACACCACTTGTAAAGCTATTTTTATTTTTATCTTTTTTAGTCGCTGATTTTCTTGTTTGTGCCATAATTTCAAATAAATCCTATTACAAATAAAGTTATTTTTTCTTACCAGTAACAGTTTTTTTCGACCCACGTCGACTGCGAGCATTTGTTCGAGTTCGCTGACCACGAACAGGTAAATTATTTCTGTGTCGTTTTCCTCGATGACAATTTATTTCATTTAATCGTTTAATATTTAAACCATTAAATCTTCTTAAATCCCCTTCTAATTTTAAGTCACTTTCTTCTAAGGTTTGACGTAATGCTACCGTTTGTTCTGTAGTTAAATCATAAACTCTCGTATCGAAATCAATATCTGCTATTTCAACGATTTGTTTTGCAGATGTAAGACCAATTCCATGAATATAAGTAAGAGCATATGCAATTTTTTTATTTCTTGGTAAATCAACACCAACTAATCTTACCATTTCTAAACTCCTTTATTATCCTTGACGTTGTTTATGTTTTGGATTTTGACAGATTACCATAATTCTACCATGTCGTTTAATTACTCGACATTTATCACACATTTTTTTTACTGAAGGACGAACTTTCATGTTTAAATTTTTAGTTTTAAATAATAATTTTTTAGTTTATTGATACATATTGTTATAAATATTCGAATAATAAATGTTATTAATTTCACGGATTAAATCTAAAACTACACCAGCTAAAATTAATAAAGAAGTTGTACTTAATTGATTTAAACCTGTAATGTTTAATGTTGATTCAATAAAATTTGGCACAACTGTTAAAGTAGCAAGCATTGTTGCACCTATTAATGTTATTCGTTTTATAACCTGTTTTAAATAAAAGGTAGTTTGCAATCCAGGTCTTACAGACGGAATTGTAACTGCCATTCTTTGAAGTTGATCAGAAATATCTTTTGGATTTAAAACAATTGATGAATAAAAAGAACTAAATACTAAAATCAGTACAAAATAACCTATCCAATAAATGAATTTAAAAGAAGTAAGAAAATTTAACCACTGAAATATTCCCAAATTAACAATATAATTTGGAATTACTAAAATAGCAGTTGTTAAAATAATAGGCATTACTCCAGCTTGATTAAATCTTAATGGAAGATAATAATTATTAGTTCTATCTTGGAATGATGACTGATTTAACTGCTTTGAAGAAATCAATGGAATTTTTCGAATTCCTTCTTGTAAAAAAACAATCCCATATAGTGAAATAAAAATTAATAGACCAATACCTATGATTGAACTAAGAGTAAAGTTCTGATTATTTTCAACAACTAATTTTTTAAAAAGATTGGGTAAATTTGAAATAATGTTTGTATAAATAAGCAATGAAGTACCATTTCCTAACCCATAATCAGTGATTAATTCACTTAGCCATAAAACGATCATAGCTCCAGCAGTTAACCATAAAATGATTTGAGCAGCTAATAAATAGTTCCAATCAAATAATATTTGTTTTAAATATAAAGTAACACCTATACTTTGAATAATAGCCCAAATTAAGGTTATAAATCGTGTTAAACGACTAATCGAACGACGACCTTCAAAATCGCCTTCTTTTTGTAATTTTGCAAGTTTTGGAGAAAAACCAAGAAGTAATTGAACAAAAATAGTAGCATTTATATAAGGAAAAATATTCAAAGTAAATAAACCAATTACAAAAGTATTATCTCCTGAAAATGTGCTTATTAAATTTTTAGCAACTGAATGTCTTTGAATATAAAATGCTAAATCACTATGATTGATTCCTGGAACAGGAAGGAACGTTCCAACTCGAATTAATAGTAGGACTCCAAGACTAAATAATAAACGATTTAATAAAATATCTCGAATTTCTTTATTAATCTTCACTCTTCTACTTTATTTAATATTTATTAAATTATACTAAATTTAAGTCACGTTTTTTTGCGACTTGTGACTTTGTTGTTAAATTTTCTAGTGCACAAATCGACGCACGTGCATTATTTAACAAATTATTAGATCCAAGTTGTTTAGCAATAACGTTTTTTACACCAGCTACTTCTAGAACAATACGAACAGCACCACCTGCAATTACACCTGAACCTTCAATTGACGGTCTCATAACAACTTTACAAGCTCCAAAGTTTCCAACAACATTATGAGGAATACTTAATGACTTGGTAAGTGGAAGTTCAATTAAATTTTTACGACCATCCGTTTTTGCTTTTTTAAAAGCATTTACAACATCGTCTGCTTTAGCAACACCAACACCTACTTTTCCGTTTTCATCTCCAACTACTACAATTGCTCGAAAACTTAATTTTTTACCACCTTTAGTTACTTTTGAAACTCGACTAATTTTGATTAATCGCTCTACAAATTTTGGTTCTTGAATATTAGCATTACGTCGAGAATTTTTTTTTAACTTATTTATTTTTTTTAAATCACTACTCATAAAATATATTTAATTTGTGTATTTATTTACAAATTCGAATTTAAAATTGCAAACCACCAGCTCTAGCTCCATCTGCTAATGCTTTGATACGGCCATGGTATAAATAAGGACCGCGATCGAAAACAATTTTTGTAATGTTTTTTTTTAAACTTAACTCTGCTAACTTTTCTCCTATAAGTCGAGACGCATCGCAAGTACGACCTGTTGATAAACTAAGTTTAATTGATCGATCTAAGGTCGAACAAGCTAATAATGTTTTTGAATTAGTATCGTCAATGATTTGGGCATAAATATGTTCATTAGAACGATAAACTGATAAACGTGGACGTTCTAAAGTTCCTTTTACCGTACCACGTAATGTTTCACGCTTTAATTTTTTATATTTGTTAGGTTTTAACTTTTTATTTTTATTTTTTAATTTGAACAAAGTTCGTTTTGACAATTTCATAGTTCTAATTTTTAATTTTTTAAAAATATAATAGTGTTAAAATTCAAGATCGGGTAATAAGAATCTAAAAATCAAATTAATTTATTATTTTCCAGCTTTCCCAGCTTTACGAATAATTTGTTCGTCTTTATATAAAATTCCTTTCCCTTTATATGGTTCTGGACGGCGCCAAGCCCTAATATTTGAAGCAAATAATCCCAATTTTTCTTTATCACATGATTTTAAATTAATGGTTGTATTTTGAACAACTTCAACTGAAATATTTTCTGGGATATCAATTTGAACAGGATGACTATAGCCTAAATTTAGAACAATTTCTTTGCCTTGAACTGCAGCTCGATATCCAACACCTTTTAAAACTAAAGTTAATTGGAATTGTTCAGAAACTCCAATAATCATATTGTTAATTAATGTGCGATATAAACCATGTAATGAACGAAGATTTCTAGCTTCATTATTTAAACTTACTTTTAAAACACTATCGTTTTGTTGAATTCCAATTATATTCGGAATTTTTGTTTGTAAGGTTCCAAATTTTCCTTTAACAGTAATTTCTGAATCACTGTAATTTATATCAACATTATCAGGGATAGTGATTGGTAATTTTCCTATACGTGACATTTTAGAAACTCCTTATTTACCAAATATAACATAAAATTTCACCACCAATACCAAGTTCTTTAGCTTTTAAATTAGTCATCACACCTTTTGAAGTAGAAACAATTGCAATTCCTAAATTATCTAAAACTTTTGGTAATTCTTTTGAACTTTTATAAACTCGTAAACCTGGTTTACTTATTCTTTTAATTTCACTAATAACAGACTTTCTTGATTTCCCAGTATACTTTAATGAAAGTAGTAAGTACTTTCTGTTATCTTCTTGATAACTTTCAAAATCCTCGATAAATCCTTCTTCTTTTAAAATATGAGCAATAGCTAAAGACATTTTTGTAACAGGAATCTGTACAATTTGATGCTTTACCATGGTAGCATTTCTGATTCGTGTTAACATATCTGAAATAGTATCAGTTACCACAATTATCTCCTTATGAAGTATATTTTTTCTTTAATTATTCTTGTGACCAACGTTTACGTTTTAAATGTCTTTTTCGATCCCAAACTTGACTAACTTCAGAAAATGATGAGTATTTTTCATAATAACCACAATCATTTAATGGGAATCTTAAGAATTTAAATAAGACCATTCCATTTAAGATTTTGTCCATTGATTTTGATTTATATTTGGGAGAAGAATGCTCTAAAACGATATTAATTGTAAAACCTTGAGTTTGATCTACATCCTCATAGTCTATTTCTGGGAAAATTAATTGTTCTTTTAAACCAAATGTATAGTTTCCCGCTTTATCGAAACTTCGTAATGATAAACCACGAAAGTCTCGAATTTGAGCAAATGTAAAAAACAATAGTTTTGTTAGAAACGCATACATTTTTTCGCCTCGTAATGTTACACTTAATCCTAACTCCATATTTTCACGAATCTTAAATCCAGCAATCGCTTTTTTTGCTCTTGTAATTACTGGTTTCTGTCCAGCAATCTTTTCAAATTCTTCAATATTTTTTTTTAAAATATTAGTGTTTTGTGCTGCTAATCCAAGTCCACGATTAATTTTAATTTTTTTTAACTTTGGAACGGTATGTGGATTTCTAAATCGAGAAGGACTATTTTTCATTAAAATAGGCTTGATTCCCTCTTCATACTCTTTTTTTATATCTCCAAGTAAATTATGAATGTCAGCAATTTCTTCTAATGAATGTTGATTTAGCATATTAATCTTGTAAATTTAATTTGACATTTGAATGATGTATAGGTGCTTCCATTTGTTTAATTTCACCTATTTCATTATCAGTATTTGGCTTAAGATGTTTAAACTTAAAGTTAATTCCTTGTACTATAATTTTTCCAGTTTTTCGATTAATTTTTGTAACTTCCCCAGTCTCATTCTTATGAAATCCTGAAATAATTGTTACTTGATCACCTACTTTAACATGTACTTTTTGTTTTTTTAACATTTTATAAAACCTCCGGTGCTAAGGATACGATTTTAGAAAAATTTTTGTCACGAATTTCACGAGCTACAGGCCCAAATACCCGAGTACCACGAGGATTATTATCATTATTAACAATTACTGCTGCATTATCATCAAATCTAATATACATTCCATCTTGACGACGAATAGTCTTTTTCGTTCTAACTACAACTGCTTTTACTACATCAGAACGTTTGATAGGCATATTTGGAATACCTTCCTTAACAACTGCAATAATTATATCACCAATTTCTGCATATTTTTTATTACCACCTAGTACTCTAATACACATTACTTTTTTAGCACCTGTATTATCAGCTACTGTTAACATTGTTTGAGGATAAATCATAAAATAATATCTAACTTATTAACGATGATTTTGAAAGAATTTCAACTAATTTCCAACGTTTTCTTTTACTTAATGGTCGACATTCTTCAACTAATACTTGATCACCAATATTACATTTTTCTAGTTCATCATGAGCTAAATATTTTTTTGTCTTCACTAAAGTTTTAGAATAAATTGGATGTGGATATCGGTTTTCAATTTTTACCACAATAGTTTTTTGCATTTTATTACTAATTACAATACCAACTTGTTGTTTAACTGGCATTTAAAACTCCTTAAGTTGTAATTAAATTATTCATTAATTTTTTATTTCTGCTCCAAGTTTTCTAAACGTAATGTTAAAAGTGTTTTTAATTGAGCTAAACGACGTTTTGTATGTTTTATTTCATGAGATTTAAAGCTTTGACGTGTAGCTTTCTTAAAACGTAAATTAAACAATTCATTTTCAGTTTCAATAATTGCTTCAGAAATCTCTGTATTTGAAAGTGAAATAATATCAGTAAATTGAGGTAGACTCATCTTTTAAATACTATCTTTATTAATAAATTTTGTTTTTAATGGTAATTTGTAAGCTGCTAGACTTAATGCAGCTTTCGCAACTTCTTCTGGAACTGAACTAATTTCAAAAAGAATTGTTCCTGGTTTTACTACCGCTACCCAATAATCTACAGCCCCTTTACCAGAACCCATTCGCGATTCAGCGGCTCTGGCAGTAACCGTTTTATCTGGGAAAATTCGAATCCATAATTTTGCTCCACGTTTTGTATAACGTGTAATTGTTCGTCGAGCTGCTTCAATTTGACGTGAGGTAATCCAGTTTGGTTCTAATGCTTGTAAACCGAAACTACCAAAGCAAATTTCGTTTCCACGTGTTGCTTTACCTCGCATACGTCCACGATGATATTTTCTATATTTTGTTCTTTTTGGACTTAACATAACAAATGAATTTAATAAAAATATAAATTTTTTTAGCTAATAGCTTCTATTTAGATAAGATTTCACTCTTAAATAGCCAAACTTTAATTCCTAAAACTCCATAAATAGTATTGGCTTCAGTTGTTGCATAATCAATATCAGCACGTAAAGTTTGTAGAGGAACTCGCCCTTCTCTAATCCATTCACTTCTAGCAATTTCAGCTCCGTTTAAACGTCCTGAAACTTGAATTTTAATACCATTTACATTTTGTTTTTGAGCTCTTTGTAACGCCTCACGAATAGCACGTCTGAATGCAATCCTTTTTTCCAATTGTTCAGCAACTAAGTCAGCAAGAAGAGTTGCATCTAAATCTACTTTCTCAACTTCAAAAACTTTAATTGTAAGTTGACGATTTGATGGTAATAATTTTTTAATATTGTTTAATAAATTTTCAAGTCCAGCTGCTAAATCTCCAACTAAGATTCCAGGTTTTCCTGTTTCGATTGTTAAATGAATTTGATCATTTAATCCATTTCGATAAATTTTAACGTTTGAAATATTATTAGCTTTTGAAATCGTATCTATATAAGTTCGAATTTTATTATCTTCTTCTAATATATTCGCATATTGATTAAAATTAGCATACCACGTAGATTTGTGATCTTGAGTAATACCTAATCTAAATCCTAAAGGATGTGTTTTTTGCCCCATAGAATTAACCCTTTTAATTTAAAATCATAAATTTATTATTTAATTATTTTCTTTCATAACCACTGTAATATGACAGGTTGGTTTTAAAATTTTATATGCTCGTCCTTGAGCACGTGGTCGAATTCTTTTTAATTTTGGTCCTTCATCTGCAAAAATTTCATCAATAATTAGTTTTTTTTTATCTAATCCATAGTTATGTTTTGCATTTGCTGCTGCTGAATGAACTACTTGCCAAATAGGTCCTCCAGCATCATAAGGTAAGAATTCTAAAATCATTAATGCTTCTTGATATGAGCGACCTCGAATTTGATCTATAACTCTTCTAATTTTATGAGGAGACATTCGAATATATTTCGCTACTGCTTTTACCGATTGCGAATTTACCATAAGTAATTTTTTTTAATATGTACTTTTAAAATTAATAAAGAATAGCTTTCTTTTAAAGCTTTTAAAAAAGACCAGGAATTTACCACAATGATTCTTGTTTTTTGACAGGTATTTTAGTTCTATACAAAAGTTTAATCGTTATGTAGTTAAATGACTCAAAGTTTTGACAGTTTTTAGCTAAAAACTTATTAACTTTTGAGACTTCACTAATATAAATTTCATGAATCCATATATCAAAAAAATTAATAGAAAGATTATTCTGCAATGAAAGAACGGGTGAATATAAAATCGCTAGAAGATTATCCCGCTCAATTGGATTTGATTTTAATAAATATAAAATATCGTCAATTGCATAATAAAGATATTTCTTTTGAAAACTATTTAATAGTAACTTTGCAACTGAAGATAATTTTCTTTCGTATTTTATTTGAAAAGTTTTAGACGTAATTTCGTTTGGATTGGGATATAAAAATGGTTTGCCTTCACTTCGATTAGTGGACTTTCGTTTTTTTGTGATCGAAATTTCTTCCTTACATCTACATCTGATTTCGTATAAAATTCGATTCATAAAATTCGTTTATTTAACGTTTTGATTTTCTATCAGCTTTGATGTGGGTTTTAAAATTTCTTGTTGATACAAATTCACCTAATTTATGGCCAACAAATTGATCAGAAATAAAAACTGGTACATGTTGTTTACCATTATAAACAGCAATTGTAAATCCAACCATGCTAGGTAAAATTGTTGAAGATCTAGACCAAGTTGTAATTGTATCTTTTTTACCTGCTTCATTCATTTTATTAATTTTTTTTAATAAATGATAAGCAACAAACGGACTTTTTTTTAATGATCTTGTCATCTTTAAAATATTTTATAATATGTTAAATAACTATTTAAACACGTCGACGAAGAATATACGCATCACTTAATTTTTTTCTTTTTCGTGTTTTTATACCTAATGCTGGTTTACCCCAAGGCGTTAATGGTCTAGTTCGACCAATTGGTGCTCTTCCTTCACCTCCACCATGTGGGTGATCACATGGGTTCATTACTGAACCACGAACAGTAGGACGTTTTCCTAACCAACGTGTTCTTCCAGCTTTTCCACTTTGAACTAAGAATGCATCATTGTTGCTTACTTCTCCAATTGTAACAAAACATTCTTTTCGAAGTAGACGTATTTCTTTAGATGGTAAGCGTAAAGTTACATAGTCTCCTTCCTTAGCTAATATTTTTGCCGATGTTCCAGCTGCACGGACAAGTTGTCCGCCTTTATTAGGAACAAGTTCAATATTATGAATAGAAGAACCTAAAGGAATTTCTGATAATGGTAAACTATTTCCAACATTTAATGGAGAATCAGAACCTGATAGAATAGTATCACCAATGTTTAAACCTTTTGGATGTAAAATATATCGCTTTTCACCATCTGTATAATGAATTAGAGCAATTCTAGCATTTCTATTTGGATCATATTCAATGGCAGCCACGATCCCTTCGATCCCATATTTATTACGTTTAAAATCAATAAGTCGATAACGTCTTTTATGACCGCCACCGCGATGACGAATTGTAATAATTCCTCTATTATTTCGTCCTTTATTTCGATGGTTTTTTTGAATTAAACTTCTCTCTGGTTTAGACTTCGTAATCTCAGTAAAAGCTGAAAGTGCTCGATTCCGTGTACCTGGTGTATATGATTTATAAAGACGGATACTCATAAACGTTATTATTTTTTTATTTATTAGTTTTCAGTAAATAAGTTTATTACGTCACCCTCTGCTAAACTTACAATTGCTTTTTTATATTGAGGCTTCCAACCAATATATTTACCTACACGTTTTTTCTTACGAGGAAGACGACACGTATTCACTTTGATAACTTTTACGTTAAATAAATATTCAATTGCAGCTTTAATTGTAATTTTATCAGAGTAACGATCTACGATAAAACTATATTGATTGTTTTCTAAAAGTCTTGTAGCTTTATCTGTAATAATAGGATATTTGATAATTTGTGCGTTATAATCTGAAGAATTAATCACAATAAATCTCCTTTATATCATTTATTGCTGATGGAGTTAATATAATTTGTTTTGCTTTTAATAAACTAAAAGTATTTAAATTTGAAGCCGAAATTAGTTCAAAATTTTTAAGATTTTGTGTTGATAATTTTAATGGGACTGTTTTTTTTGAAACAATCACTAATACCTTTTGATTTAAGTTAATATCGCAATTGTCACAAATCTTTAAAAAGTTTTTTGTTTTAGATTCTTTTAATTCATTTTCTAAATTATCAATAATTAAAATGTTATTTTTTTTGTTATATAACAAAGTTTGTAAAGCTAATCGGCGTTCTTTTTTATTTAATTTTAAAGAAACAATTTTTGGTTTAGGACCAAAAGTTACACCACCACCTTTCCATAAAGGTGAACGGTTTGAACCAGCTCGAGCACGTCCAGTACCTTTTTGACGCCATGGTTTTCGACCACCGCCACGAACTTCACTTCGTGTTTTAGTTGAGACAGTTCCTTGACGTTGCGAATTATAATGTCTTAAAAGATCTTTATGTACTAGATAATTTCCTGAGTTTTCAAGAACATTTAGTTCTAATTCATGAATAGAATCTAATGGCTGTCCTGTTATATCTAATGGAGTATATTTTATAAATTTTTGAACGGTCATACTTGATTTTACTAATATTCAGTTTTTAATTTGATCTTTTTTAGTCAGAAGGAACAATACTTAATAAGTTTCCAGGTTTTCCTGGAACAGATCCTTTAATAACTAAAATATTTTCGTCTAAATTTAATTGAATAATTTTAAGCTTTTTAATTGTTGTAATTTTATTTCCTAATTGACCCGCCATTTTTTTGCCTGGTAATACACGTCCAGGTGTTGTTCCCATACCGATAGATCCTGGTAATCGATGATTCTTAGAACCATGAGTCATTGGACCACGTGAAAAATTATGACGTTTTTGAAGTCCAGAGAAACCTTTACCAATAGTTTTACCTTTTATATTTACAAGTTGCCCTGGTGAAAGTAAATCTACTTTTAAAACTTGACCAATTTCAAATTCATGGTCATTGTCAACCCGAAACTCTTTTAAATATTTTAATGGTTGCAGATTTGACTTTTGTAAATGGCCTAATTCTGGTTGAGTTAATGATTTACTTGAAACATTACTATAACCAACTTGAATTGAATTATAACCATCTTTTGCTTCTGTTTTTATTTGTGTGACAATACATGGACCAACTTTTAAAATTGTAACTGGAATAATATTACCAGATTCATCAAAAATTTGCGTCATGCCAATTTTATTACCTAATAAACCTACACTCACGATAGTCCTCCAAATAATTTTTATATTTTATCAACTTTGCTTTTTTCAATTTCTAGAATTTGATAAATCAATTAAAATTGATAAATCATAAAAATTATTTGGAGGACTATCGTGAGTGTAGGTTTATTAGGTAATAAAATTGGCATGACGCAAATTTTTG
>Ga0316592_1000002_pt1 | contig 16272 bp, 6 predicted proteins | sample S0NA_4_FD_207776 | JGI IMG/M metagenome (GOLD analysis project Ga0316592, IMG submission 207776) | Metatranscriptome of rhizosphere microbial communities from salt marsh grasses in Alabama, United States - S0-2_160517rDrB (Metagenome... | ecosystem: Host-associated > Plants > Roots > Rhizosphere ... | reverse complement strand
TGTGATGGTGTGTTTGGTGTCGTTGGTGATGGTGTGGTTTTCGGTGGTGTTGAGTTGAGCGTAGGAACCGCTAGAATAGTAGGATTTTAGCTGTAATTCCCCTGTGCCTGTGAGTTTGACATCACTATCTGCTTCCAAATAAGCAACACGAGCGTTATTGTAATTACCATTGTTGACGGTAATAGTCCCATCATTCCGAACAGCAGAACCAGTCAAAGTAGTAGTATGACCCGCCTTATTCTCGAAAGTCCCCAAATTAACAACATTACCACCAATAGTCGATGACCCTTCAGTCTCCAACTTCTGACCCTCAGCAGTCAACACCACCCAGAACTTCTTAACAACAGGTTCCTTACCCGGTTCCTCAATCTCCACATCGCTAACCTCCTCCGGTACCCAATAGACAGGAACCAGTTGTTCTTGGTACTCTTCCGATATCGGTTCCTCATCATTAGCCGTACTCGGAGCCAAAAGAGCATATAAATTAGGCGACCACCGCTTCAGCTTCCCGTTATATTGAGTTGCATCCACCTTAATAATATTGTCAAACTGGGCCTTTATATCCTCCGCAGTCAGTTCGCTACCCGGCTGTACATACTGGTCTGCCAAGTAACCTAACTGCTTAGTCAGAGCAGTATAATAGTAAAAATTATCTGCCGCACTTTCAAAAGCTTTTTTTGCCCCCTCCAGACCTTGATAAAAATTGCGGGTTTCCGTAAACTGTATGGCCTTAATCGTCTCTTCAATAGTATCCTGGAACCCTATTATCTGATTAATGACACCCAGTGCTTCGCCTCCAGCGCCTAAAATCTCAGGAAGCTCTTTTTTCAAAAACTCAGCCGCCGCATCCGTTATTGTCAATATATTTTCTGCTGTTGAGAAAGCCTCTAACACATCTTTACCAGATTTGCCCTTTAGCCCCTGTTTGAACGCTTCCTTGAGAGAGCCATAAACCTCCTGAATGGCAGTGGCAACAGTGAGAACCTTTTCGGTATTTTCTAGAACTACTCCCACATTACTCAAAGTCGCTTCCGCCACCTCCCGACCGGCGCTTTTAGCCAGCCCCTTACCGATCGCTTTCCATCCCGTATAAAGAGAAAGCACGTTATCCAAAACGATTATCGGTTCGTAAAAAGCAAAAAACGCAGTTCCCCGCTGGATCGCATTAACATTAGCTTCGTGAGTTCGATAGGATTCATACCAAAATTCCTGTTCCTCAGCCGCGTTAGACACCGCCCCATTCAACTCCCAAACCAACCGGTCCGTCTCCGAGGGATTGTAGGATATGTCCCCTGGTAGTATCCGGCGATCGGGGAAATAGTCAAAAGCTAAGTCATCGAACTGCTCTCCGGTTAAAAAGTCTGGATATTCAGCCATAATATTCTCCTTTGTTTAACAATAAAAATTGACAACATTGTTTTCTAAGTTTATTGATTGCATTCTTTCCAAACGTTAGCTACCTCAACTCAACCTCCGATTTCGGGTTTTGGGAAAAATAATTTTTAAGGACTCCCATCACCGAAATTGTACTGAGGGACAGCCGAAACAGCCGTTCCACCCACCGCGTTTTCACTCAGAGTTCAGATTTGGAAGATGTCAGGGAACCTCGGGCCCGTCCCTCTCCAAATCGATGTGTTGTACAACACATAAAATCAGTTCCGCGAGCTGCAACCTCCTGGCGATTTTGTCCCTTTTTTTTCCCCTCCTTTTCCGGTCCCACTATCTATTAGCGAGAATTAGTTGAGGGTACGAGCATTTTTGCTTATTTGTATCTAAATTAGCAGTTGATTCTCGAAGCGCCAAGGGGTTGACACATTATTTAACAATGCCTTCACATTTGTTAATAATCCCTCAACAATTTGTAAGGCAGTCCTTACCACCCAAAGGCGCTTTGAAGGAAAAATTTAACAAAAAAAACAGATTTGGAATGTTGTCAGAAGCGAGGGGCTCGAAGCTGTCATTGCGAGGGGGCGGTGGATATTCGTTAAATTATTGGTTGTCTCGTTTAACTTAACGTTCTCTCCAAAAAGTTAACGATTGTTCCAGCCGCCTCGCAATGACACAAGAGGATTACGGAGGTGCTACCTTTGAATAACGAAATCGTTAGCGTCAACCTCTGGCGCACCCTCCAAAATAGCAAATTGACCGCCGCCGCCAAAACCGGCTTTGTTACCGTTGGCGTTGTAGAACAGATTGCCGTTGTTAGAGTTATAAACGATGTAGGCATCGCTGGTGGCGGCAGCTTTATCGCTGGCAACCGTGCCAAATTCCGCAATGATACTAAACCCGCGACCTTGCTCGCTTTCCAACGAGGCAAAAACCGTTTTGTCCAGCAAAATTAGGTCAGTTTTGCCGTGGTGAAAATCGGTAATGGTATCTATACCGAGACTTGCTTCGGCAAACTCTTTATTGCTGTGGAAGATAAAGCGATCGCGCCCGCCACCACCGTTGAGAATATCGTTACCGACATCCCCCTTAAGTTTATCGTTACCGATGCTGCCAATTAAAGTATCGTCGCCGTCGCTGCCGACCAAGCGATCGTGTCCGAACCGACCTAACAACAAGTCGTCCCCTTTCCCTCCTTTGAGAGAGTCGTTGTTGCGGCCTCCCTTGCGAACTTGTCCGACGGAGGCCAAAATCTTGTTCCCAGAGAGGTTATCCACGGTTTCGATAAAACCGACACCCGCCGTACTTTCTTCCCTATCTCGGAAAAAGTCCTTAATTTTCAAGTCTTGCCGCGTAATTTTGCCGTCGGCATTAATATCGATGGCCAACTCGGTGCGATCGCGCAGCAAACCGACCTTGCCAGCAGCGGGAGAACTCAACGACAGTTCGACATCGGTTAGCTTTAAGCTATCCTTGCCCCCCAAATCTTCGATGCGACTGCGGGCGGACTCGTTCGCTGCCAGTTGGTAAGTGTCGTCGCCCTCGCTATCCATCAATAAATCTGCACCACCGCCACCGATAAAGTTATCGTTGCCCGGCCCCCCCTTGAGGATGTCCCGGTCGCTGCCGCCGTCGAGGTTGTCGTTACCGCTGCCACCGTTGAGGATGTCCTTACCCCCGTCGCCCTGGAGGTCGTCGTTGCCGCTGCCGCCGACGAGGGTATCCTTGCCGTCGCCGCCAATGAGAGTATCGTTACCCTCGTTGCCTTGGAGCAAGTCTTCGGCGGTTTCTCCTTCCAGGCGATCGCTCCTCGCTTCCCCTTCGAGAAAATTGTAGTCGCGAGTGACGATTTCGTTAAGAGTAGGTGTCTCCTCTTCCTCGTCGGTGTCGGAGTCATAGACGAAGATATCGCCACGGTCGTTAAAGTCGTTAAAAACTAAATCCTCCGCATGGGAGTAAAACGCGATTTGACGACCTTCGTAACTAATACTGGAAGTTCCGCTATTGTCAGCAGGATTACTGGGTTTGTTCCCATTGGGGGTAAGACTGATTTGGCGGGTTTCCTGAGTTTCGCGATCGTGCAAAAAGACATCGAACTCTTCGTTAAAATCATTTTCCCCCAAGTCCGTCGCGTCGTGGGTAAAGGCGACGTAACGTCCGTCGGGACTGATAGCAGGATCGGTACTGTTTTCCTCCCACTCGCTGCCGTCGGAGTCAACGCTGATGCGAGTTGTTTTTCCCGTTTTGCGGTCATGGACGAAAACATCGGATGCAGAATTGCCATCGCCCTCAACCAAGTTGCTAGCGCCAGAATCAAAGGCGACAAACCTGCCATCGGCGCTAATAGAGGGAGCCCCGCTAATATCGTTAGCTTGCTTGCCCTTGGAGGCAACGCTAACTATTTCCGTTTCTCCCGTAGCGAGGTCGTGTACGAAAATGTCTCTTGTATCGTTAGTATCTTTTGCCACCAGGTTATCGGAGGACGATTCAAAGGCAACATATCGTCCGTCGGCACTAATGGCGGGAACGTCAGCGAAGCTGTTCGCTTGAGTTCCATTGGAGGCAACGCTAACTCGCACTACTTCTCCCGTCTGGCGATCGCGCACGAAAATATCGTTCCTTTCGTTAGTGTCCCCCGCCACCAGGTTATCGGCAAAAGATTCAAAGGCAACATAGCGTCCGTCGGCGCTAATAGCGGGGGAGCTACTGGAACCGTTGCCCTCGGTACCGTCGGCAGCGACACTCATGCGGGTTGTTTCTCCCGTTTGGCGATCGTGCAGGAAAATGTCGTCGCTAAATTCCTCCGTATCCCCCGGCACTAAGTTGTTAGCAGAGGATTCAAAGACCACATAGCGTCCGTCACCGCTAATGGCGGGCTCCCTGCTCCAGCGGTTAGCCTCGGTACCGTCAGAAGCGATACTCACTCGGGTAGTTTCTCCCGTGAGGCGATCGCGCACGAAAATATCCTCTTCTTCGTTAGTATCGCCGGCTACTAAATTATCGGCATCAGAGCTAAATGCCACATAGCGTCCGTCCGCGCTAATGGCAGGAGCGTTACTCATGCTATTGCCCTGAATGTCTGAAGAACTTACGCTTACTAATTCTATTGTCATCGAAAATAGTTGCTGGAGACTCCCACCATAATCTATGATTTAGTGGTTGAGAGGAAAGCAACCAGCATATAAATTACTTTCCTCTAAGAATTAAAACAAACTTAATTGTTCGCCATCGAAGCCAGGAGATAATGGTGATGGTTTCTTCTTAGCTTTAGGTTGTACATCAGTTTGCATTTCTGAAACATCGAAAAAATTGAGTTGAACTGGATTAGTTAAAACTGGAGAATCTTTGTGGAAAAAATTAGCAACTTTTTGTTGAACTGGCTCTCCAAACTGATAAGCATAGCCATCGCATTTATGAATTGGACGACAGTATTTATGGCTAATTCCCTGGACAGTTTCAGTCTTAGTTTTAATGTTAAAACTGCCAGTCTTTCTAACAGCAATTCGACCAAGATAAGTACCTATTTTCTTGCCTTTGGTAACGACAGCTTTAACGATATCTCCAGTTTGAAAGCCAAAGAATGACTTTTGCCGAAGTTTAGGTGCGCCTTTGGGAAAACCATACTGGTCGCATTTCTGCATCTTTCTTGAACCGCATCCCATTGCTTTAATTAGCAAAGGTTGGTAGTTCTGAATGTTTAAAGTATCAGGAGTGGACTTACCGACACAAGCTGCATCTGTCCAATGCGATTTACTGATTCCCAAATGTTTGCGATTAAATTTAGTTAATCCACCGCTTCCAATCTCAACTGGTAGGCCCGTAGATTCCAAAACTTCTTTAAGTTTCCATCTTGTAGCATTGACGGCTGCTGCATCAGCTAATGGTTGCTTCCGCTGCTTTTCAATCATTGCTAAAAGTTTAGGTTTATCTGATAGGAAATCAGCAGGTAACTGTGCGCCTTTCTTCTGGTTACATTCAACGCAACTAAGCACTAAATTGGACACTTTGTCTGAACCACCACGAGACTTGGGATGAAAATGGTCAAGGTTAAAAGTGGCATCTTTAGTACCACAATAAACGCAAGTACGATTAAACTTTGCCAATAAGTATTCTCGTGCTTCGTAGCCAAACAAAGTCCCTTTTTGATACTCAGTTTCTTGTATTTCTGGATTAGCCATTTTCTGCATATCAAAGCGTACTAATTCCATGCTGATAGCAGAAAGAGGAACACATTTAGCTAACCTATCAACCCAAGATTTGATGTTATTAATTCTGGACATCAGTGAAGGTGGTAGCCAGCCTTTAGGACGCTTCCTGTTAAGAAAACGAGGTTTACGATAACGAGTTTTACGGTTACGACGGCCACGACGCAAAATCCTACGGTCGTTTAGTTTTTATCGTATTTGAAATCCGCGATGTTCTAACTCTGCACACCAGACAATATTGGTATCTGATAGCAAAGCTAAACCAGTAGTCTTTGCACCCGGGTCTATTTTTATTCTGTACTCTTGTTTTGCTTCGCATTTCTCCTTAAGAATAATTGTGAATGGATAACGTTTAAAGATGGCTGCTTTCTTAGCAAATAATAATTTCCTAGCAGCAGCCGGGTGAATTGGGTCCCATGGATTTTTATTACAATCCAATACGAAAACTGAGTTTTTGTTTAACATGAAAACCTCCTATTTCTAGGGTTAATGCCACCGAGGCAAAGTTAACGGTCGGTAACTATCCAAATAGCACTGTCAATACCCAAATAAACTGTTTAACTATTTGGTACTAGAGCTTAGAACTGGTGGAGCATTCTAAGGTAGGTTCTTCAACACTTAACGTTAACGTAGTTCTCTAAGAACTTAGCCGGGTCAACTCAAACTTATAAATCTAAGCTTACAAGCCCACACTATATTCGCTCGAATTAGTGTTGGGTCGCTGACAATGTAACTCCTGATTTGTTGTAATTGTTAGTAGTAATCGCTTTAGCGATTTCATCGAGCTTTGCGAAACTTCCAAAAAAGTATTGGTGTTGCCAATAAAGTCAGACCCCATAAAAGAATAACAACGATTGAAGATTGATAATGGTAAGGATGGTAATGTTCTAAATACAGATGGTAATAGGGAATCCCTTGTTGTTGTTCGAAAAGCCAAGACTTAAGATTAAGTGTAACGATCTTGTTAACTTCATCGATTTCAAAAAGAAGGATAAAGGTATCTAGTAACATTAGGAAAATCACCGCGATCGCCCCCCGAATTAACCCCCAATTTAACCGACGAAACAAAACAGCAGTTCTACAGGCCAAATAACAGCAACCGAAAAAGCCGAGTAGGGGAAGCACGCAAGAAATAAGGGTGACAAGGTTGTTGATGTTCTTGAAAGTTTCTAAGTGTTGGGGTACCGGAAGTGTTGCCCTTAAGATTAGCTCGTCGGCTGGAATGCCGTCAAACGTAGCAGTCAGGGTGTTATCAATTTGTTCCATCGGCAGGGAAGTTGTCAAACCCCAATCTGGGGGCAATTCTACCTTAATTTCTAGAGTACCAAAAGCCTTCCACGCCTTAGCAGGTGCTAAAATATAGGCAATGTAATAATAGCGATCGAAACCTCGACCGTGAATAGTCGGCTGCATTGCGTAGCTAACCCGCAGCTCGCTGACGCCCGTAGGAAAAGTAGCCGTAAAGCTCAAAGCTTTTTCATAGTTGTGCAAACCGCGAAAATCTCGCGAAACCCTCCACTCGCGGGGCAAATTCGGTTCGAGAATAGTTGTAAAAGGTATAGTAGCGCCGTCGAGACTAACCCTAGCTTGTTCGCTGCCTGGGGCAACAAATAGTATCTCGATTTCTACGGGCTGTCCCGAGTTTTGAACTTGATATGTAGCCGTAATTTGGGGATTTTCTTGATTTTTTAAGGAACGCAAATCGAAATCGAGATATTCTTGCAGGATTTCCAGTTGACTAAAATCTCCGATAGCCTCGCTAATGCCGTCCCCCTGCCTGTAATAAGGTACGCCATTAGGAGTTGCCGTTAGTTGGAAGGTGGCAACTGCGATTAAACCTATAAGAAAACAGAGAACCACTCGGGGTATTTTTCTATTCATCGTTCTTCTCCTTGTTAGTGGCGATCGCTTCATCGCTAAAACGAGAGTTTAAACTATAAAATCGTTAGCATCGAGTTCTGGGGCTCTCTCCAGAGTGGCAAATTGACCGCCCGTGCCAAGGCCGGGTTTGTTGCCGTTGGCGTTATAGAACAGGTTGCCATTATTAGAGTTATAAACGATGTAGGCATCGCTGGTGGCGGCTGCTTTGTCGTTCTTGACCGTGGCAAACTGTTCGGCGAAGTCTTGTTTGGAGTCCAGTTTGGCGAAGGTGTCGGGGTCGAGAACAATTTTGTCCTTTTGCCCTACGATGAAATCGGTTATGGTGTCTTCGCCCATTGCCTCTTGACTGTATTTACCTTTTGTGGTAAAGAGGAACGAGTCGCGTCCTTTGCCGCCGGTGAGGGTGTCGTCCCCCGCGCCGCCGTTGAGGGTGTCCGAGCCCCTACCGCCGTTGAGGGTGTCGTTGCCGTTTTGACCGAAAAGCTTGTCTTTGCCGCTGCTTCCGATGAGGATGTCGCTCCCCTTTTTGCCGGAGAGGGTGTCGTCGCCTCCTCTGCCTTTGAGGGTATCGTCGCGATCGCTACCTTGGAGGCGGTTGTTTTTCTGGTTGCCGACTTTAACGATGCCTCGATCGTCATCCACTATTTTGATAGTGGCGCTATTTTTTTCAGTTCCCAAGGTTGCGGCATTCGATGGGGCAGCTAAGTTGATACTAATGGTTTCTGTTTTTTTCTACCTCTTTATCATCAACTATAGGAATAGTGACAACTTTTTCCCCAATTTCTCCGTCAGCAAAAGTGACATCTATGGGCGTGCTATCGTAATCGTCGCGGGCAACTGCGGTGCCGTCGGTTAGTCGCACTACAGCGCCAGCTTCTCCCACGCTGTCTCCAGTACGTTTAACGGTTACTGCTACTTCTGCTGCTTCTTCGTTGACTTGATAGATGGGAGCGGTGAATTCAAGAGTTGGCTCGGTAGTTGACTTTTGTTTTGGAAATGTTGGCAACAAGTCACTGAGAGATTCGGGAATTGAACCGCTTAGGTTGTTGTTAGACAGGTAAAGTTTATCCAGCTGGAACAAATTTTCCAGTTCCGGTGGTATAGAGCCGCTCAGGTTGTTATTAGACAGGTAGAGTTCATTCAAGCGTCTCAAATTTCCCAGTTCCGGTGGTATGGAGCCGCTCAGGTTGTTATTAGACAGATAGATCTCTTCCAAGCGTCTCAAATTTCCCAGTTCCTGGGGTATGAAGCCGCTCAGATTGTTGTTATAGAGGTATAGCGTTTGCAACCGGCTCAAATTGCCCAATTCTGGTGGTATGAAGCCGCTCAGATTATTTTCGTACAACCAGAGCCATAGCAAATGGCTCAAGTTGCCGATTTCCGCAGGTATGGAACCACTCAGGTTGTTGTCAGACAGGTCTAAGGTTTGCAAACGACTCAAATTGCCGATTTCCGCAGGTATAGAACCACTCAGGTTGTTGTTATAGAGGTCTAGCCCTTGCAAACGACTCAAATTGCTGATTTCCGCAGGTATGGAACCACTCAGGTTGTTGTCGGACAGGTTAAGCCATTGCAAGCGACTCAAATTGCCCAATTCGGGTGGTATAGAACCACTCAGGCTGTTGCATGACAGGTCTAAGGTTTGCAAACTGGTTAAATTGTCCAATTCTGATGGTATTGGTCCCTTCAAATTATTATCATACAGCCAGAGCCACTCCAAGCTGTTTAAATTGCCCAATTCTGGTGGTATTGCTCCCTTCAAATTGTTATCATACAGCCAGAGCCACTCCAAGCTGGTTAAATTGCCCAATTCTGGTGGTATTGCTCCCTTCAAATTATTGGAAAAAGGGTAGAGTCTGGTAACGCGCCCCGTGCTGGTATCGACCCTGACACGATCCCACCCATCCACTACAGCAGCGTCGACGGTGGGATTGCTGAAATCCCAACCCAGGTTATCATCCCAATTATCCCCATTGGTGCTTTCGTAAAACGCCTTTAACGCGGCATAGTCGTCTGGATGAAGGGGCACGTTGCCCCTAGTGGCTCTTTCTGTTGGCATAATGTCCTCCTGGTTGGTAGCGATCGCTCTTGGCAATTACTATTTATTTCTCCAACTGCTTCAGTCGCGATCGCGGAAATGAAATAACGTTTGTAGTAATCGCTTCAACGATTACTACGAACAAACTTAAACTAGATTGAAATCGTTAGCATCGAGTTCTGGGGCACCCTCCAGAGTGGCAAATTGACCGCCGCTGCCAAGGCCGAGTTTGTTGCCGTTGGCGTTATAGAATAGGTTGCCGTTGCTAGAGTTATAAACGATGTAGGCATCGCTGGTGGCGGCTGCTTTGTCGTTCTTGACTGTGGCAAACTGTTCGGCGAAATCGGTTTCGGAGTCCAGTTTGGCGAAAGTGTCGGGGTCGAGAACAATTTTGTCCTTTTGCCCCACCACGAAGTCGGTTATGGTGTCTTCGCCCATTGCCTCTTGACTGTATTTGCCTTTTGTGGTAAAGAGGAACGAGTCCCGTCCTTTGCCGCCGGTGAGGGTGTCGTCGCCCGCGCCGCCGGTGAGGGTGTCGTTGCCGTTGCCTCCAACGAGAGATTCGTCGGCTTTTTTGCCTTGGAGGTCGTCGGCCCCCTGACTGCCTTTGAGGGCGTTTTTATCCTCTTTGTCCTCTTTTACTGGGTTGCTGTTGGCTAGGATTTTCTGACCTTTAATGCCATCTACGGTTTCGATGAAGCCGGGGCCCCGTTTGTTGCCCGTTTCGCCATCAAAGAATTTGTGGATGGTGAGGTCTTGCTTGTTGGCTTTGCCGTCTTGGTTGATGTCTATAATTAGGCTTTCGCCTTGGCGGGCAAAACCTGTCTCGCCTTTGGCCAAACCGTCTGGGGAAACGGCGGTTCCTTTGAGTTCGAGGGTGTCTTTGCCATCGGCATCCATAATGTGACTGCCGCTGGCGTTTTTGGCGTTGAGTTGGTAGGTGTCGTCGCCTTCTCCCCCTTTGAGGATGTCTTTGCCGCCGCCACCGTTGAGGGTGTCGTTGCCTTCGTGGCCTACTATTCGGTCGTTGCCTTTGCCTCCTTTGAGGTTGTCTGGGTCTTCGTTGCCCACTAGGATGTCGTTGCCTGCTTTGCCGTTGAGGGTGTCGCGTCCTTCTTGACCTTGTAGCAGGTCATCTGCGGCCCCACCTGTCAGCTTGTTGTCTTTCTCGTCGCCTTTCTTCATTTGGGGAATGGGTTCTCCTTCTAAGGCTTTGAGAATTTGGTTGCCTTTGAGGTCGCCGACGGTTTCGATGAAACCGCTGCCGGCTTCGTTTTTCTCGCTGGCAAAGAATTTGTGGATGGTGAGGTCTTGCTTGCGGTTGACTTTTCCATCTTGGTTGAGGTCGATGACTAAACCGTTGAAAGCTCGGGCAAAACCGGTTTCGCCTTTGGCCAAACCTTCTGAGGAAATGGTGGTTCCTTTGAGTTCGAGGGTGTCTTTGCCATCGGCATCCATAATGCGGCTGCCTTTGGCGTTTTTGGCGTCGAGTTGGTAGGTGTCGTTGCCTTTGCCTCCTTTGAGGATGTCTTTGTCGCCCCCACCGCTGAGGGTGTCGTTACCTCCGGCACCGTTGAGGTAGTCTTTGCCCGGGCCTCCTAAGAGTTGGTCGTGGCCACCTTTGCCGATGAGTTTGTCGTTGCCTGCTTTGCCGTTGAGGATGTCGTCGCCACCGTCGCCTTTGAGGCGGTTGTTGTCGCTGTCGCCTTCGAGTTCGAGGGGAACTGGTAGGTCAACTGCGATTTCAACTTGGGCGGTGGCGGTTTTGCCGGAACTGTCTTTGACGGTGTAGGTGATGGTGTCGGTGTCCCCAAAACCGGCATCGGGGGTATAGGTGATGCTGTTGTCGCGGTTGATTTTGGCTTTGCCATGTTCGCCGTTGCTGACTTCGGTGACTTTCAGCAGGCTGTAGCCGTCGGGGTCGCTGTCGTTGGCGAGGACGGGAATGGTGACTGGTTTGCCGTTGTCGCTGGTGGCGTAGTCGTCTCCTGCTTTGGGGGGGTCTTTGACCGGTTTGATGGCTAGGTTGACTACTTGGATGGTTTCGTCTTTTTGACCGCCGTTGACTGTATAGCTGAAGCTGCCGGCTTCGCCTTCGGCGTTTTCTTTGGGGACGAATTTTAGTTTGGCTAGCTGTTGGGCCGTGAGGCTGTCTCCCACGGAGACGGCTTTACCGTTGGGGAGTTGGATTTCCCCTTTGTCGCTGTCGGGGACCGCTTCGATTTTGATTTTGCCGGTGGCTTTGGGTAGTTCTAGGGGTTGGGCTTTGCGGTCTTCTTTGATTTGGAAGTTTTCTACGGCATCGCCCAGGGCTAGTTCTACGGATTTGCTGGCCAGACCCAGGCGTTCTTTGCCGTCCGCTGCTTGGACTTGGAAGCGGTAGGTGTGGCCGGGGGTGAGGTCGGGGATGGTGAGTTTGGTTTCTTTGCCATCGGTGGCGATGGTTTGTTCGTAGGACTCGGAGTCGAGGTCGTCGGTGTAGCTGATGCGGTAATAGTTGGCTTTGGCTACTGGGGACCATTGGAGCTGGATTTCGTCTTCCCCTAACCACTTGGCTTGGAGGTTTTTGACCCGTTTGGGGGCTTGGGGTTCGACGATTTTGATGCTGCCGGGGGCGTAGGCAAATTGGGGAACGCTGTTGTCGTCCTGTATCATCGCGTAGATGTGGTAGTTGCCCGTGGGTAGGTCTTTGGCGTTCCAGGTGTAGCTGCCTTTGCCGTCTTGTTCGAGGAGGTTATCGACGATTGGGATGCCGTCGAAGCCTTCTTTGTCGGTGTCGTAGAAGAGGCTGATGTTGGCTTTGGAGTCGGCGTCGAAGGCGTTGTAGTCGATGGTGACTTTTGGTCCTTTGACTTCTTGGGCCGGGGAGGTTAGTTGGATGTAGGGGGCGTTGGTGCCGCCCAGGGCGCTGAAGTTGATTTTACCGAGTTTGTCCGGTTTGACGAGTTCGATCGCCCACTCTCCTACTTCTGGGGCAGTGACGGCGATAGTTTTCTGGGTGGAGTCGCTGAGTTCATCGACAATGGCTATTTTGTCGCTTTTGGCGATGTCGGCCTCTGTGAGAATGGTGCCGTCGGGTGTTTTGATTTGGATGGGTGCGTTTTTGGCTTTGTTATTCCACTCTGCACTGACTAAGATCCAGGGTGTTCCTGCCGACACCTTAAATGAGTGAACGTTATTTTGTTTCTGCTCGCTGTCAATATCCTGACCATTTAGGGTAATAGTAACACTATCATCTTCGGCCTTAAGCAACCGCAATTGTTTCTTGTCAATAGTTTTGCCCCGTGCTAAGGCTGAGAAAATAGCTCCCTCGTCTCCTGGAGCATCTGTAGTATTTAGTTGTGCATCTACGGCGTGACCGATTTCTTCTAGGATAACCTCGGTGACAGCTTGAGGATTGGTTGCGTTTTGTGCTAGGTAAGAACGAGATAGATAGATCGTGTTGGTAGCAGTAGCAAAGGCAGCAACAGCACCGTTGAGATCTGCTGAGGACCGAATTTCAATTGGAGGTAAGCCTTTGAAGTTTTCATTTGCCCAAGCTTGTGCTAAGGTTGAGGCAACTTTATTTTTAATTTCGCTGCCAAAGGCAAGTTGGATTGTTTTGTTAAACTCTGAAGAAGATGCCAATTTTGTAAGTAGGCTACGAGCAGTCTCTAGGGCTGGTTCGATAGCTACTGTTTGTAATTCTTGGTCGGATAACTGCGAACTTAAAGCAGATTTTGGGGTTACGGTCAAATCGGGATCGATAATCCAAGCTCCTTCACCGGAAATTTCGTCAATGATATTGTCAGTTTCCTCTTTGATTGTTTTCAGTTCGCCCGCTCCGAGGGTCTGAAACTCACCGCTCAAATAGTCCCACTTAAATCCCAACTCGAACGGACCGGCTTTCCATGAACCTAGAAAAAAGTCCTCGTCGGTTTTCTTGTTATCATCCTTAAACCGGAGGATGAAATGACGTTCAAACAAATTATCGTTGGCCATCAAATGATTTAGCAAACCTTCCGCAGAAATGCCTGGATAATCTTGAAGAATCGGAATAACACCAGGGGTGTTGAGAGAGTCTTTTAAGCTCAATATGAAGCCTTCTTTGTTTTTGGAATACGAAGCTTCACCTTTTATTAAGCCTCCAAATACCTCCCCTTCACCCTTGATGGAAAGTTCATCTTGAAAATCCCAAGCGAGATTTCCGGTTATTTTAGCAACAGCATCGATTCCACCTTCGGTTCGTATCTTATCGCTCCTCCTATTGACATCAATCACCTTTAACGTTGCTTTACCTTGCAATCGATTCTTGAAGTTGGTATTACCATCCAGAGTAAGAGACAACAATGATCCTCTCAAATCATCCTGAAACTTTCCGTCCCAAAATACCCCGTCTAGAATATCTGGAACAGGCACATCAACCTCCTTACCATAAGTAAAACCTAACGTTCCTCCAAAAGAAAGATTTTTGATGTCTAATAAATTTTTGTCTTTTTTCGACCTAACACGGCCAGTTAATTTTTGCAAATGTACACCGGTTGTACCTACGGCCAAATTTGCGTTATCTACTCCCAATTCTAAATAATTAATTCCGTACCTGTTAAAGCCTAGTCCTCCATGAATAGTTACTTTCTTCCATCTAGGAAAAATTACACTTGCATTTCCTTCAAATCCATCTTTTGAATCGCAAGATAACCTGGCTTCTACGATTTTAGCGATCGATAAGTCCAAATTTTTAACCACTAATTCTCCAACAATTTCATAGTAGAGCTTAGAGTCTTTACGACCTATTTCAATGTAGTTGTCCTTACTAGCAAAATCGGCTTTTAACACAGCATTGTTTCTGTTTTCTAAGTCGAGATATAGATCCCCTCGAATACGCACACCGTTTGCAACTGGTTTGAATGATGGTCGTTTGATGCGAAAACCCACACTGAAGGTCTCAAAAGAGAGATCGGCCGAGTTTAAACTCAAGTCTAAAATGTTCTCCACAAAAGCGATCTTGTTTGATTCATCAATAGTTTTAGAATCAAGTTTACCAAGATCGAACTCGTTATTTGTAAACTCAATATTGATGTCATTTTTTTCATCACCTTTAGACATCTTCATAAAAGGTTCTGAAACCCTTACGCCACTATTTCCAAATTGATATTTTTGAAGAGGTTTTTTAGATTGACCTAGATGTGGTGATTGACCTAGATTATGATTGAGAATTAGATCGCCAGAAACACTATCAACAGTTTCTATAAACCCTATACCTGCTGTTTGTCCTTTACTCGTAGCCCAGAAGTTTTTTATGGTTAGATCTTTGTCGTCAACTATGCCATTAGCATTAAGATCGATAACCAAGTTTTTGCCTTGACGGGTCATACCTGTCTTGTTTTTAGCGATACCGTCTAAGACAACATTTGCTCCCTCTAATTTTAGGGTGTCGCTGCCTTGAGTATCGTATATTACACTACCTTTATAAGATTTTAGTTGGTAAGTATCATTGCCATCACCACCCTCAAGCACGCCAGAACCATTAAGCACGTCGTTGCCGCTACCACCCTCAAGCACGCCAGAACCATTAAGCACGTCGTTGCCGCTACCACCCTCAAGCACGCCAGAACCGTTAAGTACGTCGTTGCCACTACCACCTATTAAAGTGTCGTTACCATCACTACCGCCCTTAAGCAAATCGTTACCATCTCCACCGTCAAGATAGTCATCACCGTAACTGGCTTGGAGTGTGTCTTGACCCCTGCCGCCGATCAAGGTGTCTTTAAATGCATTCAATCTTTCCCAGAACCCCCAAGTGTCTGCAGATAGCAGATCGTCACCATCACCGCCGCCAAGGATATCTCCACCCTCGTCGCCGTAGAGCGTATCGTTGCCATCACCACCGTCAAGGATATCGCCACCCTCGTCGCCGTAGAGCGTATCGTCGCCATCTTCACCAATCAGGGTATCATAACCTTTAAATCCATGTATAAGGTCGTTACCACTTTTGCCATTCAGATAGTCGTTACCACCATCGCCAGCGATTGTATTGCTTTTGTTGTTACCCGTTATGACAATATCTTTGGCATGGGAACTAGAAATAAAGATTTTTAGTTTTCCGTTGTCGCCTTCGTTGTCGATGTAGCCGAGTTCTTGGTTGGCAGAGGTGGAGTTGTTTTTTTCATCGGCCGCTGTGGTAGTGTTGCTGGCATCGTTTTTAGCAACATCAGATTCAGACTTGGGTTCCGATGCGACAACTGGTTTGAGTACAACACCAGGTTCGGGTACAATCACCTTCTGATGAGGCGTGGATGTCACCACTGGTTTGGGTACAACACCAGGTTCGGGTACAGTCACCTTCTGGTGAGGCGTGGATGTCACCACTGGTTTGGGTACAACACCAGGTTCGGGTACAATCACCTTCTGATGAGGCGTGGATGTCACCACTGGTTTGGGTACAACACCAGGTTCGGGTACAATCACCTTCTGATGAGGCGTGGATGTCACTGCTGGTTCAGGTGTTACTTTAGCTTCGATGGCTGTTTCTGGCGTTGCTTCGGGAGTGAAATACGGCTCAAAGGTTGGCTCTAAATATGCGCCCCAGTAAGGGTCAACGGTTGGCTCTAAATATGCGCCCCAGTAAGGGTCAACGGTTTTTGGATCGGGTACAACAACCGGTTCAGATATTGGTTCCGATTCCACCACGGCTTCTGGGGCGGCAGGTTCGGAGATGGGTTCCGGTTCCACCACGGCTTCTGATGTGGCAGGTTCGGAGATGGGTTCCGGTTCCACCACGGC
>Ga0316592_1000001_pt1 | contig 24674 bp, 34 predicted proteins | sample S0NA_4_FD_207776 | JGI IMG/M metagenome (GOLD analysis project Ga0316592, IMG submission 207776) | Metatranscriptome of rhizosphere microbial communities from salt marsh grasses in Alabama, United States - S0-2_160517rDrB (Metagenome... | ecosystem: Host-associated > Plants > Roots > Rhizosphere... | reverse complement strand
CGATCGCCTGTTCTATTTGGTGGCGAGGCACCCCATAAGGATAAACGTGCAAAGGCAAATCCTCACCATTCGGGCCCATAGCCCTCATCCGAGCTTCTCCCAGAGCCGACAGCGGGCCAGCTACCGACAAAGACTCATCCAACATCTGCTCGAAAGACTGGCGATCGCTCAAAGAACTATCCTCAGTCCCCTTAGACATTGAACCAGTAGCAGGCACGGGCATCATATAACCAGAAGTCCGCAGGCCACTATTAACAACCACAGGCACTCCCGGGGACCACTTCACAGATTCTCCCCTGTCTTGGCCCCGGGTCGTACCCCCACTCGCCAACTCCTGAGTAATGTTCACCTCTCCCGTCTCGCTCATCGTTCGTACCTGAAGAGTAGGTTCCCTTCCCCGCAAAAAAGCATCCACAGTTTCCGCCACCTGCTCGTGAACTATCCAACGCTGCCTTTCCCACATTTCCACAGCCACTTCAAAAGTAGGCGGGCCTTTGCGTTCCAAAACCGTCTTCTGAGAACCCCGCCGCCGAGCCTCATCATCTCCCAGAGTGACCGCCTGTACCCCCCCAACCAAATCTGCCAAAGTCGGGTTCTTCAACAAATTTTCAATCCGATTCCCGTGAGCAGTACCTACCAACATCACCCCTCGTTCGGCGATCGTCCTCGCAGCCATCGCTTCTAACTCCGTACCAATCTCGTCAATGACAATGACTTCTGGCATATGATTTTCCACAGCCTCAATCATCACTTGATGCTGTAATTCCGGGCGTGCCACCTGCATCCGCCGAGCCCTACCGATGGCAGGGTGGGGTATATCCCCATCCCCTGCAATTTCATTTGAGGTATCAATAATCACTACCCGTTTTTCTAATTCATCCGCCAGAACACGGGCAATTTCTCTCAGGGCAGTAGTTTTACCTACACCAGGGCGGCCCAACAACAAAATCGACCCGCCCCTTTCCACCAAGTCGCGGATGCTGCCAATTGTCCCAAAAACAGCCCGGCCAACCCGGCAAGTTAAACCAATAATTTCCCCCGTGCGATTGCGGATAGCGCTAATGCGGTGGAGGGTTTGTTCGATACCAGCACGATTGTCGCTGCTAAAATTGCCAACTCGTTCAATGGAATATCTCAGATCGTCCCGAGAAATAGGTCTGTCGCACAGGTATTCTGCTCGATTGGGAAAGCGGGCCTCTGGAAGGCGACCCAAATCCATCACAATTTCGATCGAACTGTTTCGTTCGGAATGTTTTTCTAAAGGCCGTCTAATTTGTTCCGGCAGAATTTCTAGTAATCTGTTGAGGTCGTCTGTAATCTGCATATCTGCTACAGTCGCTTTTTTATTGGGTGGTAAATAGAAGGGTTGGGTCAATAGAACTAGCGTCCTATGAAAAACCGCTCACCCCTCTCTTGATTTGAGAAACTAAGGAATCTGCTTTACTCACAGCTTCCCAGAGCAGTTCCTCTGCTGTTTCCAGCTTTATCGATTTGGAATCGTTAGGGAGTTCCCCAGAGAAGTTTGTACTCTGGAGAGTTCGTGCTAACTCAGCTTGATACTCGTGCATTGTTTCTAATTTTTCTAAAATTGGAGACAACAAAACGCGGGCGTAGCTACCGTAAGCTACACCAGCAACAAAATCAGACTGGAGAAGATTTTTTCCTGTCCCTGTGTTGGGCTTTTCAATCGCCGAAAGCAAACCAGCCATTTTTAGCTTTTCAACCGTCCGATGGTTCGTGCCTCCTGCCAATTGTATGTATCCCGGTAAACCCGCAGCTAGGACTTTTTGACTTAGTTTTACCGCCGCATTCGTCGCACCTACTCCTAAGTCTCCACTCATAGGCCGACCGTCAGTTTGCCAAATTAAGGCACAGGGCAAAGGAGAGATTATTTCGTAGAGCTTGCGAAGATACTCAATTAAACCAACACCATCAGTACAGCTAATGGCCACTAATTTAAGTCGATCTACCCACGGTCTGACGCTCTGCCAAAGTCGCTCAAAGTCCTTTTCTCTCCCTATTTGGGTATGAATTTCTATGGCATCTACTCCTGTTTCTAAGACTAGAGGGGCCACCGCTTCGGGAGTTGAGACATAAGAACGGGCATAAATTAATTGACTGGGGCACGCTGGCAAACATCTGCCACAACCGTAGCAGCGCTCTTCTATTACTCCTGCGAAACTAATATCGCCGAAAGTTATAGCTTCAGCAGGACAAATATTTTCGCAAGGTCGCCAGCAATCAGTAGGGCAAGCTGCTGGGTTAAATTCGGCCTTGCGAAAATGGGGATCTTCTCCATCGTTGAAACTGACCATTAGCCACGGTTTTCCTTGGAAGCCAAAGCCGCGACTTTTAGCTAGAAAGCCTAGAGTTTCGGCTATTTGTAGCCCTTCTCGGGCAGCAGCGATCGCTGCCGGAGCTGCGGCTACATCTACGCAGTCAGCACCTGCTAGAGAATATGCTAAGGTTAGATTCCTCACCGCAGGCAGGTGTTGGAAACTGGCTCCGCAAATTAGCTTGAACCAGTGGCCTTCTTTTAGAGAATTTAACGGATAGTAGCGTTTTGTCACGCTTATATGCTAACCCTTAGAGCCAAAATTTGTCATGCCCATTCGGACAGTAGGGCTATTGTTGTTCTTTAATTACCCATTGCTGGGCCTTTAGTTGCCTTTCACTACTTCTAGGCAGCTACTAAAGCATCTTCCAGGGGCGTCCACCTTACATAGCGATCGCCACCCATTTCTACTACCAGTTTTACTTTTGGTTCTAGACTCGGTAAAACTGTTAAATACTCTACCTCTTGACGGGAGAGGATTTGGCCTTCAATAATCCACAACACCAATCCCTTCGCTGTGTCTGGTAGCTGTTCCAGTCGATAGTTCAGCACTGGCGGCACATAATACACATAACCTACGGCTGCTTCATTGCCTACCGTTTTTTTTGCCCAAGTGGGGCGGACGGACTCCATGTACTCCAGTCAAATACATGGCCAAATCTCCCAAACCTCTAGCAGTAATGTTATGAGTGACATAGCCTGCCGCCCTTAAGCGACGTTGGTAACGTCCTTCAAATCCACCCTCCAAAGGTACATATAGGGCCAAAGAACCAGACTTCTCTAAATCCTTAATCATCCCCCTGCCAGTTGTAATCAGTCCCATAAGCTTAGTTTGTCCCTAAGTTAAATTTGCTAGGTTGCTCAAATTATTGATTTAGCTCTAAATTATAATCGTCCTTATCCAAAATTTCCTAAGGCCCAGGCGATCGATTTTTTTTTCCCAAACTTTTTTCAAAAAAGGTCTAGACAACTGCAAAGAAATCGGATAAGATCAAAAAATGTCGTCAAACATTAGGGAATTATCAGATCCTTAACTATGACTCTGGAAAATCCATCCTCTAGAAAAGTTAACCCCAAAGTTGGTATAATTACCAAACAGATGGGGAAAATGCTAAAAGGTGGATGGGTATAGTCCAAAAGTTGACAAAAAGCCGGTGGCTGTAAAATTCCTCTGCTGACTACTGTCAAAAAAGTTCAAAACAAAGGACCATTTGTTTTTATATTTGTTTTTATAAAAGACAAATCAGCAGATAACCCAAGCCAAACCCAAAAACAGGCCCAAAAATCGGATACTGAGTAGCTAGCTGCTCAAGTCCAGTGTCTAAGTGGCAACCAAATGCCAACTATCAGCTTTTCTATTTGAAAACGGCAAGCTTATGATAAGATTATGACTTGCCTACAAAAAGAAAATCGGCGCGACTGCCTTGAAAAAACTGAAGTAAGAAGGAATTGTGCAGGTGGCAGTTAAGAGCTAGCTGTCAATAAAGCAAATTCAGTTTACTTCAAGTTTACACCTGCCATAAGTGCGTTAAGCAACCAAGCAGGTGTGTTAATTGTGCCTGCTTACAGGTCACAAAAAAATGGGAGCGTTCCCGGCTGCTTAAATTGGATTGACGAGCGATCGCCAATCCATAAAACTTGTAGTGCGTATATTAAAGGAGATACAATGTCAGTCGGTATCCTTGGCACCAAGCTAGGCATGACACAATTGTTTGATACTGAAACAGGTTTAGCAATTCCTGTAACAGTGATTCAAGCAGGACCATGCAAAGTCACTCAAATCAAAACCAAACAAACCGATGGCTACATAGCCATTCAATTAGGTTATGGCGAGGTAAAAAACAAAACTCGCAAATTAAATACAAAAGAACCAAAAGAAGTCAACAAATACTTGACTAACCCAGAAATAGGACATTTGGCAAAATCAGGGGGAACCCCTCTGCGTCACCTACGCGAATATCGAGTAGAAGACACAAATAACTTTGACCTGGGGAACGAAATCAAAGTCGATATATTTGAAGCCGGTCAACTTGTAGATGTCAGCGGAACCAGTATCGGAAAAGGTTTTGCCGGCTATCAAAAACGGCATAACTTCAGACGAGGCCCCATGTCGCACGGTTCCAAAAACCATCGCGAACCTGGTTCTACTGGTCCTGGTTCGACACCCGGACGTATTTATCCTGGTAAAAAAATGGCAGGACGTTTAGGGGGCAAAAAAATAACAACGCGCAAATTAATAGTTGTGCGCATAGATAGCGAGCGAAATCTGTTAATGATTAAAGGAACAGTGCCAGGCAAACCAGGCACTTTGGTAAGTATTGCTCCAGCAAACATAGTTGGGAAAAAATAGTTTAAGCAAAGCAGAATTAAAAAAATCTGGGCTAGAAACTATTAATCCTTAGAAATAAAAACATAGAACTGGTTAAAATCGCCAAAGGAACGAACTTACTATGGCTAATTGTGTAGTCAAAAACTGGCAAGGAGAAGAAGTAGGACAGGCAACAGTAGAATTACGAGTTGCCAAAGAGGAAAACGCCTCTCATGTAGTTCATAGAAGCCTAAGATTGCAAATGGCAAATAACCGTCAAGGAAATGCCAGTGCTAAAACAAGGGCAGAAGTTAGGGGCGGCGGTCGCAAACCTTGGCGACAAAAAGGAACCGGCAGGGCAAGGGCAGGTTCGATCCGATCGCCTCTGTGGCGCGGCGGTGGCGTAATTTTCGGTCCGAAACCGAGAGATTATTCTCATAAAATCAACAAAAAAGAAAAGCGTTTAGCATTGCGAACCGCTTTTATGGGTCGCTTAGAAGATTTAATCGTAGTAGAAGAGTTTGCTGGCCAACTACCAAGACCGAAAACTAAAGAATTAGTGAACGCAATGGTTCGTTGGGGAGTCCAGACCGATGAAAAAGTTTTGTTAATCCTCTCGGAAAAACAAGACAATGTTTATTTGTCAGGTCGTAACGTAGCTAATCTGAAAATAATTTTAAGTACCCACTTAAATATTTACGACATCTTAGCTGCAGATAAAATTGTGACAACACCAACTGGACTGGAGAAAATTCAGGAGGTTTACAGTGCCTAAATATACAGATCGCGATTTAGTGGATTTAATCAAACGTCCCGTAGTAACAGAAAAAGCTACGAGGCTAATGGAGCTAGAACAATTTACTTTTGATGTAGATCCCCGAGCGACCAAACCAAATATTAAAGCAGCGATCGAGCAGCTTTATGAGGTCAAGGTGATTGGGATCAGTACCCAAAATCTGCCTCGCAAACAAAAGAGAGTTGGTAAATTTATTGGGTATAAGCCTTGTTATAAAAGGGCGATCGTTACCTTAGAAAACGGAGAACCCATTAGAAAGATTCTCTTCCCTGAGTTATAATCAGTTGGTTAATAGTTAATTATTAATAGTTAATTGTTAGTTAACAATTAACAGCTAACAAAAACCAACAAGATGTAAACCTCTTAAGCAACTTAGCTAAAATTCATCATGGGCATACGTTCTTACCGACCTTACACTCCCAGTACCCGCCAACATAGCGTTTCTGACTTTAGTGAAATTACGAAAACAAAGCCAGAAAAATCTCTAGTAACATCCAAACACAGAGCTAAAGGTCGCAATAATCGTGGCGTAATCACCTGCCGCCACCATGGAGGCGGACACAAACAACTCTATCGAATCATCGACTTTCGTCGTAACAAACACGACATACCAGCAAAAGTAGCAGCTATAGAATACGATCCCAACCGCAATGCCAGGATCGCTTTACTCTACTATCAAGATGGAGAGAAACGCTACATACTGCATCCAGTAGGATTGCAAGTAGGCGCAACCATAAGTGCAGGAATTAATGCCCCTATAGAAATAGGCAATGCTTTACCCTTAGAAAGAATTCCTTTGGGTACAGAAATTCATAATGTCGAGCTAACCCCTGGAAAAGGCGGACAGATAGTTCGTGCTGCTGGAGCTTCAGCTCAGTTAGTAGCTAAAGAAGGTGACTATGTAACTCTGAAATTACCTTCTGGCGAAAGACGCAAAGTTAGAGCTAGTTGCTACGCGACCATAGGTCAAGTAGGCAATACAGATGCCAGGAACATTAGCCAAGGAAAAGCAGGTCGCAACCGCTGGAGGGGTATCAGACCAACAGTGAGAGGAAGCGTGATGAACCCAGTGGATCACCCACATGGAGGTGGTGAAGGAAGGGCACCAATCGGTAGAAGCGGACCGGTGACACCTTGGGGCAAACCAGCTTTAGGCTACAAAACTCGTAAGAAGAAGAAACGCAGCAATAGCTTAATCGTTCAACGCCGCCGTAAGACTTCTAAACGTAGTAAGGGCGGTCGTCAAAGTTAATTCTTGGTAATAGGTAATGGGTAATAAGAGCTTACGAGCGCTAATTTCCACTTACCTACAAACTAAGGGAGTAGCAACTAACAACTAAACAGTACAAAACCATGTCTCGCTCTTTAAAAAAAGGACCATTTATTGCCGATAGTCTGCTGACAAAAATTGAAGCCTTAAATGCCAAAGGTGAAAAACAAGTGATTAAAACTTGGTCCCGAGCTTCAACAATTTTGCCTCAGATGGTAGGTCATACGATCGCCGTTCATAACGGACATCAGCACGTTCCGATTTTCATCTCAGAACAAATGGTAGGCCATAAATTGGGCGAATTTGCCCTCACCAGAACATTTCGCGGTCACACTAAAGACAAAAAATCCAAACGTTAAGAGAATCCAATTCATAAAGAGCCTGTAGGTTGGGTGGAGCGTCTGCCCAAGCCAACAAGATTAGCTAAAGTTTTTGGAGCTTTTAATTTTGGGATTAAAGCCTACTTTCAATCAAGCCAGTTGGAGAAAAATATGCCCCAAGTAGTAGATAGAACCAACGAAGTAAAATCCGTAGCTCGTTATATTCGGATGTCTCCCTATAAAGTGCGACGAGTTCTCGACCAAATTAGAGGAATTTCTTATCGCGAGGCATTGATTATACTAGAATTTATGCCTTACCGCTCTTGCGATCCAGTAAGAAAAGCCCTGCGATCGGCAGCAGCTAATGCCGAACATAATTTAGGAATAAATCCAGCAACTTTAGTGGTATCCACAGCCTTTGCCGATCAAGGTCCTTGTTTGCCGCGCTTCAGACCGCGAGCTCAAGGCCGTGCCTACAGAATTCGCAAACCAACTTGCCATATTACCGTAGCAGTTGCTCCTTTGGTAGGAAAATAAATAGTAAGGGAATCAATAGTAGGGGAATTAAAAAACTAAATTATTTTCCAGTACCCACTTAAAACATTATTACCTAAGAAAACATCAAAAAATGGGACAAAAAATACATCCAATTGGTTTTAGACTCGGCATTACCCAAGAACACCGTTCTCGTTGGTATGCCGATCCCAAACACTATCCCGAGCTCTGCCGTGAAGATCACAAAATTCGTCTTTACGTCAAGAAAACTCTTGCCAATGCAGGGATTTCTCAAGTAAGGATAGAACGAAAAGCAGACCAAATCGATTTAGAAGTTCGTACTGCCAGACCCGGAGTTGTAGTAGGCAGAGGTGGTGCTGGAATTGAAAACTTACGAGTAGGACTGCAACAAGAATTAGGCAGTAATCGCCAAATCAGAATCAACGTAGTAGAAGTACCAAAAGTAGATGCCGATGCTACCCTCATAGGAGAGTACATTGGTCAACAATTAGAGCGAAGAGTTTCCTTCCGTAGAGTAGTACGTCAAGCGATTACCAGAGCCCAGAAAGCAGGTGTAGAAGGCATCAAAATACAAGTCAGCGGTCGAGTCAATGGAGCAGAAATTGCTCGTACCGAAGCTACCCGGGAAGGTAGCGTCCCCCTGCACACCTTAAGGGCAGATATTGACTACGCATACTGTACCGCTCAGACAATTTACGGTATTTTAGGGATTAAAGTTTGGGTCTTTAAAGGGGAAATTATCCCAGGTCAAGAAGAAGCTGCAGCCAGCGCCAGTCAACCTACTAAGCGACGTCAACAAAAACGTCGCCAACAATATGAAGACCGCTAGCAGCTTCTAAAGAGCCACTTTTTGAAAATCTAAAACAAGTTGCTTTGTAGCAGTTGAAAGTCAAAAAAACTCAGACAGCTAAAAAGTAACTAAAACTCAAAAACTAACAAGCAAAACCCAAAAGCAAACCATCATCTCATGTTAAGTCCTAAAAGAACAAAATTCCGCAAACAACAGCGCGGACGGATGAAAGGTAAAGCAACCCGAGGCAATACAGTAAGCTTCGGCGAATTTGCCCTCCAAGCATTAGAACCGGCTTGGATTAACTCCCGTCAAATAGAAGCAGCTCGTCGGGCAATGAATCGCTATCTTCGTAGGGGTGGTAAAATTTGGATTAGGATTTTTCCAGATAAACCCGTAACCATGCGACCCGCAGAAACTCGTATGGGTTCTGGTAAAGGTGCCCCCGAATATTGGGTGGCAGTAGTAAAGCCAGGGCGCATTATGTTTGAAATTGGGGGCGTTTCCGAAGAGATTGCCAAAGAAGCGATGCGCTTGGCTGCTTTTAAATTACCAATTAAAACTAAATTCATTACCAAAGAAGGAGAATAGTAATATGGCTTTTCCCAAGGTTGAAGATGCTAGAAATTTAAACGATGAAGAACTAGCATCGGAAATTTTAGAAGCTAAGAAAAAACTTCTCGAACTTCGTTCGTTAAAAGCTACTGGAAGATTAGAGAAGCCCCATGAGTTCCAACATACCCGTCATAAAATAGCCCAATTGATGACTGTAGAAAGAGAAAGACAATTAGCCGCTTCTAAAGAAGCCAAGGATGCCGGGTAATAGCTTACTAATTCTGTTGAGATTAGCTCTCAAGCATCAAATTTTCAGCAGTGACTCGGCAGAGAAGTGCTGAAGTTAAACGCAGAAATATTAGACAATTCAGGAATCTGAATCATTAATAATTCTGAATTTTTCCAGGTTAGTTTTAGTAATCAAGAGGTAGTTATGCCAGTAAAAGAACGAGTGGGTGTCGTTGTTAGCAATAAAATGCAAAAAACAGTAGTAGTAGCTGTAGAAAACCGCAGCGCTCACGAAAAATACGGAAAAACTGTGGTGAGAACCAAAAAATATAAAGCTCACGATGAGGAAAATAAGTGTCAGGAGGGAGACCGAGTTTTGCTTAGAGAGACTCGCCCTTTAAGTAAAACTAAACGTTGGACAGTGGCAGAAATTATCACATCCTCAACTTAAGTTTTGGCAAAACCACAAGCTCAAAAGTGGTAAAATTAAAACAACAAAATAAGGGTTAACTAAAGACAAAAAACCAAAAAGCTACAGTGAAAAATTAAGGCCATCAAAAAAGCCTAAAAATAGTGTAGTCACAAATTGGTTTTTACGGGTTGGTTCAGTCAAAAAAAATGGTAAAAACCAACCACGCTCAAAAATAACACCGAATCTACCCAGCAAATAAACACCAATGATTCAAGTTCAGACCATACTTAATGTTGCCGATAATAGTGGAGCACGTAAATTAATGTGCATCCGCGTCTTAGGTGGCAGTAACCGTCGATACGCTGGTATAGGCGATCAAATTATCGCTGTAGTTAAAGATGCTACTCCAAATATGGGTGTCAAAAGATCTGATGTAGTTAGGGCAGTAGTAGTCCGAACTCGCAAAGGATTGCGGCGCGAAAGCGGCATGAGCATTCGTTTTGATGACAATGCTGCAGTGATTATTAACCCAGAGGGTAATCCCAGAGGAACTCGTGTATTCGGTCCTGTAGCTCGCGAACTCAGGGACAAAAATTATACTAAAATCGTTTCCCTAGCACCGGAGGTACTGTAATGGCTTGGAAAAAGAAGGTTAAATTAACCGCTAATGGAAAACCAGTAAGTTGTAAAATGCACGTTAAAAAAGGTGACACCGTGCAAATAATTTCGGGTAAAGATAAGGGCAAAGTAGGTGAAATACTTAAAGTATTGCCTAAATATAGCAAAGTAGTGGTCAAAGATGTTAACATTAGAACTAAGCACGTTAAACCCCAAGCTGAAGGAGAATCTGGTAGAATTATGACCTTTGAAGCTCCCGTTCATAGCTCTAATGTTATGCTCTATTCCACTAAAGAAAATGTAGCTAGTCGCGTTTGCTACAGCTTTACCGAAGAGGGACGCAAAGTGCGAAAGCTCAAAAAAACTGGTGAAATAATCGATTAGGTCAAAAGTAATTAAGCAATTTTAAATCAAGTCAAAAAAATCAAAATTGCTGAATTACAAAAAAGAGGTAAAAGAAGTAGGAAATATGACAGAAAAACTAAAAAATACTTACCTGGAAACAATAGTACCAAAACTGATGGAGGATTTTAAATATACTAATATCCATCAGGTGCCTAAATTGGTAAAAGTTACAGTCAACAGGGGCCTGGGCGAAGCATCTCAAAATGCTAAAGCACTAGACTCATCTATCAGAGAAATAGCAACAATTACAGGCCAAAAACCGGTTGTAACGCGAGCTAAAAAAGCGATCGCTGGTTTTAAAATTCGCCAAGGGATGCCAGTAGGAGTTATGGTAACATTGCGCTCCGAACGTATGTATGCCTTCTTAGATAGATTGATCAATTTAGCATTACCTAGAATTAGAGACTTTAGGGGAGTTAGTCCTAAAAGCTTTGACGGTCGCGGTAACTATAGCTTAGGCTTAAAAGAACAGCTAATTTTTCCCGAAATCGACTACGACAGTATCGACCAAATTCGGGGCATGGACATTTCAATTATTACCACAGCCAATACCGACTCAGAAGGCCGCGCCTTGCTCAAAGAAATGGGTATGCCCTTCCGCAGTTAACATCAGAACTAGGAGAGAAAAAAGGAAAAATGGCGGCTAACGATACCATAGCAGATATGCTGACGCGCATTCGCAATTCTTGCATGGCGCAGCACTCAACTACAAAAGTTCCATCAACAAAAATGACCCGCAATATTGCCCAAGTCTTAAAAGAGGAAGGCTTTATTGGTGAGTTTGAAATAACTGGAGAAGGAATCAAACAATATTTGGTGATTTCTTTAAAATATAAAGGTAAAAATCGCCAACCCATTATTAGGCATATTCATCGCATAAGTAAGCCGGGTTTGCGAGTTTACAAAAATCGTAAAGAACTACCCAAAGTTTTGGGTGGAATTGGAATCGCGATTATTTCCACATCTAGTGGGATTATGACAGACAGAGAAGCTCGACGCCGAGGTATAGGAGGCGAAGTGCTTTGTTATGTTTGGTAAGGGTAATGGGAAATAGGTAATTGAAAAAAAAACTCTAAAAGTCAAATAATCAATTACCAATTCCAAATTTTCTTTGAAAGTGCCATTTTCCCAATCCCAGTTCCCCAGCACTAACCATTAACAACCACAAGCGAAATATGTCTCGAATTGGTAAGCGTCCGATTAATATCCCTAATAAAGTGACCGTCACCATTGACGGTCAAAAAGTTGTAGTAAAAGGTCCGAAAGGTGAACTTTCTTGGGTATTGCCACCAGAGATAACTATTACTCAGGAAGGAGAAACTTTGGTTGTAAAACCGACAATTGATTCCCGTAAAGCCCGTCAGCGTTATGGTTTGTCAAGAACTTTGGTGGCAAACATGGTCGAGGGAGTTTCTAAAGGGTTTGAACGACGCTTGGAAATTCAAGGTGTCGGTTATCGGGCTCAGGTTCAAGGTCGTAATCTAATCTTAAACGTGGGTTACAGCAATCCTGTGGAAATGCCATCTCCAGAGGGGATTACTATTGCTGTAGAAAATAACACCAATGTCATTGTAAGTGGCATAGATAAAGAAAAGGTAGGAAATACAGCAGCCAAAATTCGTAGCTTTCGCCCTCCAGAAGTTTATAAAGGAAAAGGCATTCGCTATGTTGGCGAGAAGGTAATGCGTAAAGCGGGTAAGGCAGGTAAGAAGTAAACAGTGCGAATCTCCTGCCAAAGAGCGATCGCTTTTTGGCAGTAAAGCGCTAAAACTCCTAGCTGGCAAAGAAAAAATGTTTCCTAGATTTCTGGAGGCTTAAATAAAAAGATGAAACTTTTTATTTGAGTGGCTCAAAGAAATTGGTGATGGAATTAATTCCTAAGCGCCAATCTACATTGTTATAAGAGTTAAAAAGAGTTTAAAGATGAAACTGACTCGAAAAGAATTAGTTCAAAGGCGGCACCGTCGGGTGCGACGTAAAGTGTTTGGGACTGCCGAACGTCCAAGACTGGCGGTATTTAGAGCAAATGCTCATATTTATGCTCAACTAATTGATGACACTAGCCATCATACTCTAGTGGCGGCTTCAACTGTAGAACCAGAGCTAAAGTCAAAACTTAAATCAGGTTCGACTTGTGAAGCTTCCCAAGAAGTAGGCAAATTGATTGCCAAGCGAGCCCTTGAAAAAGGCATTAATACAGTAGTTTTTGACCGAGGTGGTAATATTTATCACGGTAGAGTCAAAGCCTTGGCAGAAGCCGCTCGGGAAGCGGGATTGGATTTCTAGTGATTATCGATTAAAATAGAAGTTGGTTTTTAACTTTTAAAGTCAATCTTGTTAAAAGCTCTAACATACAGGAGAAAGCTATGGCAGAACAGCGTCGTAAAAAAGGCAATCGTACTAAAGAAAAAGAAACAGAGTGGCAAGAAAGAGTAGTTCAAATTCGCCGAGTTACTAAAGTAGTTAAAGGTGGTAAAAATCTGAGCTTCCGCGCTGTTGTAGTAGTTGGTAACGAAAAAGGTCAAGTGGGAGTAGGTGTAGGTAAGGCAGCCGATGTTATTGGGGCAGTCAAGAAGGGTGTGGCTGATGGCAAAAAACATTTGATTGAAGTGCCTTTAACTAAGTCTAGTTCTATTCCTCATCCTGTTAATGGTGTTGGTGGCGGTGCTAAAGTGATCATGCGACCGGCAGCGCCAGGAACGGGGGTAATTGCAGGAGGAGCGGTGAGAACTGTACTGGAACTGGCAGGAGTTCGTAATATTTTGGCAAAACAATTAGGGTCTAATAATCCTTTGAATAATGCCCGAGCTGCTGTCAATGCTTTGTCTTCCCTGAGAAATTTTTCTGAGGTAGCTGAAGAACGCGGTATTCCTGTCGAAAATCTTTATGCTTAGTCAACTAGCAATAGGAACTGGGAGGGCTGATGTTGACTAATTTTTTTAATTAAAAATTAAATTGACGTACTAATTCCCAGTTCTTGAAAATCAAGTCAGCCAAAGAGCGCTAACTAATAGCAAATAACACTAATAAAGAATATGAGATTACAAGACGTAGTACCTAAAGAGGGTTCTCAAAAGCGAGGCCGCAGACTGGGAAGAGGAGTTTCTGCCGGTCAAGGTGCAAGCTGTGGTAAGGGAATGCGTGGCCAAAAATCTAGGTCTGGTAACAGTACCCGTCCTGGTTTTGAAGGGGGTCAAAATCCTCTATACCGTCGTTTACCAAAGCTGAAGAGCTTTCCAATGGTTAATAGGAAACATTACACCATTGTTAATGTCAGCAAATTAGCTTCCTTGGAAGCAAATACCGAGGTAAGTCTTTCGTCTTTGATGGCGGTGGGAATTGTCACTACTAACGATGGGCCTCTGAAAATTTTGGGTGATGGAGAACTGAACGTACCTCTGAGAGTAGAAGCCTCCGCTTTTAGTAAAAGCGCCCGTAGCAAAATCGAAGCTGCAGGTGGGAGTTGTTCGGTAATTGAAGGGTCAGAAAAAGTAGCAGCTAAAGCCAGTTCTTCAGCAGAGGGATAAGGTGAGGCTAGTGATTTTTAAATGGCTTTTGGCTTATGCAGTTTGACTTTGGACTTATAATGCGACAAATTGACCCAATTTTGCTAAAATTAAAAAAATATAAAATCTAAAATCAAACATCATACAAAATGGACATTAGTCGAGACAAATCGCCAACTGCTCAAGAGACATTCTTGCAGATGGCTCAAGCGGCAGGCTTGCGCGGTAGGCTTCTAGTAACACTAGGTCTGCTAATTTTGGTGCGATTAGGCGTTTATCTGCCAGTGCCAGGGATAAATCGACAAGCCTTTGCGGAAAATATCCAGAATAGTCCGGTGATAGGGTTCTTGGATCTATTCTCAGGTGGAGGTCTATCCGCATTAGGCATTTTTGCCTTGGGGATTATTCCTTATATTAATGCGTCGATCATTATGCAATTAATGACGGCGGCTTTGCCAACCTTAGAAAATTTGCAAAAAAATGAAGGGGAAGCAGGGCGACGTAAAATTTCCCAACTTACTCGCTATGTAGCTGTAGGTTGGGCTTTAATACAAAGCGTTGGTTTGTCTTTGTATGTTAATAATTTGCCACAAGTAGCGATCGCTCCTGGACCAATATTCATTGTCGAGACTGTCTTAGCAATTACAGCAGGTTCGATGTTTGTAATGTGGGTATCGGAGTTGATTACCGAAAGAGGTATTGGCAACGGTGCATCTCTGCTGATTTTTGTGAACATTGTAGCGGTCTTACCTAAGTCTTTAGGAAATACAATTCAGTTGTTTGAGGTGGGCGATCGCGCTGTTGTCGGGCGTGCCATAATTCTGCTTCTAGTATGGATAGGGACAATTGTCGGGATTGTCTTCGTTCAAGAAGGAACTCGAAGAATACCAATTATCTCAGCCCGTCGCCAAGTAGGTCGTAAACTTTACAGAGAAAAAGCAAGCTATCTACCTTTGCGACTTAATCAAGGTGGGGTGATGCCGATTATTTTCGCTTCTGCAGTTTTATTCCTGCCCGCTACTATAGCTGGGTTTGCTGGTAATCAAGTTTTAACTCAGATTGCTACTGCACTTAGCCCGGGTGGAAGTCCTTGGGTTCACGTCCCATTTTATTTTGTTTTAATTCTTTTCTTCAGCTATTTCTACGCTTCCTTAATTATGAACCCCGTGGATATGGCTCAAAATTTAAAGAAAATGGGAGCAAGTATTCCGGGTATTCGGCCTGGAAAAACTACCAGCGAATATTTAGAGAGGGTATTAAATCGCCTGACTTTTTTAGGAGCGATGTTTTTGGGGGTAGTTGCAATTATACCAACTGCGGCTGAAAATGCTTTGCGCTTACCTAATTTGGGCTTCGGTGCAACTTCTCTATTGATTCTAGTTGGTGTGGCCATTGATACGGCCAAACAAATTCAAACTTACGTTATCTCGCAGCGATACGAAGGAATGGTGAAAGAATAGTGGTTAAATTGGTATTTTTGGGGCCTCCAGGAGCGGGAAAAGGAACTCAAGCTGCTCGTTTAGCGGGTGTTTATAATGTGGCTCATGTTTCTACGGGTGAAATTTTACGCTCCAATGTAGCACGACAAACTCCTTTGGGTATCCAAGCTAAAGAATACATGAATCGTGGAGATTTAGTCCCGGATAGCCTGATTCGTAATATGATCGAACACCGTCTGGAAGAGCCTGATACTCAGGTTGGTTGGATTTTAGATGGATTTCCGAGAAATGTTAATCAAGCGTCTTTTGTCGATGAGTTGTTATCGAAAAAGATGGTCTCAGAAGAAATAAAAAATGGCAATGAAGCTAGTTTATTTCGGGTGATTAATCTAGTGGTTTCGGAAGAGATTTTGGTAGAACGTTTGTTAGCTAGGGGACGGGCCGATGATAATGAGGAGACGATTCGCCATCGACTCCAAGTTCATCATCAAGAAACAGAACCTTTGATTGAGTTTTATCAAAAAAGAGCTCAGCTTGTTTCTGTAGAGGGCGATCGCCAAGTAGATGATGTAACCAAAGCTCTTAAAGAAGCGATCGACTTGTCCTACTCTAAGAATTAGAAAAGCGTTGTGGAAATTGGGTAATGGTAAACCCGGATAGGAGACAATTTAGACTTTTTCTTGACCGCGAACGGTCCAAATTGCTAAAATAGGCCAATCTCAGTCCTGTAAACTCTTGTCAAGGGCATAAATGCTCAAAAATCACTAAAAATCAACAACTTTTGATAAGATATGTAAATGAGCCGCTCCCCTCAGTGGCATTGAGTTCTGTGAGGAGCGCTTATTTACAGCGTTGAGGTTTGTAGCAGTTGGCTAAACAAGATTTGATTGAAATGGAAGGGACAGTGACCGAATCACTTCCCAACGCAATGTTTAGGGTAGATCTGGACAATGGGTTTAACGTATTAGCTCATATTTCAGGGAAAATCCGTAGAAATTACATCAAGATTCTGCCAGGCGATCGGGTCAAAGTGGAGTTAACTCCTTATGATTTGAGCAAAGGCAGAATTACCTATCGTCTTCGTAAAAAGTAAAGACGAATTATCAAACCTCATCCCAACTATTTTTAAGTTCAGGTTGAGGAGGTTTTTGTAAAAAAAACCAAATAAATGATATCATACTAAATTTGTAGTGTTGCCCAAATAGGCATGAAAGTAAGAGCATCAGTCAAAAAAATTTGTGAGAAGTGCCGGATCATCCGTCGTAACGGTAGAGTTCGGGTAATTTGTACTAACCCCAAACACAAACAACGTCAGGGTTAGGCATTCCTTCCTTAAGGTATGTCATTGTATTAACTTTTGAGAGCCACATTAAAAGAAGACGGAAAAGACAAAATGGCAAGAATTTCTGGAGTTGACCTTCCCCGCGATAAGCGCATAGAAATAGGTCTGACATATATTTATGGCATTGGGCTGTCCCGATCCCATGAGATTTTAGCTACAACTGGGGTAAATCCAGATACTCGCGTTAAGGATTTAACCGATGCTGAGGTAGCAGCCTTGCGTGCGGCGGTTCAAGAGAACTATCAAGTTGAGGGGGATCTGCGCCGTTTAGAGGCCATGAACATCAAGCGTCTGATGGATATTGGTACTTATAGAGGCCGCCGTCATAGAATGGGCCTGCCAGTGCGAGGTCAGCGAACTCGTACTAATGCTAGAACTCGTAGAGGTGGCCGCAAAACTGTGGCAGGTAAGAAAAAGGCCAGCTCTAAGAAATAACTTCTTTAGTGGTATAGAGATGCTTTCAGTATCTAAATTAGGCGCAATTTACTTATTGCCATTGAAAATTACTTCTCTGAAGTAGGGCCAGAATCTTGTTTCTCCCTTAAAATGCCCTTCTTAAGGTGGCCCTAGACCTAATTTGGGGGATGGCTCTGCCTAGAGGTGGGTTAAGTATTAGTGAAGAAAAAATACCGCTGATTTTTTTTGCCATCTATTAATTAGAGAGACTTGGTGGGTCTAAACAAAAATAACTTTGCCAAGAGCAATTTAGGCATCAATTTAATTAGATGCCCCTCGCTTAACTTCCTGAGCTTTTAACCAGTACATGGAGAAAGCTAGGGTGGGCTAGACCCTTACCGTTAGGTTACGCCTTGGAATGGGTTGGCCCCCTAGATTGAAGCAGAAGCACCGAAGCAATCGTCAAGAGTGGGATAGCAGGATTTTGCAGGGATTGTTTAAGTATTGCGTAGCAGTAAACAATAACAACTGCAAGCTCAAAAAAAACAGGGATTATTTCCTGGGATTCCCTCAAAGCAGACAATTAACTTGAGAAGAAAATCGACAAACAATTATGGCGCGACAATCAGGTAAAAAAACGGGCGCAAAAAAACAAAAAAAGAATGTGCCAAACGGGGTAGCCTATATTCAGTCTACCTTTAACAACACAATTGTAACAATTACCGATCTTAATGGCGAAGTAATTTCTTGGGCATCAGCCGGTTCCAGTGGCTTTAAAGGTGCTAAGAAAGGTACTCCTTTTGCGGCCCAAACAGCAGCAGAAAATGCAGCTCGCCGTGCAGGAGACCAGGGTATGCGTCAAATAGAAGTGATGGTCAGTGGACCGGGTTCGGGAAGAGAAACAGCAATAAGGGCCTTACAAGCGGCTGGATTAGAAATAACCCTTATTCGAGATATTACCCCAATTCCTCATAACGGCTGCCGTCCCCCCAAGCGGCGTCGAGTTTAATAAATATGGTTCACTGATTTCGCCTAGGGCGGCGAAATGAGTGATGTTGTTTTTGTAATGCAAGTCTTATGGGGCCAGATAATAGGAGCAACAAAAATTCATTCACTCTGGGGGTTCAATGTTCAAGGGAGGTCTCTCCGTGGCGCAGTTTCATATTGAATGTGTAGAATCCACCACTGGTAAAGATCGCAGTCAGTACGGAAAATTTATAATCGAACCACTGGCTCGCGGTCAAGGGACTACGGTAGGAAATGCACTAAGACGAGTGCTGTTGTCGAATTTGGAAGGAACAGCGGTAACGTCAGTCCGAATTGCTGGGGTAAATCATGAGTTTGCCACGATTAAGGGGGTAAGGGAAGATGTTTTAGAAATATTACTGAATATGAAGGAGGTGGTCTTAAAAACCCATTCCCATCAGCCACAAATAGGTCGTTTGCGCATAGAGGGGCCTGCAACTGTTACGGCAGATCGCTTTGATGTACCTGCAGAGGTAGAAATTATCGATCGCAGTCAATATATTGCTACTTTATCCCCAGATTCAGTTCTGGAAATGGAGTTCAGAATTGAAAAAGGTATTGGCTATCGAGCGGTAGATCGCTCTCGCGATCGACTTGCGGCTTTGGATTTTCTCCAAATCGATGCCATGTTTATGCCAGTCAGCAAGGTGAACTACATTGTTGAGGAAGCTCTGGTGGGAGGCTCTATGGAGCAAGACCGACTGATTATGGAAATCTGGACAAATGGCAGTTACACGCCCCAAGATGCTTTGAGTCAAGCGGCTCGTATCCTGGTGGAACTATTTGAACCACTTAAAGATCTTTCTTTGGTGGAGAAACCAGATTCGGGGGCTGATAGCGATCCAACCAGTCAAATTCCAATTGAAGAATTAAACCTCTCAGTTCGAGCTTATAACTGTCTCAAAAGAGCCCAGATTAATTCCGTGGCCGATTTACTGGAATACAGCCAAGAAGACCTTTTGGAAATCAAAAACTTTGGTCAAAAATCGGCTGAAGAGGTAATAGAATCCCTACAAAAAAGGCTCGGGATTACTTTGCCACTAGAAAAACCAGCTAAAGCTCCTTAAATTTGTGGGAGATCTTAAGAGAAAGAATTAAAGGGTAAGAGGGAATTGGGAATGGTACATTGAAAAGAGCTAGCTAACAGCTAATTTTTTTAATTACCAATTACCAATTCTATTTTACTGTGAATTTTTTACTTCTGACAAAAATTTTTTTTTCTCTTATCAATTTCCCAATTCAAAGAAAAGAAGTCAAGTAGTAAACATTAAACAGTTAACGGGAAAAAATAGTTATGCGTCACCGTTGTAAAACGCCAAAACTAGGCAAACCAGCAGATAGTCGTCGCGCCCTGTTGCGATCGCTAGCTACCGAATTAATCAGACATGGTAGAATTACGACAACTTTAACCCGTGCCAAGGCAGTGCGGGGAGAAGTGGATAAAATGATTACTCTAGCCAAAGATGGTTCTTTAGCAGCACGCAGACAAGCTTTAGGCTATATCTATGATAAAGATTTGGTTCACTCTTTATTTGAAGGGGTGCCGAAGAAATACGGCACGAGAAATGGGGGATATACTAGAATTGTGCGCACTGTTAATCGCCGTGGAGACAATTCCAAAATGGCTATTATAGAACTGGTTTAAACTGACAGAATAAAGAACAGTAAAAAATACAGTTCTAAAATTAAAAAAATTGGGGTAAAACAATTAAAACTTTAACTTTTTCCTAAAAAAGTTTTAAGCAACAAACTAAAATTGAAAAACCCCAAATGACTGATTCTGATAGTTCGCGCGTTGCTTTAGTCATCCAATACCAAGGAACTAATTTTCATGGGTGGCAAAGACAAATAAAACAACGAACAGTTCAGGAAGAGATTGAAAACACAATTTCGAGTATAGTCAATCATCCTGTAATTTTGCACGCTGCCGGCAGAACTGATGCTGGAGTTCATGCAGCAGCTCAAGTGGCCCATTTTGAGGCCCAAGGTCCTATTCCTGCTGAGAAGTGGGCCACTATGCTCAACTCCAGACTGCCTCAAGATGTTCTAATTAGGGCATCTGTAAAGGTAGAACCTAGCTGGCACGCTCGCTTCTCGGCAATTTGGCGTCGCTATCGCTATATCCTCTATACAGACAAACAACCGAACTTGTTTATTCGGCCTTTTGTTTGGCATTATTATCATGCCCCTTTGGAGGAATCCTTAATCCAGGAAGCTTTAAACCCGTTAATTGGGCATCATAATTTAGAAGCTTTTCAACGGGCAGGCTCTTCTCGTCCTCATTCTTGGGTAGAAGTGCAAGAAGTAGAATGCCTTCGAGAGGGGCCGTTTGTAACCATAGAAGTTCAAGCAAGGGGATTTCTCTATGGGATGATGCGACTGCTGGTGGGAATGCTAGTGGAAGTGGGGCGAGGGGAGCGATCGCTCGATAACTTTAAAGAAATTTGGGTAAATCGAGAGCGAGAATTAGTCAAATATGCGGCCCCAGCTTGCGGTTTATGCTTGTTGCGGGTTGGCTATCCTGATTTTCCCTGTCCCTCGGAACTGTGGTACGATACCATGCCCAAATTTATTTTCGGGAAGGGGTAATGACATGGCGAAGGCCCAATTCCCACACACCGAATGAAGAGCAGCTAATGGGAGCACGTCAGTTTTGTCATCCACATCGCAGTTAATGCTTTTGTCAATTGTCAATTGTCAATTTGGAACTTGTTAGTTGTTGGTTCTTTACAATTAACAATTAACCATTAACAAAAAGAGACAAATTCTTGGTTTGCTTCAAAGGTGACGTGCTCCCCAGCTAATACCTAAAATACAAAATTCAACTATGAACAAAACTTACGTTCCACCGATAAACTCCCTAGAGCATAAATGGTACGTCGTCGATGCCGAAGGCCAACGTCTGGGTCGACTGGCCAGTGCCATAGCTCAAATTATTAGGGGTAAAAACAAAGCCAACTTCACTCCCCATTTAGACACTGGGGATTTTGTGATTGTTGTCAATGCCGAAAAAATAGAAGTAACTGGCAAAAAATCCAGCCAGAAACTATATCGGCGTCATTCCGGGAGACCGGGTGGCATGAAAACTGAGACTTTTGCTAAACTGCAGGCTCGTTTGCCTGAAAGAATTATCGAAGAAGCAGTCAAAGGGATGTTACCGAAAACATCTTTGGGAAGAAAACTATTTACTAAACTCAAAGTTTACGCCGGCCCCAACCATCCCCATGAAGCTCAACTACCCGAAGAATTAACAATTAATACGACACCAGGAGGAAATAATTAATGCCAGGAACAAGTAACGACCGGGCCGTATACTGGGGCACAGGTCGCCGCAAATCTTCGATCGCCCGAGTGCGCTTAGTGCCGGGTAACGGCAAGATAACGATTAACGGTAAAGAAGGGGAACAATACTTACAAAATAATCCTTCTTATGTTTCTGCTGTCAGAGCCCCACTAGAAAGCTTGGGTTTGGAAAATGACTACGACATTCTGGTGAAAGCTGAGGGTGGTGGTTTAACAGGTCAAGCTGATTCTATCCGTTTAGGGGTAGCCAGAGCATTATGCGAGTTAGACCCAGATAACCGCAAACCTCTGAAAATTGAGGGATACTTAACTCGCGATCCCCGTGCTAAGGAACGGAAAAAGTACGGTTTGCGCAAAGCTCGCAAGGCTCCTCAATACTCCAAGCGTTAAACTTGCTTAGTTTAACTTTGAGAATGGAGGTGATGAAGTTTAAACCTCCATTCCCAGGATTAGCATATAGCAATCGGTGCAGGGCTTATGATAAATTGCGGGCCAGAAACCCGGTAACTTCTGCGAAACCGGGTTTCTTAGATATCGCTATGACCAACATATTGCTATAATTAGAAAAGGCAAATACTGAGCTTCCACTTGATGCCTAAAGTGTTGCTCAATGTTTGCTAGAATAGATAATAGTCCCATAATATTTTTAGAGTAAAAAAAATGCCTAAAGCAGATATTCATCCAGAGTGGTACCCAGAAGCAAAAGTTTATTGCAACGGGGAAGTTGTAATGACAGTAGGTTCGACTCAGCCAGAAATTCATGTTGATGTCTGGTCTGGAAATCATCCTTTCTATACGGGTACTCAAAAAATTATTGATACTGAAGGACGGGTAGAACGTTTCCTTCGTAAATATGGCATGATGGATGCTAGCCAAGCTCCAGATACGATCGGTAGTCCTCAGAAAAGTCAGAAGAAAAAATAGCTATAGTCTCAGCGGTCAAAAGTCTTTGTCTGTAGTTAGTGGTGCTAGCTGCGGGCAAAGTTAGTAAATTTTTTAGCAGTTAGGAATTAAAGAGTTTAAAAGCTCTATTTCCTATTATTTAATGACCAATCAAAAATCAAAGATTAAAAGACCATGACTGAGACATATCTATTGGAAAAATTAAAATCTGTCGAGCAAACTTTTAACGAACTAACTCGGCGTTTAGCGGATCCAGATATTGCCAGGGATCCCAACGAATATCAAAAAGTAGCCAAAGCTCGTTCCTCTTTAGAAGCAGTAGTCAATACTTTTGAAAATTGGAAAAATACAGAACAAGAATTAAAAGGTGCTAAAGAGGTACTTAAGGAAGCTGGTGGCGATCGAGAAATGCAGGAAATGGCCAAGCTAGAGGTTGACGAACTGAGTAGCAGCCTTGAGGAACTGGAAAACCGCTTAAAAATTTTGTTGCTGCCACAAGATCCCAACGACGATAAAAACATCATGTTGGAGATCAGGGCGGGTACTGGTGGAGATGAGGCTAGTATTTGGGCTGGGGATCTGCTAAGGATGTATTCCCGTTATGCAGAAACTCAAAATTGGAAGGTAAAGTTGTTGAGCGAGTCTACTGCGGATATGGGAGGGTTTAAAGAGGCTATTCTGGAAATTCAGGGCGACCAAGTTTATAGCAAGTTGAAATTTGAGGCTGGGGTTCATCGAGTCCAGAGGGTGCCTGTGACTGAAGCGGGCGGGCGGGTTCATACTTCTACGGCTACGGTGGCGGTAATGCCAGAGGTGGATGAGGTGGAGGTGGAGATCGATCCTACTGAGATAGAGGTTTCGACTGCTCGTTCTGGTGGTGCTGGGGGACAGAATGTCAACAAGGTGGAAACGGCGGTAGATTTGTTCCACAAACCGACGGGGATTAGAATTTTCTGTACTGAAGAACGGAGTCAGTTACAGAATAGGGAGCGGGCCATGCAGATTTTGCGGGCGAAATTGTACGAGATCAAGTTGCAAGAACAACAGCAGGAGGTAAGTTCGAGGCGGCGATCGCAGGTTGGTACTGGTTCCCGTTCTGAAAAAATCCGTACTTATAACTATAAGGATAATCGAGCTACCGACCATCGTCTGGGGAATAATTTTTCTCTATTTCCGGTTTTGGAGGGGGATTTGGAAAATATTATTCAATCCTGTATTTCCCAAGACCAGCAGGAACGGTTGCAAGAGTTGGCAGCTTCGAGTTCCAGCCCTGTTTCTGTGTAATTGTGGCCTTGTATGGGTTTGTGAAAATTTAGGGCTTAAGAGAATAGGCGATCGCTATGGAGGGGCGATCGCTTTTTCTGTGAAAATTTGCATAAGAAACCTAGAAACCAGGTTTCTTGCCTAGAACTGTATCATAAACCCTGGAAGGATTGCTATAGCGGTTTGACAATTTACGAATAAACTAACAGTTAAACCAGCATTTAACTCATTAAGAGGGTCAACTAGCTTAAAATCTATTGTATCTTATTCTCATAGAAGTCCACAATCAAAAAGGAGGTACAGGGATGGCATCTACCAATGAAGATTCTTGGGAATGTGGCATGGGTTTTTACATACCTATTTTGCATGAAGGGGAATTAATTGGGTATTGCAAACCAGAATATGCCGAAGAAATAGTAGAAACTTTAAACGAGGAGCAAAGGATGCAAAAAGCACTGCGCCTTGCTTGCCTTGACTTAATTCGGAAAGTAGGTGGCAAAAGGACAAAAGTTGACGAGCTGATGAAAAAATACATGGCTTTAGCCAAGCGGCCCAAATATGGCCCTAGAGCGATCGCTCTTTTATTGCGGGAAAGGCAAGAGCAATTACAAGTAAGTGCCCCAGAGTTTATTAAATTCTGCGACATTCATAAAATCTGCCCTGAGGATCTCAAAAATATTTATGCTGGCAAAGCGGTCGAACCTAGTTTAATAGCACCAATAGGGCGAATTTTAGGCAAAACACCGGCAGAAGTGCAGGCAATTCTTGAAGGTCCTTCAATTGATTAAATTTGAGTAGCTCTAGTTTCGAGAATAGTTTCTTGAAAATTAGCATCTAGGATTTTAGTATTGTTGAGAAGAGTTTTATTGAGATTAGCTCCTCGAAGATTAGCTCCTGTTAAATTAGCTCCTGTTAGATTAGATTTACTCAAATTAGCTCCTCG